>ERZ859937.260-NODE-260-length-24226-cov-21.034628_pt1 | contig 24226 bp, 17 predicted proteins | sample MGYA00509985_ERZ859937 | MGnify/ENA primary metagenome ERZ859937 (study PRJEB30046, sample SAMN00715169) | human gut metagenome | study: EMG produced TPA metagenomics assembly of the A metagenome-wide association study of gut microbiota in type 2... | reverse complement strand
AAGAACGAACAAATGTCAGGGCTTCATCCAACAAAACCACTTGTATTTTATATCCGCTCATTTTATTTATATTTTCTGCTTACAAAGATATCATTTTGTTTCCAAGCAATGAAACAAAATGATAAGTTTATCTGCAATTTAACATTTATTTTACTCACCAACCAAAATCGGGTACAAATCATAATGTGGGAATTTCTCACATTATTCGTTATTTCTGAGAATAAAGAAGCAATCTGGACGAAGTAAGTCGTTTGAAAGAAGGAAAAACAATTATCTCAGGTTTTCCTTTAGAAACGATGTTATCTTGCCGATGGCTTCATCAACGTATGGCTGGCGGTCGTACATATCTATATGTGTAGCCCCATTGATGAGATACAGTTCCTTGACCTTGCTTGCAGCACGGTTAACAGCTCGTTCACTAACATAGAGAGCATCCGACTTGGAGCCGGCAATCATCAGAAGTGGTTGCGTGAGCAGCTCGTCAATGAGGTGGAATGCCTCGAAGGTGTAGATATCCATTATAAGGACGAGCAGATATTTTTACCTTGTGATTACGTGACAGAAAAACACAATCACCTGCGTATAATTTTGTTGTATTCCCCTCGTTATCAATAGTCATCTCGCCGGAATAGACATATACCAACGTATGGTCGTTCACGGCATGATGCCTGATTTCCCCTTCCCGAAACTTGTACACGAAAAGGATGTCTGAGTAGTTTATGATAGGGACTTGTATGGTATATAACTTGTTCATGTTATCTATATTTGTTTTATATAATCCTAAATATGGGGACAATGAAGAGCGCAGAGTTTCTTTTTACAGAGAGGCTGGTCATAGTTCTGTACGGCTTCGAGCATTACGCCAACCACAGAGTCAACATAATGAGAAGGAGCTGTATGTATGCCTTCTATTTCTGAAGAACGGCATTAAACGCCACATATTCTGCGACAAAAATAACATAATAATGGCGAACATCCTAATTTTTATATTATTCTTCATTTTATCAAAAACACATCTTTTCGTTACACAAATGGGTAAAAATAATTGTTAATCGTTATCTGTTACCCAAAAGTGTAGTGCGAAAAATCAGCAGATGTGGTAATTTTGAATCGTCAATAAGACAAACGGAGAAAGACGACAAGCCGTAAGTATAACATTATTGAGAAACTTACTCCACATACCGCTAAGGCAACAACACAATATTTGCATTTCTAACCACTCAAAACTATGAGTTGAACGCACAAAGAAATCTTTGGCTCAGAATTCTTGAGTTTTGTGCAGTTTCGGCTATATTGCTTATACACAAAGGGTTACGGCTACAAATTGTAAAATCGGCAAAAACGGAGAACGTGAAAATGCTTCATTTCGTTGCAAAAGGACCACTTTTGCATTCCAACTGTACTCCATTTGCATTGCAACTGTACTCCATTTGCACTGTAAATGGAGTCCTTTTGAATAGCAAAAGGGCTACTAATGAAAAACAATATGGCGTCAGACCATCAAAAAAGCAAAAAAATCGACCCCAGAAATCTCTAGAATCGATTTTTATTTTGTAACACTTTTTTACTGCATGTACGATATTTGCATAGTGGCAGAAGAAACAAACTTACTTCTCGTACCCCTCACATAATCCATGAAAGGATAGCACACGTTCTTCTCGACATACTTCTCTATGATAAGCTCAAATGTGTCTTCCGGCATTTTCTCTACAGCAGCGATGGCAGCTTCAAGATAGAGCGAATTGACAAAACGGAAACCGTCCTTAGCAATATTCTTGTCACGAACAACATCAGTAAATGTGTATAGGTCATTGAACAAATAGCGATGTATTGCTGTAATGTTGTATTAGCTATGCAAATAAAAATGACACTTTGTGGCTTTTTCTTTATAAGATTTGCCACAAAGTGTCATCATTATTGTTGTACAATCACGGATAACCACTATAATGTGTATCCTAACGTCAGATGATAGCTATTATTCTTGAAATTAAACTGAGAAGATTTGTCAATGAAACCACGAGAATAGCCTAATGTTACAGCATAACGATTGGCATAAACAAACTTTCCTTCAATTAAGCCTCCAATGTCCCATCGCTTATAACCTTCTAGACGATTGCTATTATGTTGATAGTTATTAAAGCTATTCCATTTGAAGCTATTGCCCGACTTTCCATCTGTGCTCTCTGTTACATTCTCCTTAATGGCTGCCATGGAAAATCTTCCATATGCACCAACTGAAGGCATGAAATGCAACTTTTCACCCAAAGTGAAATCATATCCAAACTTGAGTGGAATCTGGATTGAGACTTCTCTTGAATTTACCGAAGGGAATGCAGTCGTAAGCCCCCCGTTAGAAAGATAATCAGAAATGGCGGTGTAACCACCTGCCGTCATCAAGAAATCAAATCCCGAGGAATATACAAAGTTCTTGCTTGTTTCATAGGATACCCCAACACCTACACTGGCACCCATTTTCATTTTTTGATCTTGGGCTGCATAGGATTTTCCACCTACAAAACCTGACAAGTTTGCACCAGTATGTACATCTACTTTAACTCCCTGTTGTGCCATGCTGCACAAAGGAAAAAGACTTGCCGTGATAAGCAATGCTAAAATTAAATTTTTCATTTACCTATTTTTGATTAAACCTAAATTTTTCAAGTGCAAAATTATTAAGTTATTTCAGACCGTGCAGGTCCAATCATCATAAGACGGAGAAATTTGGGCATGAATCCCTATAAATCGCTGAGGAACCTTATCCTACTACCCAATGATTGATTTATAGACGAAAATAGCGGATTCATGGGCGATTTTTCATCATTCATAGCGTTACCTATTGGAAATCTCGCAAAAAAGCACTAAATTTGCAAGCCAAAATGAGTAATATGAGCAAATATCATAGTTTTATAAAGATTTGGTTAATCATATCCATCGCCACCTTCATTTTTACCTACTTGCTATGGGGACTGATGGACTTTGATACATTTGTGGGTACAGGTATAACTTTAGAAGACTTGTGCTTTGACATTGCATATTGTTCTTTATACACATTATTTTCTTTATGCATTTCAAATTTCTTGGGTAACATTTTTATAAAAGACAACATAAGCTATCCTCGTTTTACCACTCATATACTGCTGTTACTGATTGCCAACTTCGCTTGGGCTGTTGCATTTGAAAACATATTTAAAACTCTTTGGCATGAAGGAAATGATGTTTTTTGGGACAGAATATACATCTTAGGATTAATCGCCACATTGCTGACCATGGTGAATGCCTGCCTATATTATTGTTCCATCCTCATCAAAAAAGAGAAGGAAAACGTTGTGCTCACCAACAATCTCCTACGACAGCAAACGAATCCACATTTCATATTCAACAGCATCAACACGTTGGCAGATTTAATAGAGGAGGATCCAGTACTGGCAGAAAATTTCACGCTCAAATTCTCCGAAATCTATAGATATGTTGTCACAAATTTGGATGAAGAGACTGTGCCTATACACGAAGATATTCATTTCGTGAAGAACTATTGTGAGCTTCAAGAGATAAGTTCGCCTCATACCATACATGTGGAAATTGCAGAAGAACTGGAAAGGTGCAAGGCTAAGACCCTACCTTTGGCTATACAAATGATAGTAGAAAATGCGATAAAGCATAACTGCCACACCAAGGAAAATTCGCTTTCTATTTCGATATATCGTCAAAACGAATATATCATAGTTAAAAATGTATTGAATCCGATAATGAGTTCTTTACCTACAACCCAAAAGGGGTTGGCAAACTTGCGTCTACGCTATAGCCAATTAGGAAAGGAACTTATCGTTGCAAACGATAATAAATATTTTGAAGTCAAACTTCCAATCTTGTCAAAATCATGAAAGTTTTAATCATAGAAGATGAAGAACGTGGCTTTTCAAGACTGAAACGTCTCTTGCAAAACATAGACAACTCTCTGGAGATACAAGGACCGCTGACTACCATAAAAGCGGCCATCGACTATCTGCAAAATCCACATGACGAGGATATCATCTTTGCGGACATCAAGCTAGGCGACGGTGATGTGTTCGAGGCTTTCTTGGATATCGCACCAACTTCGCCTGTCATATTCACTACGGCTTATAACGAGTATGCTTTGGAGGCTTTCAAGAGCAATGGCATCGCTTATCTTCAAAAGCCGATATTGCCAGAAGAATTGGAGAAAGCCCTGGCAAAGGCTAAAGCCATGTGCAACAAACACATTGACTACTCTGTTTTGATGGAAAAAATAGGAATTGCAGCAGGTAAGAAATGGAGAGACCATTTCCTTGTGCATATCTATGATGGTTTCAAACTTATCAAGACCACCGACATTAGTTTCTTCTTCTCTGAAAACGGTGTCGTGAGAGCACATCTTAGTGATGGTAATTCTGTAACCGTCAATCAATCATTGAATGACTTGGAACAGCAACTGAATCCCGATACGTTCTTCCGTGTCAACCGACAATATATGGTGAATATCAACAGTATAGATAAACTCACAAATTTCTTCAAATACAAAATGACCATTAGTCTTCATAGATTCTCAGACATGCGAATCGTTGTCAGCAAAGATAGAATCACACAATTGAAGAATTGGCTCAACAGATGACCACCCGACTCAAAGAGGCGGTGAGCATTCACTAACGAACGCTCGTCTATTTCCTTTGTTGTCATAATTACATTAATCTTATTTGTTTCTGCATCTACAAAGATAAACACAATCTTTGACAATCACGAATGATTATGGGGGATAATGTTGTATTAAATAGCGTTACAGAAACAATTGCATGGCGTTGCAAGAACAATTGCAGCAGAAATAAATAAAAGGTGCAAATGCGGTTATTCGGAATTTTGTTGTAACTTTGTAGAAGACTAAAACAAACAATCCATTATGAAATCATTGAGAGAACTTTTCCGCATAGGCAAGGGACCGTCAAGCAGTCACACTATGGGACCGCAGAAGGCGGCTAAGATATTTGCAAGTCATAACATGCACGCTGCCTCGTTTGAGGTGACGCTCTACGGCAGTCTGGCGGCAACAGGTCGCGGACACATGACCGACGTGGCTATCGACGAGGTACTCCGCCCAATCGCTCCACTGCGCATTGAGTGGCAACCGCAGGTGTTCCTGCCATTCCATCCCAACGGTATGAAGTTTGTGGCATTTGACAATGCCGGCAACCAGACCGACGAGTGGATTTGCTACAGCGTCGGCGGCGGCGCATTGTCGGAAGGCGAGAAGGGACGTTGGCTTACCGGACTGCGCGAAGTGTACAAGCTGAACACGCTGCGCGAGATTCAGGACTGGTGCGAAAGCAACGGCCGTGGATATTGGGAGTATGTCAACGAGAACGAGGACGAGGATATATGGGACTATCTGATGGATGTATGGAAGGCGATGAAGGAGAGCGTTGAGCGTGGCATTGACCATGAGGGTGCGCTGCCTGGTCCGCTCAATCTTCCACGCAAGGGTCCTATCTACTATGTCAAGGCAAGCGGATACAAGCAGTCGTTGCAGTCGCGTGCGCTGGTTTATGCCTACGCTCTTTCGGTAAGTGAGGAGAATGCTTCGGGCGGAATTATCGTTACAGCGCCTACTTGCGGTTCGTGCGGTGTATTGCCTGCTGTGCTCTATCATCTCTCTAAGGGTCATAACTTCAGCGACACACGCATTCTGCACGCTATGGCTACAGCCGGAATATTCGGCAATGTGGTGAAGCAGAACGCCTCTATATCAGGTGCCGACGTTGGTTGTCAAGGCGAGGTTGGCGTAGCATGCGCCATGGCTTCGGCTGCTGCATGTCAGTTGTTCGGCGGAAGTCCGTCGCAGATTGAGTATGCTGCCGAAATGGGACTGGAGCATCACTTGGGCATGACGTGCGACCCTGTGTGCGGACTGGTTCAGATTCCGTGTATTGAGCGCAACGCCTTCGCTGCAACACGTGCCCTTGATGCCAATCTCTACGCATCATTCTCTGACGGTACTCACTCAGTTTCGTTCGACCGCGTAGTGAAGGTGATGAAGCAGACGGGCCACGACCTGCCATCGCTCTACAAGGAAACAAGTACGGGCGGACTGGCAAGAGCCTACGAGCAGCACATGAAAGAAAAGAAATAGTTTCCTTCTGAGAAGGAAACAGCTATAAAAAACAACAGCGGCAAGGTTGACATCACGTCGACCTTGCCGCTTCTTTTGAAATAACAACACTAATATATAAAAGGTATGAAAATGCTTTTTATATCTTGCTTATGATGCCCAACTTGCTATCCTCAAGGAATTTGACGATAGCGTTGATCTCCTTTCCAGGAGGCACCTGTTCCTTAATCTGATTGATTGCATCGAACACACTGGTCTGTCCGTGGAACACCAGACGATAGGCATTGGCGATGTGGCTGATTACCTTGTCGGTAGTATTAGACGACTTGAGCAGTGTCTCGTTGACACCACCGTAGCGCACGGGATTGTCGGTAGCTACGATGAACGGAGGAACATCCTTCGAGATGCGCACACCACTGGTGACCATAGATGCACCACCAATGCGCACGTTGGCATTCACAATGACACCTGACGAGAATATGGCTGCGCTGTGAATCTCGCAGTCGCCGGCTACCTTAGTACCATAACCGAACGTAACGTAGTCGTCTACCTTGGTGTCGTGTGAGATGTGTACACCCTCCATGAAGAAGTTGCGGTTGCCGATATGTGTCTCGCCATCGGTAAATGTGGCGCGGTTGACTACCACATTCTCACGGAAAATGTTCTCATCGCCAATAACAAGGCGTGTGTCAGCACCAGTATAGTTGAAGTCCTGTGGCTCTGCGCCAAGCACTGTGTTCTGATATACCTTGTTGCCACGTCCCATCTTAGTGCCACGCATGATGCTGACGTATGGGAAGATGATGCAGTCGTCGCCTATTTCAACACCGTCCTCGATGTAGGCAAACGGATAGATTGTAACGTTCTTGCCAATCTTTGCACCCGGAGCTATGTATGCTTTATCACTTATCATAATAATACTATTTACAAGTTACGAGTTACGAGTTACGAATTGTTCGGCTTTGCCGATTGTGAATTACGCTGACGCGAATTACGATTTATGAATTATTGTTCTGAAAAATCAAAAATGAATAATTCATAATCGCAGGCGAAGCCGAGAACAATTCCTAATTCCTAATTCAAAATTCCTAACTCTTAATATCTTCCTCCGCCCAATGCGTAGTAGAGATTCACAACGGCCTGCATCTTGTAGAAATCGTCGGCTACCTTAGAGAGCTCGGCATTGAGCAGGCTCTGCTGTGCGGTGATTACCTCAAGATATGTGGCTGAACCGTCATTGAACAACATCTTGTTGTACTCTACGTTCTTCTTCAGACTCTCTACCTGCTTGGCCTCAAGCTCGCTCTTCTCGTTAGAAGAGTTGTAGAGCACGAGGGCGTTGCTAACCTCCGAACCGGCTGAAAGCACGGCGTTCTGCCATGTGTTGAAAGCCTGTTCCTGCTTAGACTTTGCCACCTTCAAGCCTGCAACGAGCTGTCCGTGTGCGAAGATTGGCTGCACGAGTGAACCTACTGCTGAGAGAAGCCATTTGCCAGGATTGACAATGCCGCCGCCACCCGAGTTGGTGAAGGCACCTGTACCAGAGATAGTGATGCTCGGATAGAACTTAGAACGTGCTGCGTTGACATCGTAGAAGCACTGAGCCAATGACATTTCGGCATAGTGTACGTCGGGACGGTTGGCAAGAAGCTGTATGCCAACACCCGTTGAGAACTGTGAGGGGAGCGACTGTCCCTCGAAAGTGCCGCGCTGTATGGTCTGTGCCTGCTGTCCGAGAAGCAACGAGAGCGAGTTCTCGGTCTCACGGATCTGACGCTTCAGGTCGGTAGCCTGGGCCTTGACAGAGTACATATTGGCCTCAGCGCTCTGTACGCTGGTCTCCTTAACACGACCAAGCTCCTTCTGAATCTTCATGATGTTCCATGTTTCTTCAGTGAGCTTCGACATGTCGTTGACCACCTGCAACTGCTTGTCGAGCATGAGCAGAGTGTAGTACATGTTGGCGATGTTAGAGATTATCTTGGTCTGCACTACGAGCTGATAGTCCTTTGTGGCAAGCAGAGCCATCTGTGCCGAACGCTTCACATTGAGAAGATTGCCGAAGAGGTCGAGGTTCCATGATGCCGTGATAGGCAATGAGTAGGTCTTTGTGGCAGGATTGCCGTCCCATGAAGCGATTGTTCCCTGCGGCGAGAATGTGAACGAAGGCACGAATGCCAACTTAGCCACCATGAGCTGATCCTCTACCATCTTGACGTTGAGTGCGGCATTGAGCATATTGGTATTGTTGGCTATGCCCTTCTCGATGAGCGACTGCAGCTGCGGGTCGGTGAACACCTGGCGCCAAGGCAGATTGCCGAAGCTGGCGGTGTCGCTGACGGCGAGCGTGTCTGTGTTGCTCACAACGTCGCGTACGAGTCCCTTGGTGTTCACCTCGGGACGCTCGTACTTGTTATATATTCCGCAACTGGTCATCAAGAGCGATGCCGAAGCGAAAAGAATTATCTTGTTCAATTTCATTGTTTCGTCTATTTGTTACTTCGTTTTCTTGTCTATCTGATCGTGCAAAGCACCTGCCACATACGGGTTGGTGTACTGACGAATCTCTGAATCGACGTTGGCTGAGTCGTTCTCAAACTCGATAGGCTTGATCTTCTCCTGCAGAGTCTGGAAGATATAGAACAGAGCCGGAACTATCATAATCTGGCAAAGCATACCGATGAGCATACCGCCTACGGCTGCCGAACCAAGTGTCATGTTACCGTTGTAGCCTACACCCCACGGCATGAGCAATGGCAGAAGACCGATAATCATAGCCAATGAAGTCATCAAGATAGGACGCAGACGGGCAGAAGCACCGAGAACTGCCGACCATGAGATAGCCATACCCGTCTGTCGACGCTCAAGAGCGAACTGTACGATAAGGATGGCGTTCTTTGCCAGAAGACCCATAAGCATGATGAGCGCAATCTGCATGTAGATGTCGTTGTTCTTGCCAAACATGTTGACGAAGAGGAAGGCTCCCGCAAGACCGAACGGAATTGAGAGAATTACCGACAGAGGCAGCAGATATGACTCGTACTGTGCCGAAAGAATCAAGTAAACGAAGGTCAAGCAGAGCACGAACACGATAGCTGTAGAGTTGGAAGACTCCTGCTCGGTACGTGTCAGACCAGAGAACTCGTAGGTGTAACCTGCCGGCAACGAGGTCTTGGCAACCTCTGCCATGGCGTTGATGGCGTCACCAGTAGAGTAGCCCTCGGCTGCCGATGCGTTAACGTTGATTGATGTGAAGAGGTTGAAACGGTCAATCTCCTGCGGACCATATACACGGCTCAGGTTGACATACTCCTTGATTGGAGCCATCTCGCCAGCCGATGTGCGCACGTAGATGTTGTCGAGACTCTTCAAGTCGGCACGGTTTTCGGGTGCTGCCTGGATGTATACACGATAGAGCTTACCGTAAGAGTTGAAGTTTGACGCATACATACCGCCGTAGTAGCCCTGCATTGTCGAGAGCACTGAAGACGGGTCGATGCCGCTCTGCTTACACTTAGCCACGTCAACATCAATCTTATACTGCGGATACTTGGTGTTGTATGATGTCATGGCGTTCGAAATCTCCGGACGCTTGTTGAGCTCGTCGATGAAGCTCTTTGTGATGTCGTAGAACTTGTTCACGTCACCACCAGTGCGGTCCTGCATTGAGAATGTCATACCGTTGGTGGCTGAGAAGCCCTGCACCATAGGCGGCTGGAAGGCGAGAATCTGCGCTCCCTTGATGGCAGCGGTCTGCTTGTATATCATGCCGAGCACCATTGTAGAACCCAGGTTGTGTACGCCGATATACTTCAGCGGTCCCTCTTCCTTCTGACGCTCCTCAAAGCTCTTGAGCTTAACGATGAACGTACCCTGGTTAGAGCCCTGACCTGCGATGAAGTTGTAACCGGTAATACGCATACGACTGGCAATGGCGGGGTTGGTAGCGAGCATGCGGTCTACCTGGTCCATCACCTCGTTGGTCTTCTTCATTGAAGTTCCCGGAGGTGTAGAGACTGTACAGAATACGGTACCTGTATCCTCGTCAGGCACAAGACCGGTCTTGGTGGTTCCCATAAGCACTGCCATTCCGGCAATAGCGACAATCACAGTAGCTATAGCGATGATAGGACGCTCTACGATACGGCGAACTCCCTTGGTATACTTCTCCTGAACCTTGCCATAAGCAGCGTTGAACGAAGCGTGGAAACGGTCTATCACGGTCATCTTGCGCTCCTTGCCGTGCTCGTCCTTCGGCTTCAGCAAGATAGCACAAAGAGCCGGCGAAAGTGTCAAGGCGTTAAGAGCAGAGATGATGATAGAGATGGCCATGGTGATACCGAACTCACGATAGAAGGCACCTGACGTACCACCCATGAACGACACGGGGATGAACACCGATGCCATAACGAGGGTGATGGAGATGATGGCACCCGAAATCTCGTTCATGGCGTCGATAGATGCCAGTCGTGCCGACTTGTATCCGAGGTCGAGCTTGGCATGCACCGCCTCGACAACCACAATGGCATCATCGACCACAATGGCGATGGCAAGCACAAGTGCGGCGAGTGTCAGCAAGTTGAGCGAGAAGCCGAACACGTAAAGGAAGAAGAATGTACCGATCAACGACACCGGCACGGCAATCAACGGGATAAGTGTTGAGCGCCAGTCCTGAAGGAATACGTACACCACGATGAACACGAGGATGAACGCCTCGCACAGAGTCTTGATAAGGTCTTCGATAGATGCGAAGAGGAACTCCGTTACGTCCTGCATGATGTCGAAGTGGATTCCCGGCGGCATTGTTGCCTCCTGCTCCTTGAGGAGCTTCTTGATGTTGGTGGCAATCTCAGTAGCGTTAGAGCCGGCAGTCTGTGTCACCATCATGGTTACAGAAGGCTTGCCGTTGTTCTTTGACTCTACAGTATACGAGAGGGCACCCATCTCTACGCGTGCCACATCCTTAACACGGATGGTCTGACCGTCCTGAGTAGACTTGATAATCATGTCGCCGAACTCCTCAGGAGTCTGCAGACGACCTCTATAGCGGAATGTATACTCATACTGATTGTCGCTCGTCTCGCCTACCGAACCCGGAGCGGCCTCGATGTTCTGCTGTGCGAGCACGCCAGTGAGGTCGGAAGGTATCAAGCCGTAGCTCTTCATCTTCACGGGGTCAATCCATAGGCGCATGGTGTAGTCCTTCTGCGAGAAGCACTGACACTCACCTACACCGTTGACACGCTTGATGGCAGGCACAACGTTGATGTTGGCATAGTTGGTGAGGAACTCGTCGTCATAACGGTCGTCGTCGGCTGTAAGACCGAAGAGGATAACCGTAGACGACTGACGCTTCATAACGGTCACACCAGCCTTTGTTACCTCAGCCGGCAACAAGGCAGAAGCCTGCGACACACGGTTCTGTACGTTGACCTGACACATGTCAGGATCCATACCCTGCTTAAAGTAAACGGTGATAGAAGCCGAACCTGCATTGGTGGCTGATGAGGTCATGTAGGTCATACCCTCAACACCGTTGATCGACTCCTCCAGCGGTGCGAGCACCGAGTTGAGCACGGTCTGTGAGTTGGCACCGGTGTAAGCGGCACGCACCATGATAGTAGGAGGCGCCATGTTAGGGTACTGCTCGATAGGCAGCGACACCAGGCCGAGTACACCCAGGATGACTACGAGGATAGAAATCACCGTAGAAAGCACCGGGCGCTTGATAAATCTATCTAATTTCATAATCTATTTTTAAATTTTGAATTTTGAATTTTGAGTTATTGCCAAGGGCAATTTTGAGTTTTTCATTTTTGAGTTATGAATTCTTAATTCAACATTGAACAATTCCTAATCGGCAAAGCCGACAATTCAAAAATCAACACTCAAAACTCAAAATTTATTTTCCGAATGCCTTCTTAAGCTTGCCAAGGTCGCCCTGAGCCTCGCCCAGTTCCTCGGTCTTCTTCAGTTTGTCGGCATACTGAGCCTCGGTGAGGGGCTTGATTTCCATACCGTCCTGGAGCGACGACACTCCGTTCACTACGAAGCGGTCGCCGATGTGAAGACCAGAAGTGATGATATAGTTCTTGCCGTCGTTCTGCGAATTGATTTCTACCGGAGTATACTTCACCTTGTTGTCCTTGCCTACTACATATACGAAGTGCTTGTCCTGTACCTCAACTACAGCGTCCTGCGGAACAATAACGGCTGAAGTAGCGGTGTGAGGCACTACGATTGAGCCCGAAGCACCCGACTTGAGCACGCGCTCGGGGTTGGGGAAGTCGGCACGCATTGAAACAGAGCCTGTTGTAGGATCGATGACACCACTCACGGTAGCCACCTTGCCCGGATGATTGTAGATAGAACCGTCGGCAAGCTGGAGCTTTACGGCAGGATAGCTTGAGATGGCTGCGCTGACGCCACCGGCTGTCTTGGTCATATCGAGGAGGTCCTTCTCGGTCATTGAGAAGTACACCTGCATTGTAGAGTTGTTGGAAACGGTTGTAAGAGGCTGCTGTGATGATGCGCTAACGAGTGCACCTACACGGTAAGGCAGGTCGCCTACAACACCATTGGCAGGACTTGTAACGTAGCAGAAGTTAAGGTTCTGCTTGGCTGAAACATAAGCAGCCTCAGCCTGAGCGAGCTGAGCGGCAGCGCTCTCCATTGAATTCTTAGACGACTGAAGCTCGTACGAACCGATAACATTGTTCTTAAAGAGCTTCTCAGAGTTGTTGTATGTAAGACGGGCAGTGTTGAGCTGAGCCTTGGCAGCGTTCACGGCAGCCCTTGCCTGACGTACAGCGGCAGCGTATGTAACGTTGTCGATGACGAAGAGGAGCTGACCAGCCTTTACCTGCTGACCTTCCTTGACACAGAGCTTGGTGATGAAGCCTGAAACTTTCGGACGAATCTCAACGTCCTGAACACCCTTGATTGTTGCGGGATAAGTGGTCTGGAGGTCAGCATTCTGACCCTGCACAGTACGTACGGCGTACTCGTTGTCGCCGAAGTTAGGCTTACCGCCACTCTTGCCGCCACCACAAGAGGCGAGCACTACAGTCAAAACTGCAATCAGTAAAATCTTTGTTTTATTCATACCTATGTTTTACTATAAATTTTTTTGTCTTGCGATTTATTTACTTTACTATCTGTTTATCCCTAATTAATATATTGTGTATATAGAGTATATATCCTGCCATACGGACCGGACTATACAAAAGCAGTCGGAAAACTTAACCCACTGATTAAGTTTTCCGACTGCAAAGTTACCAACATTAATATTAATATGGTGCATACCATGCAAACATTTAACAACTTTTATTCTGATTTTGTGTTTTACGCCATTGTTTAAGATGTTTGCAACAGTAAGATAAGCCCGCTCCTCCCCCATATGGAGAGGAGCAGGATGCATTGTGTTCTAATTACTTCAACAATGTAGTGCCGAGATTGCGGTCGACGAGCATGCCGTCCTTCATCTTCAGCGTGAACTTGCCAGCCTTCTTGGCCTTGAACTTCAGGACGAAGAGGTCGCTGTCGCCCTCGTCGAGCAGGAAGTTATTGCCACGGTTGACGAATGTAGGCAACAGTTCCTTCTGTCCATTGGTATGCAGACGGTCGTAGGTGAGGTTCACCAGTTCCTTCATGTTGAGCAGTTCGATGCCTGCATATTCCAGCTCGTCGGTGTTGTAAGGCAATGCGAAGCTGAGTGCATTGACCCAGTGGAGCGCCTTGCCCTGCACCTTCAGCTCTATAACGTCGCCTGCGGCGAATGTGGTGCGGCTCGGTGTGAGCACAAGCGAACCCGAACAATGGTCGTTCTTGGGATATACTCCGCCATCGAGTTCGTTAGACACGCACGATATGTCGTATGCGTCGATGAGTCCGTTCTGGTTGATGTCGCCCGCACTTACATAGTCGAAGTCGCTGTCGCCACGTCTTAGTCCGGTGTAGTTCATATACGAGGTGAGGTCGTTCTCGTCGATGCGGTTGTCGTGATTGATGTCGCCCTGCAGCACGCTCTGGCTTCCTGCCACCTTATAGATATACATGGCACGACCAGAAGCGAAGTTGCCAACGGCCTTGGTCAGGTGCATCTGCACATAACGAGCCTCCGGATTGCCTTCGAACGTGAATGTCTTAGTGCTATTGTCGGCATTCCATACGAACGGAACCGGTGTAGACCACTTCTGGCGATCCATACTATAAGAGATAGTTCCTTCCATGATTGTGCCGTTGCCGGCATCCTCGCGCGGAATGTATTCCATACGGTCGAGCTTGTTTACCGAACGCAGGTCGATTGTCACATCGCCCGGAATAGCCTCGCCCTTACCCCATTGCGAGTGCCATGAGGTCTTCTTGTCGAAGTCGAACATCTTCGCAATCTTCTGTCCGGGCTGATCCTGGAACGAAGTCTGTGCCTTGATGCCCTTGATAGCAAACTCGAGCGGATTGTTGAGGGTCTTGCCCTTGACAGTAGTCCAGTCGGATGCTCCATCGCGATTGACTGCGCGCACCTTCATGCTATACTCCGTTTCGGGCTGAAGCTGGTCGATGCTGAACTGTGTTCCGCGTATGGTAGAATACAGCATGCCGTCGTATTCTATCTCGTAATAGTCGGCATTTGCCTGCGGGAGCCACGAAGGAGTGAGTTCGAACACGCCACAACCATCCTTGGCTATCTGAGCCTCAGGAGCAGTGAGGGCGCCGCTATGTGTGAGCATACGTCCGGCAGTGTTGAATTCGAATCCGTCTATAGTTACAGCAATGGCATTGTCCTTGACATTGGTCTTCTGAATCTTGACGAGCAGCTGAGGGTTCTTCTTAATTACAACCTTTGCTGCATCTGTGCCAGGAGTAGAGAAGCGGTTGAGGTTAGGTTCGGCATCGTAGAAGTATACGTTGTCGCCCTTCTTAAAGTCGGCAAGCGACTGCACAGCCGTGAGCTTGACATTAGTCTTGCCTACCTTTGCCGTTACCTTCTTCGGAGCACGTGTCACGTTGACACGCAGTTCGGTGAGTTTCTCGGCTTCATATCCGTTGTACATGTCCAAGGCACGGTCGATGTCAACATGCATGCGTCCCTTGCCGTCGGTGCATACGCTTACGTCGGTTGTCACACCGTCGCCATGCAAATACTCGGTTGTATTGCCGTCGTCGTCATACTCCTTGAAGGCTGAAGTTCCGTTGGCAGAAGCATAGATTTCATAAGCACGATAGTCCTGACGTATCTGCGACGGGTTGTTGTTAGGATTGGTCATCGGTATGATGGCATCGGCCTTGACGAACACCGGAATCTTCCACAACGGAGTGTCATACTCGTTGACGATGCGTCCACCTTTGTATGCATCGCCGTTCCAGTAGTCAATCCATGTGCCCTCGGGCAGATAGATGCCGTTGCGTATGTCGTTGCCCTCCTTGTCGACACGTGTCTCCTTGTATATAGGAGCTATGAGCATCGACGGACCGAACATAAACTGATACTCGGTCTTGGTGCCGTGGGTGTAGTCGTTGGGATAGTCGAGGAACATGGCGCGTATCATCGGTTTGCCGTCAATAGCTTCATGGGCTATGGTATAGGTGTACGGCATGAGCATCGACTTAAGCTTCAGATAAGAGCGGTTGATGCTTGTAGCCGGCTCGCCGAGTATATGCGGATACTTGGGATTGGCTCCCCAACCGTCCATGTTGAGCTGCATCGGTGTGAAGGTCTTCCACTGGAACTCGCGCACATTCACCGGAACGTTCTTGCCTCCGAAAATTCCGTCCATGTCGCTCGTGATGTTGGGCTGTCCCGACAGACCCGAACCAATGAATGTAGGGATATGGAAGCGTATGTATTCCCAGTCGCCTCCGGTCTGGTCGCCGCTCCATACGGTGGCATAGCGTTGGGTTCCTGCCCAGCCGTCGAGCGTAATGATGAACGGACGAGCATTCGATCCGTAGTAAGGCATGACCTGAGCCACGTCAGCTACACCGTTCAATCCGAACGAATAGCCGTAGCCTACCCATGCCACGTCGGTCTTCAGCACTCTCACTCCAGCATCGCGCACCTCCTTAACGATGTCGCGCTGCAACAGAGGTTCTACTCCAGCCTTGGGATGAAGGTCGCTCTGTGTCCACAGACCTATCTCAACGCCCTTCGAACGGGCATAGTCGCCAAACTGACGCAGGTTGTCTATGTTGCCGTCGAGCGAACCTGTCTGTCCGTAACCGGCTCCATATCCGTCATTGGGGAGGAACCATCCGAGTGGCATATCGTTGTTGACGTAGCGGTCGATGGCAGCACGTGCAGAGAACTGATAGTTGTTCTTCTCGCCGTTCAGGCTCTCCTTCGTTCCGCCGTTGTCCTTCTGGCTTTCCTTATACATTTTGCCATCCTCAAACACCATCGCTCCGTTCTTGTCTTCCTTCCAATAGTCGCGGTTGTAGGCATTCAAATGACCTTCGTAAAATCCGAACTTCGGCATCAGAACGGGGTTGCCCGTGAGCTGATAGAAGTCGTTGAGCAACTGAACGGGAGTCGCGTCGAGCATTACAAACATGTCGAGATAGTCCTCAGAGTGCTGCAGACGTACCTCGCCCGGAGTGTCGTGACCGAAGTCGTAACGTCCCGGACGGAACGTATTCCACATCACTCCATAGCCACCCGTACTCCAGTAGAACGGTGTGGGCGACGCTACGCCACCGTCAACCCAGCTGTTGGTGTTCTCAATGGCAATGCTCTCGCCACGATGCGAGAAACGACCGTTCTGCACACCACCTCCATAGAAATACTCGCCATCGTGCTGACGCATGGTGACTGATGTGCTTCCGTTGTCAATCTTGGCTGGTGTAAGGTTCTCAATAACGGTCTTGCCTGTACGCAGGTCGACAATGTTCATGTTGCCTGTATGCTTGTCGATGTTGACGCTTACGGCAGGTGTGGTTATCTGCAATGTGCCGTCAACGTCAATAGCGCTAAGATGACCGGTGGCACGACGTGCAAATTCGGTGAGTATCTTGGCTGGCGGTGTGGCTACAGGGTCGCGCACCACCCCACCCTTGTCATCGCGAAACATTCGCAGAATGTTGTCGCCGTAGAAGTCGATGGTCAGCTGTCGGCCGTCGGTGTAGTTGATCTCGATTGTGTGCGGATTGATCTGAGCTACATTCTTGACCGTAAAAGTCTCATTAGCTTGTGTGGCTGACTGCTGAAGCACCAGTCCTGAACGAAACGGAATGGCGTTGATGCCTTGCGGCATGAGTGTCATTCCTGCCAGGGCGAGTGGCAAAGCCAAAGCAATCGCAGAATGTCGCGGTTGCTTGAATTTGTTGTTTGTTTGCATATTATTGTTTTAGTGATGTCAGATTTACAAAATTACTTAAAATAATAATGTATATGCGTGCGACAGCTTCGGTTTTAACATATTTAACTTATATATATCCCTATATTCATAAAATGTACGAACAAGTGTACGTTTTTGCATCATTTTGTACTAAAAAAGCCATAACTTTGCAGCTAAACATGTTTGGAAACCCAACAAAGCCATTCAACAAAACTAAAAGCTAACAAAAAAAATGGAACAGGACAAGAAGTTATTTAAAGAGGTTAACGAGGGATACACAATGCACGAGGCTATCGAAGAGGCAAAGCGTTGCCTGCACTGCAAGGTACCACAGTGCAAGAAGGGATGCCCCATAAGCCATGACATACCCGACTGGATTCACGAGTTGTCGATGGGCAACTTTGGCAATGCCATGCACATCATTAACGAAAAGAGTAATCTGCCTGCTGTGTGCGGACGTGTTTGTCCTCACGAGAAGCAGTGCGAAGGACATTGCGTGCTCGGCAAGAAGGGCCAGGGCATACACGTTGGCAAGCTCGAACGCTTCCTCGCCGACTTCGACGGCAACATGGGACTGATTCGCGAAAAACTGCAGCCTAAGACACGTGGACGTGTGGCTGTAATCGGTTCGGGTCCTGCCGGACTTACCATTGCTGGCGACCTTTCGCGTCAGGGATTCAATGTGGAGATTTTCGAGATGGAGCCGGAACCGGGTGGCGTGCTCATGTTCGGTATTCCTGAATACCGACTGCCTAAGGACATTGTACGCCGCGAAATCAAGAAGATGGAAGAACTGGGTGTTATCATCCACTGCAACACCACCATCGGCAAGGACTATACCGTCGACGACCTCTTCGCCCAGGGTTTTGACGCCATATTTATGGGTACAGGTACGGGCCGTCCGCAGAAGCTTCAGATTCCGGGAGGCGACATCAAGGGCGTACGTCAAGCCATTTGGTTCCTGCGCCGTGTAAGTCTTTACAACGAGGGCAACCTCGACCGCAAGGAGGTTGTTATCGAGAAGGGCGACCGCTGCTTCGTAATCGGTTGTGGCAACACAGCTATGGACGCTGCTCGTACAGCCATACGTATGGGTGCCGAGAGCGTAAACGTGGTTTATCGCCGCACCATCAACGAGATGAGCGCATTGCGTTCGGAATATGACGATGCCGTAAAGGAAGGCGTAGGATTCATCTGGGAGTCGAACATCGTGGAGATTCGCAGCAACGACGAAGGCAAGATGACTGAGGTAGTGATTGAAGACAAGGAGGGCAACCGCCGTGTCGAGAAGGCCGACTATGTGCTTATGGCTCTTGGTTCGGCTCCTGCCAGCCGCATCGTGTCTACTACTAAGGGCATAGAGGTTGACGAGCGCGGATACGTTATCACTCGCGAGAAGCCTTACGGCATGACCACACGTCAGGGCGTATTTGCCGGTGGCGACGTTGTCAACCGTCCTTCAACAGTGGTTCTCGCCATGCGCGATGCCAAGATGGTGGCTGAAGGCATTGCACAGTATGTCGATGCAGTGAAGCTTCTTGAGGCTATCAACGGCGAAGAGTAACGCCCATGGCATTACAAAAGACAATTATACGGGCTGAAAGCCCAATAAGCACATAGCCAGAGAGCAACAAAATTCAAGGCAGCACGCCCCGGAAGGGGCAGAAGCACATAGCCCAGGGCAACACCCTGGGGAAAAAGTGCCCCAAATAACAAAACGCCCTGTAAGGGCAAAAGCATTGATTATTAACGCTTTTGCCCTTACAGGGCGTTTGCTTTTTATCAATCCACATCGAGGGTGTGTCAAAATTGAAGTTAAAAGAAGTTTGGGCTTCGCCCGAAGTTAACAGAAGTTAGCGGACATATGTATAAATTGCTGAAAATAAAGCATTTGTCTGTTAACTTCCATCCATCGTAGATGGATTAACTTCTTCTTAACTTCCTATAACTCCTATTTTGACACACCCTCCTATGTGCTTATTGGGCTTTCAGCCCGTATAATTGACTTTTGCACACCCTCTATGTGCTTCTGCCCATGCGTGGTGTGCTGTTTTGAGTTTTGACACCCCTACTAAGCAAGCAGTGTTATTCAAGTTCTTACTTGCCACTCTTCTGTCGTGCCTTGCGCAGGATGTTCTGCATATCGTATACGAGTTGTGGATGCTGTGTAACTACATTCTCCTTCTCCCACACATTATTCTTTATATTGTAGAGCTGCGGCTGCTGGTCGCTACCTGTCTCCATGCCCGGAGCCCAATTGAGAATCTTCGGTCCATCGCTCGGCTCAATGTATTTCCATTCGCTGGTGCGCACCGACATACAGCGGTTGTAAGCCAGTTCGAGTACATACGGACGGTCGGTCTTGTCTGTACCGAGCCAGTTGCCGAGTCGGTTTTCGCTGTCAGGAGCGCTGCCCTTGGGGAATCGTGCACCGATGAGGTTGCCCAACGACGCCATCCAGTCAATCTGCGAGGTGAGCGTTGCAGATGTCTGTCCACCCTTCACCTTGCCCGGCCAGCGTACAATCATAGGCACTGCGGTGCCGCCTTCGTATGCGCTGTACTTGTTGCCACGCCACGGTCCGGCTGGTTTGTGTCCGTTGAGCAGCTCGGCAGCTTGATCCTGATAGCCATCATCGATAACGGGTCCGTTGTCGCTCGACAGCAATATGATGGTATTGTCGGCAATACCGAGCTTGTCAAGAGTCTCCATGAGCTGTCCTACAGCCCAGTCGAACTGCACGATAGCGTCGCCGCGCAATCCCATACCGCTCTGTCCGCGGAAGCGTGGATGCGGGAAGCGTGGCACATGCACGTCGTTTGTGCAGAAGTACATGAAGAACGGGTTGTTCTTATTAGCCTTGATGAAGTTGATAGCGTGCGATGTGATAGAGTCGGCAATGTCCTCATCCTTCCACAAAGCCTTACCGCCGCCCTTCATATATCCTATACGACCGATGCCGTTGACGATAGACTGGTCGTGACCGCAGCCCGGTGTCGACTTCAGATTGTACAGCAGTTCGGGGTTGTTCTTGCCTGTAGGTTCGCCGGGGAAGTTCTTCTTGTAGCTCACATGTATAGGTGCCGAGGGGTCGTAGTTGGCTACATTGCCGTTCTCAATGAATACACATGGCACACGATCGGCTGTAGCAGCCATGATGTAGTGATAGTCGAAGCCTATATCCGAGAGCGATGCCGGCAGCGGAGCGTTCCAGTCCTGCGTGCCGGTTTTGGCTCCGATGCCCAGATGCCACTTGCCTATAGCGCTGGTGCGATAGCCCTGGCTGCGGAACATGTCAGCCATAGTATACTGTTCGGGACGGATAATCATGCCTGCATCGCCCGGTGCTATGTCAGTATCGGGACGTCGCCATGCGTATTCGCCCGTAAGTATAGAGTAGCGTGACGGTGTACTTGTGGCAGCAATAGCATGTGTGTCGGTGAAACGGATGCCCTGACTTGCGAGTCGGTCGACATTAGGAGTCTTGACGTTCTTGGCTCCGTAGCATCCAAGGTCGCCATAGCCAAGGTCGTCGGCAAGGATGATTATGACGTTAGGACGATTGGGGTCAACAGTAGTCTTCACCTTCTTGGCTCCGTAAGCAGCCTGTGCAGCGAGCGGGGCGAGAAGCGAGATTGCCAAATAGCTTTTCTTCATTGTTCTTCTATGTTTATTTTAGTTTATTAGTATAATGGAGAGTTTGTCAGAATGGGAGTTATAGGAATTTTTAAAGAAGTTAATCCATCTGTGATGGATGGAAGTTAACGGACGAATGCTTTGTTTTCAGAAACTTATACATACGTCCATTGACTTCTGTTAACTTCGGGCGAAGCCCAAACTTCCTTTAACTTCTATTTTGACATCCTCCTCTTGAATGCATTGTTTATTTGCGCAGTGAGGTGTGATAATCCTCGGGGAACTGCTGTCCGCTCCATGCCTTCTGCGATGTCCACTGCTCTGCGGGAGCGGTCCAGAAAGGATGATTGGCGGGCAATCCGAGCGGCATGAACACGAGCGATGTCATGTAGAGCGAGCCGTTGTTTGAGTAGTAGTTGGCAAGTCCTGGCTGATGACCGGCAAAGCCAAGCTGCAAGTAACCCTTGTCGTTGAAGTTGCCGTCGACGGCAAACATACGCTTCATCACTGCTGTCAGTGCCGAACGTACCGAACCGTTGCTCAGTGTCTTGGGCAATCCATACTTCCATGCCGACATGGCAAGTGTCTGGAATGCGCCCATACGGTATATCACCGAACGACCTACAGCTGGGTATGCGCCTTCGGGCGAAATGAAACGCTCGAGAATCTCGTTGAATCTATTCATGCGCTTTACGGCGAGGTCGAGCGAAACGGGTGTATGGAAGTTGCGCTTCTTGCAAATCTCTACTACCTCAACCATCATCGGGTGCATAACGTAAGAGTTGTAATAGTCCATAGCAAACTCCGGTCCGTCGCTGTACCATCCGTCGCTCAGATACCACTCGCTCATCTTGTTCAATCCTACGGTGAGCACGTATCCGTCATACTCCTCGCCTATGCTCATGAAGAAAGCCTCAACCATGCAGCGGAAGAGCGCCAGTTGTTGTAGGCAGGGCTGACGGTGCGCAGACTCTTGAGTCCGTCGATGTAGCGCTTCTTTGTCACCTCGTCGAGCTGTCCCCATGTAGCCTCGGGAGCACGCATAAAGCTCTCAACAAGATACGAGGCATCGCACAGCGGCTGTGCCACGTTACAGAGCCAAGTAATATGGTCGGGATTGTTAGGGTCTACCGCATTCTTATATGCCTGTATAGCCCACTCGTGCAACTGCTTGCGCTGCTTGCCCTCGGGCGTACCGTCGTCGGGCAGAGCTATCCACGGACTGATACCAGCCATGAGTCGGGCGAATGTCTCAAGATAGGCCACGCGCTGGTCGCGTCCGTCCCACTTGGGGCTAAGTTCCAGTACAAAGTCCTTCTGGAAGTTGCCCTTGCTCATATTCTCAAGCACCGGGCGTGAAATCTTGTAGCATAGGTCGGCCCACACTTTGCGGTCGGGTTCTGGCGTTGTAGTCTTCTTTTTGGCTGCCATCGTAGGCACAACCATCATCACCGCAATCAATACGGCAACGAACAATTTGATTTGTTGCTTCATCGTAGTTTTAAGTTTCTTAGTATAACCTCGGTCTAAAGTATAATAGGACAAAGTTATTAATAATTCTTTACATACGACGATTTCAAGCGTTTATGTTATGTTTTTTTATCTTTTAAGCCTCAGTTGTATTGTATGCCGACGGTTTTCGATGCACTATGCCATAGCCAGTGGCTGCTACAATGACACTCATAATGGGCGAAAGAATGTTGAATATACAGTATGGCAAGTAGGTCCATGTGGACACACCCAGCACCGTACTCTGCGTCATTCCACACGTATTCCACGGCACGAGCACTGATGTCACCGTCACCGAATCTTCGGTTGTGCGGCTCAGGAGTTTGCGTTCGTAGCCCTCACGGTCGTAAATGTCGCGAAACATGTTGCCCGTAAGCAAAATGCACAGATACTGGTCGGCTATGGCTATGTTCAGCATTACACCCGATGCAGCTGTCGACGCAACGAGCGACGTACGGCTGTGAACCATATGGATGAACAGTCGGGTGATGCCACCCACCATTCCGCCTGCCGACATACAGCCGCCAAAACACATGGCACACACTATCAGCCATATCGTACCCATCATTCCTGCCATACCGCGTGTGCCTACCAGTCCGGCAAGGGTGGCATCGTCGGTGGCGAGCTGCGTGCTGTCGTACAGACATCGCATAGCCGCCTTGAACATCGAAGAGTCAATCTCGCGCAGCGCATCGGGCTGAAACACCACGGCAGCCACCACCGCCATAAGCGACGAAAGGAACAGCGTGATGATTGGCGGCACGCGCCTGGCTATCAACACGCCCGTGAGCACGGGCACAAGTAGCAGCCACGGTGTTATGAAGAAGCGGCTCTTGAGCGCCAAGGCGAATGTACTGATGTCCTGTGCGGTGTTGGTGTCGCACAGCAGTCCTGCCACAGCAAACACTATCAAGGCTATCACTATCGACGGCACTGTGGTGTAGACCATATAGCGTATATGATCGAACAACGGAACGCCCAACGAGCCGGATGCCAACGTAGTGGTATCGGACAGCGGCGAAATCTTGTCGCCAAAGTAGGCTCCAGAGATAATAGCACCTGCTATCCATCCGTCGGCAAAGCCTTGTGCACGTCCGATACCCATAAGCGCTATGCCTATTGTGGCAATGGTAGTCCACGACGAACCGGTCATCACACTCACCAGAGCACAGATGACGCAGCTTGACACGAGAAAAATGTCGGGATGGATGATGTGCATGCCATAATATATTAAGGTGGGCACCACTCCGCTCAGCATCCATGCGCCACTGAGCGCACCGATAAGCAGCAGTATGATTATGGCACTTGCTACACTCGACACGTTCTTGACTATGGCTTTCTCGAAGCTCGCCCATGGCACATTGAGCCTCCACATACCTATAAGCACACAGAATGCCGAAGCTGCAAGCAGGGCTATCTGCGACGCACCGGCAAGCGAGTCGCTGCCAAAGGCACGTATTACGAATGTGAGCATGACTACAAGCACAAGGAGCGGCATGAGCGACATAGCCACAGAGGGACGTTTTCTAAGTTGGTGTTCTTTGTTATCCGATAGTTTTGTCATGTAAGTATTTGTTAAGTAACTGTTCAAAATTAATTTTATAAATATGAATAATTCACGAATAAGTTC
>ERZ859937.258-NODE-258-length-24361-cov-5.284662_pt1 | contig 24361 bp, 21 predicted proteins | sample MGYA00509985_ERZ859937 | MGnify/ENA primary metagenome ERZ859937 (study PRJEB30046, sample SAMN00715169) | human gut metagenome | study: EMG produced TPA metagenomics assembly of the A metagenome-wide association study of gut microbiota in type 2... | reverse complement strand
AAGGGTGCGAGAACTCCTTAACTTCTTAACTACTTTCGCTTGCGAAACTTGAATATATTATAATGTGTAGGGGGAATTGGTGCGAAAAAGGGGTTGATTTGCCGATAAAATCTTGCACACTATAAGACTTTTGTGCATAAAATAAAAGTATTTTGCGTTGAAGATGCAGTTTTTTGCACACTTTTATTGGTGGGTGTGCAAAAAGTTATACCTTTGCAGTCGGAAATGGCAAAAAGATTGTGCATAAGTGTGCAGAATATTCCATTAGAGTTCACTAACAAGGATAATATACATTATATAATAATAGAACATTATGTCTTTTAACTTACTGAAAGGAAAGCGCGGTATCATCTTCGGCGCATTGAACGACGCATCTATTGCGTGGAAAGTAGCAGAACGTGCCGTTGAGGAAGGCGCACAGATTGTATTAACCAATACTGCGGTGGCTTGCCGCATGGGTACAATCGACGAACTCGCCAAGAAGACCGGCGCAGTAGTTATCCCAGCAGATGCGACATCTGTAGAGGATTTGACCAACCTCTTTGTGCAGGCACAGGAGGCTCTGGGTGGCAAGATTGACTTCGTACTGCACTCATGCGCTATGAGTGTAAACATGCGCAAGAAGCGTACTTACGATGATCTTGATTATGGTTTCTTGAACAAGACCCTCGACATCTCTGCAATTTCGTTCCATAAGATGCTTCAGGCAGCCAAGAAGCTCGACGCTCTGTCGGAGAACGCTTCGGTGTTGGCTCTGACCTACGTGGCTTCTCACCGTACATTCTTCGGCTACAACGATATGGCGGATGCCAAGTCGCTGTTGGAGTCGATCGCTCGCAGCTTCGGCTACATCTACGGTCGCGAGAAGGGCGTGCGCATCAACACCATCTCTCAGTCGCCTACGTTCACCACAGCTGGCAGTGGCATCAAGGGCTTCGACGGTCTGTACGACTTCTCTGACCGTATGTCGCCATTGGGCAATGCGAGCGCCGACGAGTGCGCAGACTACTGCGTTGTGATGTTCTCTGACTTGACAAAGAAGGTGACGATGCAGACTCTGTTCCACGACGGCGGCTTCTCGAGCATGGGTATGTCGCTGCGCGGTATGACACAGTACAACAAGTCGTTCCTCGACGAGAACCGCGACGAGCAGGGCAACATTATCTACGGATAAGCGATTGTTCTACGGATAAACAACAGACATGAGCCGTACCAATAATGCGACGGCTTACGCAGAAACAATAAAAAGCGAGTAGCAGAGGTTGTGAAGCCTCAGCTACTCGCTTTTTCTATTTTATCAATGCAATACGTTCTATTAACGTCAATGCAATACATTCTATTAACGTCAATACAATACGTCTATTCGTACAACAACACGGATTTATTTAGCCACCGCTATACGCGCCTCCTGCAGCACACCGTCCATGAATGTGTCGGGGTTCACCTTCTTCAGCGTGCTCTTCATCTCGTCGATGATTGATGTGCAGGTTTGCTTCTCGTTATCGGTGAGCAGTTTGCTGTGCTCTCGGCACAGACGTGCTATCTTGACAACGATGCCCGTCTGCAGCGTCTTCGCATCGGCATCCTTTATGGCATCGAGGAAAGCAGCGCGCAGATTGCCGAACTGGAGCATGAAGTCGATGTCGGTCTTCACCTCGTTATTTGTAGCTGAAGGAAACGAGCGCGAATTGAAGACACGCACATTGCCGTCGTTGTCGTACGTAGTTGTGGTCACACCGTTGTCGTCGAGGACTGTCTGCGTGCGCAACGAGGAGCCCTTATTAAGCGACTTCAGTGCACCTCTGACGCCCGACTTGAACTCTTTAAAACGAGCAGGCATCACGCCATAGATGTGATAGTAGTAGCAATGATACTTGCGGCTATCCTTGAACCATACAGCCAGATAGGCGTGACGGCGCATGGAGTCGGCGGCATCCTTGAAGCACAGACCATAGTAGACGTGCGACTTGTGTGCACCCAACTCTACGCTGTATTCGTTGTTGGCTCCATAGTCGTACAGACGGTTGGTAGCGAGCGAGCTGCTGCCCGGTTTCTTGATGAACACATTGTAGGCATCGGACTTCGCCAGTAGCAGTTCCTTCTCTATCTGTGCGAAGAGTTTCTTCTTTTTCGCAGGAACGGTGAACTCGGTGAACTTGCAATAGCTCACGCCACTATCGGCGCAAACGACGTTATAGTCGGATCTTGACAGCACTTCGGTAGAAAGATTGTTCAGCACAATCTTGAACACCTTTTCGATATTACTCTGCGCAGAAGCCACAAACGCCTGCACTAAGAATATTGCCATTATTAAAATCTGTCTCATACGTAATATATTTACAGGATTGTTGTTATGTTCTCTTTATTAGAAATTATTGCTGTATACTGTTGCCCGTGGCTTCCGACTCGTACTCGTCAGCCTCAGCGTCGTCAGCTTCGAACAATTCCATAGCCTGAAGCTCGAGCTGATTGATCTCTGCCGACTGGTTGGCATTTATGGCATGAAGCAGGATGTCGGCTTGGCGCACAGCCTCCTCTATATCGGTGGAGTCGGCACGGGTGGATGCGCTCCTGTCTGCCTCAGCCACATACACCTTCGGCGGACGCGGCTGCCAGTAAGGGCGAACAGACTTGTGCAAACGCCGTTTCTCGGGCTGCTGCTTCACGCTGTCTGCGAGAATACGCTGCGGTTGTTCGGCGGAAATGCTGTCGGCGATAGAATCGGCAGGCACAAGGCGCGTCGCTTGCTGAGCCAACGGCACGTTCGACGACTGACCAGACGGTGTTTTGTCGGGAAGCAGTGCCGAAACAGCAAACACAAGCACAGCAACGGCAGCAGCCGATGTCACCCAAAGCAGAGTGTTGCGCAGCGTGAAGCGTTGCACGATCGTAGTCGCAGCCTCATCCTGCTGGTCTTTCTCAGCCTTTTCAGGAGCGAACATGCAGAACATCTCGCGATACGCGCTCCAGTCGGCGGCAGATATAGCGTCAGGTCGGTCGGCGTCGGTAGCCGTGCAGAAGAACTCCGCCAATGCGGTCTCCTCTTCAACGGTAGTGGCACCGTCCATGTAACGCTTCAGAAGTGATATGATTTGTCGGTCTGTCATGTTCTGTTCCTTTCCTTTATCTGATTGAATAGTTTTCGTCGTGCCGAGGAGAGCATCGTCGCCACCGAATCCTTGCTGATGCCTAATATGGCGGCAATCTGCTCATTGGTGCGGCGCTCGGTCTGACGCAGTCGCATCACCTGCATCTCGCGCGGCGGCAACTGCTCTATGCGCTGACGCAGCCATTGCTCATCCTCTTTCCATTCGAGCTGACTCTCTGGAGTATTGTTGTCCGACTCCTGCTGCAAAAGCCAGGACGTGTGCGCCTCGTCGCCGCTGATGCTTGTCGGGCGCCGCCGTCGCAACATGTCGATAGCCACATTGCGAGCTATGACAGCCGCAAGGCGAGCGGCATGGGCTGTGTCGCGGAGAGAGTCGTGCACAGCCCAAAGCCTAAGCATCGCGTCGCTTGCCGCATCGTCCGCATCATCGGCACGCGCAAATAGCGGCGGGCATAGCCTTGAGCTATGTTGCGCAGTTGTGGCGACATCTGTTCAAACTGTATTTGGTTCACGGTAGTCGGGTATTCGTTAGCAATATTCTATTGTTACACGCCTTAACGCTGGCGTTACACGCATTACGGACGGGCGTTGATGACACCATCGGGTGTGTTCTGTCTGCACGAATTGTAAGTATCGCCTGTTACGTTCACATTACTGCCCATGTTGAGCAGTTTATCGTACTTCAACATACTGTCGTTTATCTTGCCCGAACCTAAGACATAGTTTTTATAGTTGCCGGCTTTACCCGAAACAGAGATGCGACCAGAGCCGGTAAGCGTACAATTAAGATTGGCAGCCTTGCTTGTTCGGCAGTTGATTGTGCCCGAACCTGCCATCGTCAGTCCTACATAATCAGCTTTCACATCGTCTACAAAGATAGTGCCCGAACCAGCGTTGTTGAAGTTGGCATGACTGGCTACTACCTGGCTCACGGCAATCTTGCCCGAACCTGCCTGATTGAACGTGACAGCCGTCGACTTCATCTTGCCAACAACAATCTGTCCACTGCCACTCATATTGAACACGCTCACATCCGGCGCCTTTACGTGCACAACAACGCTGCGTCTGTCCGACGAATCGGAAGTTTCGACATACACATTGCCAATGACCTTGCCGTACTTTGAGATGTTCAGATCCGAACCATTGCTCCCTACGCGTATCCGGTCGAATGCTGCGGCATCGCCCACAAGGCTCACTTCATACGTACTACCCTGCTCGTACACTACCTCAAGCGAACCGACAACGTTTATCACGCTGAAAGGTTTCACGCTCAACTTCTTCTCGCTCCTCTTTGCTGCGCATACCGACGTCGTAAGCATGAGCATCGCAGCCGTCAACATCAAAACAAACTTTCTCATAAGATTATCTCCTATCTATTTAAGTTGCACATTATATATATGTATAGGTAAGTGCTGAAAGAAGGTCTCAGCGCCCTGCCCTTTCTATAAACAATAACGCAAGAAAGGGAAATTCTAAATATGCGGACGCCGCATTTAACACATATTTAACATGTTTCAAATTAATAAAGCGTAATTTGAACCGAACAAGCGATGCTTTGCTTTGCCACTATCAATAAAATATATTAACTTTGTAAGCAGCAATATATCAATTTGTTTATATCCTAAGACTCACATACCACTATGAAATCGTTAAAAGAATTATACAGAATAGGCAAAGGCCCGTCGAGCAGTCACACAATGGGACCGCAGAAGGCTGCACAGACCTTCGCTGCGCACAACAAGGACGCAAAGTCGTTTGAGGTGACGTTATACGGCAGCCTGGCAGCAACGGGCAGAGGTCACATGACCGACGTAGCCATCGACGAGGTGCTGCGCCCTATCGCTCCGCTGAGTATCGTGTGGCAGCCGAAGGTGTTCCTACCCTACCACCCGAACGGCATGAAGTTCGTAGCGTTCGATGCTGAAGGCAACCGCATGGACGAATGGATTTGCTATAGCGTAGGCGGCGGCGCACTGTCGGAAGGCGAGAAGAGCCGCTGGTTCAACAACAAGCGCGAGGTGTATCAGAAGAACACGCTGCACGAGATACAGCAGTGGTGCGAGAACCACGGTCGCGGCTACTGGGAGTACGTTGACGAGTGCGAGGACGAGGACATCTGGGAGTATCTGATGGAGGTTTGGCGCGCCATGCAGGAGGCTGTTGAACGCGGCATCGACCACGAAGGCGCACTGCCTGGTCCGCTGAAGCTGCCACGCAAGGGTCCAATCTACTACGTAAAGGCGAGCGGCTACAAGCAGTCGCTGCAGTCGCGCGCTTTGGTTTACGCCTACGCCCTGTCGGTGAGCGAAGAGAACGCATCGGGCGGCACCATCGTCACCGCCCCCACCTGCGGTTCGTGCGGCGTATTGCCAGCCGTGCTCTACCACCTTGCAAAGGGACACAAATTCAGCGACACACGCATACTGCACGCCCTCGCCACAGCCGGCATCTTCGGCAACGTGGTGAAGCAGAACGCCTCAATCTCGGGTGCCGATGTAGGCTGCCAGGGCGAGGTAGGCGTAGCGTGCGCCATGGCTTCTGCAGCTGCCTGCCAGCTGTTCGGTGGCAGTCCGTCGCAGATAGAATACGCAGCAGAGATGGGATTGGAGCATCACCTCGGCATGACGTGCGACCCGGTGTGCGGATTGGTACAGATACCATGTATCGAGCGCAACGCCTTCGCCGCAACTCGCGCTCTCGATGCCAACCTCTATGCGTCGTTCTCCGACGGAACACACAGCGTGTCGTTCGACCGCGTGGTGAAGGTAATGAAGCAGACCGGTCACGACCTGCCGTCGCTCTACAAGGAGACAAGTACGGGCGGACTGGCGCAGGCTTACGAGCAGCACATGCGCAAGTTGGCGGAGCAAGCAAACTCGAACGAAGAGGATATCAGTAAGTTTGGATACAACTAAATAAAATTCTCATTTCTCAACTAATACAATCTGTGGCGTGCGAAGTGCAGGCTTCAGCTCGCCACCGATATAATAAACGCCGAGCCGTGTGGGCACAGCCTGTGCCCCTGCTCGTGCGAGAGCCTGATTGGCGAATGTCGTGGTGAGCCATTGTCCTGCGACAGCATCAAAGACATAAAGATTACCACTGAATTTATACCAGTCGATTGGCTGCTTGAGGTAATCGCCTTTCTTCACACACTCATATCTACCGCTGATTGCATCGAGGAATATCGTGCGGTTCACGCCGCCTGTGGCGTACAACCGATTGCCATCCGCCCACGCAATACCACCCGAGAGTGTCATCTCCTCGCCATCCACAGAGCGCGGAGCAGACAGAGCGCCCCACTCCTTCGTGTTCATATCGTACACATAGCCATCAGTATGCACCTTGCTCTGCTCGCCGTCGGCATAGAAACCACCCCAAACGTACACCTTATTATTATAAGCAGCGACTACGGGCTGCACACGTGGCGCACCCGGGACGCGGAGAGTAACAAACGCAGTGTTGTTAGATGCTTGAGCAATCGAGTTTGCGCCTTGGTTGGTGACGTTTGAGTCGAGCTGATAGCGCAGAACATTGGCAGACGGCTTGCCATTCTGATTGCCACCAACAACGAATACGTCTGTTCCGGCGAGTGCCACAGCCATGTTGTCCGCCGTAGCAGACAAGTCAGCAAGACGGTTAAGCGCAATACCTGTGCCGGCAGCGTTCAAGCGTACACTATAAACCGAGGCAAGCGAGTGGTCGTTGTTGTTGCCACCGATGAAGAGCAGACTGTCGCCACTCGCAACCGTTGCGCCATACGCAGCCGGCTCGGGCAGGAAACCCACCAAGCGCCATTGCAGTGTCTCGCGGTCTATGCGTGCTGCATATACACCAGCATAATACTTTTTCGGCTTACCTGCTTCGGGGAAGTTGCAACCGCCAGCCATAACGAGATAATCACCTATCTGACCGGCATAACATGCTGACACACCGAGCGAATAACCTGGTTCGGCAGAGGGAAAACCAACAACGCTATGCACGTGCTGCGCAGAGAGAGACAATGCGGTAGAAAGAAAAAGAAATAAGGATAGAAGTTTGTTCATAAAACTATAAATTAAATGGAGGCTGCATCAATACAAGAAAATGGCTACGGCAAGAATGCCGTAGCCTCCTTATAATGCAATTAAGTGGGTGCGTGGGTATGGCAGGATGCCATACCCTCCTATGCTTCGAGCTTTTTCAAGATCTCCTGACAGAGCATGTAGCCCTTGATCATCATACGCGGAATGTGGAACGGACCCTTGTAGAGGTTGCCCTTAGCCGGCTGTGCCACTGTTCCGTCGCGATGCAGATAGCCGTACCACTCGCCGTACTCGGCATCGGGGAAGTGGGCGTATGTCCACTCGCTGATGCGCTCGTGACGGTAGAGATACTTCTCGTCGCCGGTTCCGAGGTAAGCGTAGAGTGAAGCGATGATGGTCTCGCACTGCGGCCACCAGAACTTCATGTCCTGCGAGTAGTCCTGCGATGGCAGGTTCTTGCAGTCGCGGAAGTTGATGATGCCGCCGTACTGCTTGTCCCAGCCCCAGTCCCACGACCAGTCGAACACCTGCAGAGCCAGGTCGAACATCGGCTTGTCCCAGCCGCGCAGCTTAGCCTCCTCCATGATGAACCAAGAGGTCTCGATGCAGTGGCCAGGGTTGATGGTGCGAGTCATGTTGGTGTCGATGAACTCGCCATTCTCGCCAACTGTCTCGAGCAAGCACTTGAACTCTGGATGGATGAAGTACTTTTTCAACTTCTCAATCGACTCGTCAATCTGCTGAGTGAGTTTCGGATCGTCTACCACCTTGCGGATGCAAGAGCCTACGTTGATGAGAATCATGACGATGCTATGACCCTGCAACTTCACGTCAGCCTCGAACTTAGCAGGCAGGAAGCCCGGTGTAGCGAGGAAGCGCTGTGTGTCTTCAAACACCTGAATGGCGCGCTTTGCCCAGTGCTGGTCGCCAGTAGCGAGAGCATACTCAGACATCGCGATTGCGGCGAAAGTCTCTGAGAACACGTAGCGGCGCTTGCGCAGTGGTTTGCCCTCAGCAGTCACAGAGAAGTACATATGTCCCTGCTCGTCGAAGCAGTGCTTCTCGATGAACTCGAGTGTAGACTTGGCAGCGTCGAGCCACTCCTGGTTCTTCTCTACATTGTTATAAGCGAATGAGCAAATGAAGGCGAAACGACCCTGAAACCACACCGACTTTGTTGTGTCCATCAGCGATCCGTCGCGGTCTACGCAAGTATAGACGCCGCCATTCTCACGGTCCAAGCCGTACTTCATCCAGAACGGCATGATATTCTCGGTGAGGTCTTTCTTGTAAGACTCAGCCCACGACTTGATATATTCTTTTACGTCCATTTTCTTAAAGGTGATATGTTGTTATGTTGACGGGTTGACATTAGAACTGGTTAGCACGCTCGAAGAATCCGATCTCTTCAAGTTCCTTCTTCATCTGAGCCTCTTCCTCGTCAGTCATGTTGCGGAACGGCACACGGTTCGGTCCGAGGTCGAATCCGAGGAGCTTCATGATGCGCTTTCCGCCCACGATGTTACCGCGGAAGTGGCAGATAACGTTGATAACCTCCTGAGAGAAGTTCTGCTTCTCGCGAGCTGTCTCGATGTCGCCGCGGTTCCATGCGTCGATGATGCCCACAAGCTCACGACCGTTGTAGTTGGTTGTGCCGCCGATGCCTCCGCGAGCACCTCCCTGAGCAAGGCTCGGGAGGATTGTCTCGTCCTGTCCGTGAAGCATGTCAAACTTGCCGCCACCGTAGAGACGGCACTGGTTGTACTCGTAGAGAGCCTCGTAAGTGTACTTGATGCCTGCGAAGTTCTTGATGCGTCCGTCGACAGCCTTCAAGAGGTCTACCATCGGCAGGAATGCGCCGTTGAACGCAGGGATATGATAGTAGTAGAACGGCAACTCAGGAGCAGCGTTCGCGATAGTCTCGCAATACTCCACGAGTTCTTCGATGCGACCAATCTTCGGGAACGGAGGTGCCATCGAGCCGATGCCCCATGCACCAATCTTCTGAGCGTGCTCGGCAAGGCGCACACTCTCGCGCAGGCAGCAGCTGCCTACGTGCACAATAACCTTGAAGCCCTCGGGAGCAACACTCACCCAACGCTCTGCCAGCTGCATACGCTCCTCGGTGGTGAGCATATATCCCTCGCCAGACGATCCGTTGATGAACACGCCCTTCAAGCCATTCTTCTGCAACATCTTTGCATAAGCCTCGATTGGTTCGAGATTAACGTCACCATTTGCATAGAACGGTGTAAACGGTGCGTCGATAAGTCCTACGATTTTTTCCATAGTCTTGTTTATTTTAATTGATTATTTATTTATTGTTTTCAATTAAGAGATGAAAAGTTATTGAGTATTCTCACCACCTCAACATCTCACCACCTCAACATTTATTCAACATTATCCGATGTTGGGCGCAAGCACACCAACTGCAACACGAGTGCCACGATGACGATGCCACCGAGCACGGCGAAGCCCATGCCGAGATTGCCACCGTCGGTCCACTTGCCGAGCAGTTGAGTGACAGCAGCACCTGCGAACACGCCCACCATATTCATGATGCCGTAAGCCGTAGCGCGATACTTAGCCGAGATAATCTGGCAGAGTATAGGCATATTGTTAGCGTCGAACATGCCGAAGCCAATGCCGAACAACATTCCGGCACCCACTACCGCCACCACGCTATGGCCGAAGCCGAGCAGAACAAGTGCCGGGATAGTCATGCCCAAGCCGATAGCACTGGTATAGATACGTCCGCGTATATTGCGGAGCACCCATTTGTCTGACAACACGCCACCGAGAAGCACGCCCACGAACGACGAAGCGGCAATGGTGATGGTAGACATCGGACCTGCCTGCGCCATATCCAGCCCAAGGTTGTCGGCGAAGAGCGTAGGCAGCCAGTTCTTAGTAGCCCAACCCGGGAGGCTCGGCACAGCGAAGTAGATGAGTATCACCCAGAACGCCCATGTGGAGAGCACTACGCTGAGTCCGCGCCAAAGGCTCTCCTTCTTCATCAGCGTTGCAGGATTGGGCGAAGCCGATACAGCCGCCACAGCCTTCGGTTTGTCGTGCAGAAGCAGTGCAAGTACCACCGAGTAAGCGATGCCGATGATGCCGAACCAGTAGAAGGTGCTATGCCATGAGAAGGTGGCAGCGATAGTAGCACCAAATCCGCCCACCGCCTGACCTACATACAGACCCGTCATGTGTATACCGATAGCCAGCGAGCGCGACTTGCCCTCATGCCAGTCGGCAATGAGCGACAGAGCAGAAGGTATATACAGCGCCTCGCTCACACCCATCAACGCACGTAGCCAATAGAGCTGCGTGAAATCGGTAGCGTAGCCCATGAGGTACGTGACGGCTGACCATACGAACAGACTGCCCACAACGAGCTTCTTGCGGCTCACACGGTCTGCAACAACACCTGCGAACGGGCTCACGATGCCGTATATCCAGAGGAACACAGCCATGAGCGCACCGAAAGCCTCAGCCTTCTGCAGCTCAACGATGTCGAGCTTCATTGCGTCCTGCATGGTTGAGAGCATCTGACGATCCATATAGTTGAGCAATGCCACCACCCAAAGCAGTGCCACTACGAGCCACGGATAGAACTTTTTGTTTTTCATTTTGATAGAGATTTGTTTTTAGTTGTTTGTTTTTCAAGTTTAAGGCTGCACTCCGTAGCTGAATGCGGGGCGCAGCCTATCTTATTCAATGCAAAAGTATCACTTTTTTTCTACACGACAAAACAGAACGTGTGCTTAATTGTGTTTTCCAGCCTCACGCTTTGCAATTTCCTCGTTTGCCTTGTCACATGCGTATGCTGAGTCGTGCACCTTATTGTCTTCATCGTAGTAGACGGTGCGATAGGTAGTACCTCCTCCGCCACCACTACTGGGTGCGGGCATTGCGTACAGAACGAAGCATATTATGCCGCCGACTATCAATATCTGAATAATCAGTTTGAAGATAACAACAATCAGACCCCATACGGCTACGATGCAACCGAGTATATAGACAATAGTGAAGAGCGTAAGCAGGAGGCCCCACTTCTTACTCTTCATAAGCTCGACGTTGCGCTTCAACGAGAGAAAGACACCAATACCCAATGCCAAAAGGAAAGAAACGAGTATTAAGAACGTTTCAATCAATCCGCCCAAACCTAAGAACTCGCATATGAGAGCAGAAGCTATCAGCACGGGGAATGCAGCGAGCATACTTATGAGTGCAGGTTTTACGGAGATACCGTCTTGCACATCGCCATCAAAGGCTTCGCCTAAGATTACAGGTTCGTAGAACTTGATGCTCATCACCTGATAGAACACAATCAAACCGAACGGAATGATGCGCAGCAACGAGCCAAAGAAGCCATAACGGTTCTTGTCGCACCACCAGAAGCAATTGGTGCCCAACACGCTATAAGCCCATATCTCGAGCAGCGTGCCCAACATGATACATGCGGGTATTGCCACCACGGCTATCGAGCGTATCTTCTTGCTCCTCATAGCCAAGATGTTGAGCACCATGACGCCGAGGAAGAGCAACGCTATTATAATATAAGGTATAATAGAATAGAAGATGCGGCCCTGTATGGTATGCGCCAACTCGTCCGACTTCGTCAGCACCTTGTCCTCTACACCCTCCGGGTTGTCCTTACTGAACACGAGGTTCTCGCTAAGCGTGCAGTATTTCTTGCCGTCTCTGAGTATCACGGCATAGCCAATGGAGCCTCCCGTATCAATCATACCCTTGTCGTAGAACTTATCCACGGCTTCCACTTGCTCGCCATCGTGCAGGTAGAACATGAGTTTCTCGCCCTTACTGTAGTAGGTGTCCTCTGAGCGGATTGTCTCCACAACATCATATACAGCAACAGAGTCGCCACGTAGACACTTCACGTCGTACTTCTGCGCACTTGCCGCTACGACATATAGCAGCAGCAACATCAATAGGTTAATCGCTTTCTTCATAAGTTTTGTTGGTTTTTGGTTTATTAGTTATGTTTATTAGTTGCGTCTTTTCACTTCTACAAATATAGTAATAAATACTCAGACTGTGCAACTTAAACCAAACAAAAAGTCCCGAAACCAAATAAAAACGCCCGTTTGCTGACACATTGTCACCAAAAATAACTAAAACAGCAGTTCGTAACGACATATTGTCACATATATAACGTTGGAATATAGTTTGTGTAATGGTTTATAGAAAACAAGAAAACAAAAAGAAAGGAGAACGATATGACATTCGACAAATTCACAATCAAAGCACAAGAGGTTGTCCAAGAGGCATTGAACACCGCACAGCGCAGTGGTCAGCAGAGCATCGAGCCGATGCACTTGCTGAAGGCTCTGCTTGTGAAGGCTAAGGACGTTACGACCTTTATCTTCCAGAAGCTTGGCGTGAATGCCATGCAGGTGGAGAGCGTTGCCGACGCCGAGCTGCAGCGTCTGCCACGCGTTCAGGGCGGACAGCCTTATCTTTCTAACGATACCAACGCCGTGCTGCAGCGTGCGCAGGACTTCGCTACGAAGAACGGCGACGAGTTTACGAGCGTAGAACCTATTCTGCTCGCTCTCTTGCAGGTGAACTCTACGGCGAGTCGCATCCTCAAGGACGCAGGCATGACCGAGGCTGACACCGTGAAAGCTATCCAGGAGCTGCGTCAGGGCGAGAAGATACAGTCGCAGTCGGCTGACGAGAACTTCCAGAGCCTCGAGAAGTACGCCAAAAACCTCGTTGAGGAGGCGCGCCAGGGCAAGCTCGACCCTGTTATAGGTCGTGACGAGGAGATACGTCGCGTGCTGCAGATTCTCTCGCGACGTACTAAGAACAACCCAATATTAATCGGTGAGCCGGGTACAGGTAAGACTGCCATCGTGGAAGGTCTCGCCGAGCGCATCGTGCGCGGCGACGTACCGGAGAACCTGAAGGACAAGCAGCTCTACTCGCTCGACATGGGCGCACTCGTAGCCGGAGCCAAGTACAAAGGCGAGTTCGAGGAGCGACTGAAGACGTCATCAAGGAGGTGACCAACGCCGACGGTCGCATCATCCTCTTCATCGACGAGATTCATACGCTCGTTGGTGCAGGCGGTGGCGAAGGTGCTATGGACGCTGCCAACATCCTCAAACCGGCACTTGCGCGTGGCGAGCTGCGCAGCATCGGTGCTACGACGCTCAACGAGTATCAGAAGTACTTCGAGAAGGACAAGGCTCTGGAGCGCCGTTTCCAGACCGTAATGGTCGACGAACCAGATGAGCTCTCGGCTATCTCCATACTCCGTGGTCTGAAGGAACGCTACGAGAACCACCACAAGGTGCGCATACAGGACGATGCCTGCATAGCTGCCGTAAAGCTTTCGGAGCGTTACATCTCCGACCGCTTCCTGCCCGACAAGGCTATCGACCTCATGGACGAGGCGGCTGCAAAGCTGCGCATGGAGCGCGACTCTGTGCCCGAGGAACTCGACGAGATTACGCGCCGACTGAAGCAGCTCGAGATTGAGCGCGAGGCTATCAAGCGCGAGAACGACACCGAGAAGATTAAGCAGCTCGACAAGGATATCGCCGAACTGCGCGACCAGGAGAAGGCGTTCCGCGCTAAGTGGGAGAGCGAGAAGGGCTTGGTGAACAAGATTCAGCAGGACAAGCAGCAGATGGAGCAGCTGAAGTTCGAGGCGGAGCGCGCCGAGCGCGAGGGCAACTACGAGCGCGTGGCTGAGATACGCTACGGCAGACTGAAGGCTCTTGAGGAGGACATCCGACAGATACAGAACCAGCTGAAGTCGACGCAGGGCGGCAACGCCATGATACGCGAGGAGGTGACAGCCGACGACATAGCCGAGGTGGTAAGCCGCTGGACGGGAATACCCGTTACGCGCATGATGCAGAGCGAACGCGAGAAGCTGCTGCACCTTGAGGAGGAGCTGCACCGCCGCGTAATCGGACAGGACGAGGCTATCAAAGCCGTGAGCGACGCCGTAAGACGTTCGCGTGCCGGACTGCAGGACCCGAAGCGACCTATCGCTTCGTTCATCTTCCTCGGCACGACGGGTGTGGGCAAGACGGAGTTGGCAAAGGCTCTCGCCGAATACCTGTTCAACGACGAGACGATGATGACGCGTATCGACATGAGCGAGTACCAGGAGAAGTTCAGCGTGTCTCGACTCATCGGTGCGCCTCCAGGATACGTAGGCTACGACGAGGGCGGTCAGCTGACGGAGGCTGTACGCCGCAAACCTTACTCTGTCGTACTCTTCGACGAGATAGAGAAGGCTCACCCCGACGTGTTCAACATCCTCTTGCAGGTGCTCGACGACGGCAGACTCACCGACAACAAGGGTCGCACCGTCAACTTCAAGAATACCATCATTATTATGACTTCAAACCTTGGTAGCCAATACATACAGGCTCAGTTCGCCGGCATCACGCCCGAGAACCGCGACCATGTCATAGGCGACACTAAGGAGAAAGTGATGGAGATGCTGAAGAAGACGATACGTCCGGAGTTCCTCAACCGTATCGACGAGACTATCATGTTCCTGCCGCTCACGAAGGAGGAGATTGCGGAGGTTGTAACGCTGCAAATGAACGCCGTGAAGAAGATGCTGGAGCCGCAGGGCTTCACGCTCAACGTCACGCCGGCAGCCATCGGCTTCCTCGCCGACGAGGGCTTCGACCCGGAGTTCGGTGCACGCCCCGTGAAGCGCGCCATACAGCGCTGCGTGCTCAACGACCTCTCGAAGAAGATTCTCTCCGACGAAGTGAAGCGCGAGCAGCCTATAACTATCGATGCAGACAGCGAAGGCTTGGTGTTCCGCAATTAAAAAACGCAACAACTGCCATCCGCATCGGTCGACGCAGACATCCGCATCGGTCGACGCAGACATCCGCAACGGTCGACGCAGACATCCGCATCGGTCGACGCAGACGTCCGCATCGGTCGACGCAGATGACAACAGCTTAACTTCTACACGATTATAATATAAGTTAAAAACCCTAAGGACGGAACGCATGTGTGATATTTTCTGTAAATTTGCAGTGATATATCACACATTTTTGAATTTAGTATGTTAGAGAATAACACAACACAAACGGAGCGCAAGAATCCGTTTTTTGAACCTTATAACACCCCACACGACACCGTTCCGTTCAACCGCATCGAGATTGGCGACTACGAGGAGGCTTTTCTTGAGGGCATACGCCGCGACGACGAGGAGATAGAGAAGCTCGTGAACGACCCCGAAGCCCCCACTTTTGAGAACACCATCGTGCGTGTCGACAATGAGAACGGCGAGAATTACTACGACCTGCTCTCGCGCGTGTCGACCGTATTCTCGTGTATGCTCAGTGCCGAGACCTGCGACGAGCTCGACGCTCTGGCACAGAAGATGAGTCCAATACTCACAAAGCACGCCAACGACGTGAAGCTGAACAAGCGCCTCTTCGAGCGCATCAAGTACGTGTACGAGAACCATCGCGAGCTGACAGCCGAGGAGCAAATGCTGCTCGACAACTGCTATGACGGCTTCGTGCGTAGCGGTGCGCTGCTCGACGACGAGGGCAAGGAGCGCCTGCGCAACCTCACGGAGGAGGCAAGTCTGCTCTCGCTGCAGTTCTCGCAGAACCTGCTGAAGGAGAACAAGGCGTTCACGCTGCACATAACCGACGAGGCACAGCTCGACGGACTGCCCGAGACGGCACGCGAGGCGGCTGCTCTCGCAGCAAAAGAGGTTGGTAAGGAGGGCTGGCTCTTCACACTCGACTATCCGAGCTACTCGCCCTTTATGACCTACTCCACTCAGCGCGAGCTGCGCCGCCAACTTTATATGGCACGCAACACCGAGGGCACACACGACAACACGGAGAACAACCTCGAAATATGCAAGCGACTCATCAACCTACGCCGCGAGATAGCGCAGCTGTTGGGCTACGAGACATACGCCGACTACGTGCTCGTGCACCGCATGGCATCCAACGCCGAGAACGTGTACAAGCTGCTCAACGACCTCATCGACGCATACCGCCCCACAGCCGTTGAGGAGGTGAAGGCGCTGGAGCGCGAGGCGAAGCAGACAGAGGGCGACGACTTCGCGATGGAGCCGTGGGACTTCAGCTTCTACTCGCACAAGCTGCAGATGCGCGAGTACAACCTCGATGCCGAGATGCTGCGCCCCTACTTCGAACTGTCGAAGGTAATAGACGGCGTGTTCGGACTGGCAACGCGCCTGTACGGCATCACGTTCAAGGAGAACAAGGACATCCAGGTGTACCATCCCGACGTGAAGGCTTACGAGGTGTTCGACAAGGACGGCTCGTTCCTCGCCGTGTTCTATGCCGACTTCCACCCGCGCAAGGGCAAACAGGGCGGTGCCTGGATGACCGAGTTTCAGGGTCAGTGGATAGACCGCAAGGGCGTGAACGTGCGTCCGCACGTGAGCGTGGTGATGAACCTCACGAAGCCCACCGACGAGAAGCCGGCACTGCTCACCTTGGGCGAGGTGGAGACCTTCCTGCACGAGTTCGGCCACTCGCTGCACGGCATGTTCGCCAACACACGCTTCGAGAGTCTCAGCGGCACCAACGTGTGGTGGGACTTCGTAGAGCTGCCATCGCAGTTCATGGAGAACTACTCGGTAGAGAAGGAATTCCTGCGCACGTTCGCCTTCCACTACAAGACGGGAGAACCGATGCCCGACGACCTCATCGAACGCATCGTGCGCTCGCGCAACTTCATGGCGGCTTACGCCTGTCTGCGCCAGGTGAGCTTCGGACTGCTCGATATGGCTTACTACACACAGAAGAAGGAGTTCGCAGCCGACATCATTCCGTTCGAGAAGAAGGCATGGGAGAAAGCCATGGTGACGAAACAGCTGCCCGACACGTGCATGACAACACAGTTCTCGCACATCATGGCGGGCGGATACGCTGCCGGCTACTACAGCTACAAATGGGCAGAGGTGCTCGATGCCGATGCATTCAGCGTGTTCAAGAAGAACGGCATCTTCGACCAGAAGACGGCACAGAGCTTCCGCGACAACATACTCTCGAAGGGTGGCACCGAACACCCGATGACGCTCTACAAACGTTTCCGCGGACAGGAGCCAACCATCGATGCCCTGCTCGAACGCAACGGCATCAAGAGATAGCAAGGATACACACGCTGCCTCTGGCAACAAGCAAATACAAACAACATATCATTATGCCAACAAACGAAACAAACGAGAGCAAGCAGCTCAACCTCGACCTGCGCTATCTGCGCATGGCACGCATCTGGGCGGAGAACAGCTACTGTCAACGTCGCAAGGTGGGCGCACTGGTGGTGAAAGAGAAGATGATCATCAGCGACGGCTACAACGGCACACCGAGTGGGTTCGAGAACGTATGCGAGGACGAGACGAACACCACTAAACCCTACGTGCTGCACGCCGAAGCGAACGCCATAACCAAACTGGCACGCAGCTCCAACAACAGCGAAGGCGCAACACTCTACGTAACGGCATCGCCTTGCATCGAGTGCGCAAAGCTCATCATTCAGGCTGGCATAAAGCGCGTGATATATGCCGAACAGTACCGCCTTACCGACGGCATCGACTTGCTCCGACGCGCCAATATAGAAGTAACTTATCTCAATCCAGACGATTATGAACACAAAGAAACAAAATAGGTTCATGCCGTTGATAATGGCACTCTGCGTGATTGTGGGCATACTCATTGGCACATTCTACGCAAACCATTTCTCTGGCAATCGACTAAATATCATCAACTCGGGTTCTAACCGATTGTCCAACTTGCTGCACATCATCAACGACCAGTACGTGGACAAGGTAGACATCGACTCGCTTGTCGACGTTGCCATACCGCAGATTCTTGCCGACCTCGACCCCCACTCCGTCTATATCTCGGCAAAGGACGCGCAGACTGTGGCCGATGACCTGAAGGGTTCGTTCTCGGGCGTAGGCATCGAGTTCACCATACGACAGGACACCATACGCGTGCAGAACGTGGTGAAGAACGGACCGGCACAACGTGCTGGCATACTCGCCGGCGACAAGATTGTGAGTGTCGATGGCAAGCCGTTCGTGGGCAAGATAGTGACCAACGAGGAGGCTATGCGCCGACTGAAGGGTCCGAAGGACACGAAGGTGAAGCTCGGTGTAGTGCGCTACGGACAAAAGAAGGTGAAATACTTCACCATCACTCGTGGCGACATACCGCAGAAGAGCATCACTGCTGCATACATGCTTGACGAGAACACGGGCTACATCAAGGTGAGAAGTTTCGGCGAGACCACCTATCCGGAAATGCTCATCGCCCTGGCACAACTCTCGCAGGAGAACTTCAAGAGCTTAGTTATCGACTTGCGCGACAACACGGGCGGATACATGAACTCGGCGGTGCAGATGGCTAACGAGTTCCTGCCGAAGAACAAGCTCATCGTGTACATGGAGGGACGCAAGTCGCCGCGTCAGGACTTCCGTTCAGACGGTCACGGTTCGTATCAGAAACTGCCACTCTGCGTGCTCATTAACGAGGGGTCGGCATCGGCATCGGAAATCTTCGCCGGAGCCATACAGGACAACGACCGCGGCACAATCATCGGACGACGCTCGTTCGGCAAGGGACTGGTGCAGCAGCAGCTCGGTTTCCCCGACGGCTCGATGATACGCCTCACCATAGCACGCTACTACACCCCGTCGGGTCGTTGCATACAGAAGCCGTTCACAGCGGGCGACACCAAGGACTACGAGAGCGATATCGTGACACGATACGAGCACGGCGAGTTCTTCTCGCAGGATAGCATAAAGCATCAAGGACCGGCTTACCACACCGGCATCGGACGTACGGTGTACGGCGGTGGTGGCATCACGCCCGACATCTTCGTGCCCGAGGACACGCTCGGCATGACAAGCTACTACAAGCAGGCTGCCATGTCGGGACTCATACTGCAGTTCGCCTTCACCTACACCGACAACAACCGCCCGAAGCTGAACACCTTCGTCGATATGATGTCGCTGTCGAAGTATCTCGTGCAGCAGAACACGGTGGAGCAGTTCGCGACATACGCTGAAAAGAACGGACTGAAGCGCCGCAACCTGATGATACGCAAGTCGCATAAGCTGCTCGAGAAGTTCATCAACTCGCGCATCATATACAACATCATGGACGACCAAGCTTGGACGGCATACATCAATCTCGATGACCCGACGATAGAGAAGGCTCTCAGCGTGTTCAAGAACAACGAGGCATTCCCGAAGAAGCCGAGTATCAAGAAATAAAGTTGAGAGTTGAGTACATATCTCAACTCTCAACTAACCCAAACTTCAGTTTATATGAAAAAATCAGAACTCCGCAAGGAGATAAAGAACCGCAAACGACAGTTCACGAGCCAGCAGCTCAGCGAACTGTCGTTTGTTGTAGTTATGCGTCTGCTCGCACACCAGCGACTGAAAGATGCTCGCACCGTAATGCTCTACTACTCACTGCCCGACGAGGTGTACACACATACGCTCGTCGATGCGCTGCTGGCAAGCGGCAAGCGCGTACTGCTGCCTCGCGTAACAGGCGAGGGAACAATGGAACTGCGCTGCTACACCGGTCCGCAGAGCCTCGAACAAGGTGCTTACAACATCATGGAACCCGTGGGCGAAGTGTTCAGCGACTATGCACAGATTGACCTCGCCGTAATCCCTGGCGTTGCTTTCGACCGCCAACTAAACCGCATAGGACGCGGCAAGGGCTACTACGACCGACTGCTGCCAAAGCTCGGCTGTGCCTACAAGATTGGCATCTGCTTCAATTTCCAACTCGTGGAGAGCATTGAGTGCGAGGAGCACGACATCAGAATGGACGAAGTAATATCTGGAAAAAACTAACAATCATAGAACATGAGCATAAAGATAAGCATCGCCCCGCGCACGCTCCACTTCAAGCAACCTGCCGGCACATCGCGCGGAGTGTACACCACACGTCAGTCATGGTTCGTCACGGTTACCGACGACGCACGCCCCGGTGTGCGTGGTGTGGGCGAATGTGCTCCGCTACCCGACCTTAGCTGCGACGCTACGCCCGAATACGAGGAGCGACTGAAAGAGCTGTGCAGCATAGTTGAAGCAAAGGGCAGCATCGATTATGACACATTGCGCCCCTACCCCTCTGTACTGTTCGGACTTGAAACAGCTCTGCTCGACCTTAACCGCGGTGGTACAGGCGTGCTGTTCGACAACAGCTTCGCACGTGGTGAAGCCGGAATACCTATCAACGGACTGGTGTGGATGGGCAACTACGACGAGATGCTGCAACGCCTGGAGGAGAAGATGCGTGCCGGATTCAGATGCGTAAAGCTGAAGATTGGTGCTATCGACTTCGACCGCGAACTCGACCTTGTGCGCCACATACGCAGCGCATTCACGAAGGAGCATATTGAACTCAGAGTGGATGCCAACGGCGGATTTACAGCCGACTGTGCACTCCAACGTCTCGAACAGCTTGCGCAATATGACATCCACTCCATTGAACAGCCAATACGCCAGCACCAATGGGTGGAGATGGCTGCACTATGCAAGGCTACGCCGATACCTATCGCGCTCGACGAGGAGCTGATAGGCGTGAATGATAAAACGGAAAAGGAAGAGTTGCTCGACCGTATCCGCCCACATTATATAATACTGAAGCCGTCGCTGCACGGCGGAATGTACGGTTCGCGCGAATGGATAGCACTCGCTGGCAAGCGCGGCATCGGCTCGTGGATAACAAGTGCGTTGGAGAGCAACGTAGGACTGAACGCAATAGCACAGTTTGCTGCCGATGTCTATGGCGAAAGCATAACCATGCCGCAAGGACTTGGCACGGGCCAACTTTTCACCGACAACATACCTATGCCGCTCGAAATACGTGGCGATAAATTGTGGCGGACTTTCAAGGTAAGCAAATAAGAACAACAAAGATGCAGAACATAGACAAACGCATACTCAGCATAGCCCTACCATCGATTGTGGCTAACATCACCGTACCTCTATTGGGGCTCGTCGATATGGCGGTGTCGGGACATTTGGGCAACGCCGTGTACATCGGAGCGGTGGCTGTCGGCTCTATGATATTCAACGTGGTCTACTGGGTGTTCGGTTTTCTGCGCATGGGTACAAGCGGAATGACCTCGCAGGCACTCGGCAGACGCGACATGAACGACGTGGCAACAACGCTCGCACGCTCCATAGTGGTGGCAATGGCTGTGGCTGCGTTCATCATCATCTTACAAAAACCGCTTGGCTCAGTCGCTCTCGCTCTTGTCGGGGCATCCGCAGAGATTAACGCCGAGGCATGGCACTATTTCCGCATTTGTGTGTGGGGTGCTCCGGCAATGCTCTGCCTTTACAGTCTGACGGGGTGGTACATCGGTATGCAGAACACGCGTCTGCCGATGTTCATCTCCATAATGCAGAACGTGGTAAACATCGTAGCCAGTTGCACGTTCGTATATGGGTTCGGTATGAAAGTGGAGGGCATCGCATTAGGTACGCTCGTAGCTCAATATGCCGGTCTGCTCGTCAGTATCACACTGTGGGCTACGACCTATGGCAAGCGCATCTTGCGCCATGTGCAGTGGCAAAGGATAATGGAGGGTACGGCGATGCGACGCTTCTTCAGCGTGAACCGCGACATCTTCCTGCGCACGTTGTGCCTCGTGGCAGTCAACTTCTACTTCCTCTCGGCAGGTGCAGCGCAGGGCGCAGTGGTCTTGGCAGTGAACACACTGCTCATGCAGCTCTTCACGCTCTATTCGTACGTGATGGATGGCTTCGCCTTTGCGGGTGAAGCGTTGTGCGGAAAGCATTACGGAGCAGGCAACCATGTGGAATTCAGCCGAACGGTGCGCCGACTATTTGGTTGGGGTTTCGCACTCACTGTAGCTTACACAATGGTGTATGCGGTGGGCGGAACTGGATTTCTACGGCTGCTCACTGACGATATTGAGGTCGTAGCAGCCTCAGCCGAATATGCGCCGTGGGCTGTGCTGATACCCATCTGTGGTTTGGCGGCATTTATCTGGGACGGTGTTTTCATTGGTACAACAAACACACGTGGCATGTTCGCAGCAACGGCTGCGGCTATGCTCGTCTTCTTCGGTGTGTACCTGTCGCTACGCAGCGAGTGGCAAAACCATGCTTTGTGGTTGGCGTTTCTCACTTTTCTGCTAACCAGAGGGGCGGTACAGAGCTGTATCTATTGGAGAAACGGCAAATAGCGGATATGTTTAGGGGCTGCAGTCAAAGCAACTGCAGCCCCTAAATATTATTGTATAAACGTATTACTTCACAAGCTGAAGGCTACGCTTAACCGGCACTACGGCTGTGCGCTTGGCTGCCTTCTTCGCAGCTACGCGCTTCGGAAGCGATACAACCTTAGCAGGAGCTACGCCAGAAGGAGCCGCACCTGTTGTAAACTCGTGCTTTGTGAGCGGACCCCACTCGCCCTTAGCGTTCTTTGCGAGAGCAAGAGCGTAGTAGGCAGTGTTAGGAGTTGCCTCGAAAATATAGTTGTCTACCCCATACTGATTCCAGTTCGGATCCTGAGAATTATCCTCCTTGAGTAATTCGGTAGCCCACTTGTCGCCACCGTTCTTCTCGTATTCACTCTTAAGGCAGATAAGGTCGTGGAAGAGGAGGGTCTGGTCGTTCGGTGTGAAGGTTATGGTCTGCACATATGAACCACCACTATTCTCATACTTACCTACGGTTACGCCTACCTGAGCAACACCGTCGCCACCCTGCGCCTTTGTCGTTACGTAGATGTAGACGAGATCGCCGAAGTTGCCCTCAACGTCAACAGGCAACACTGCTACCTCATAGTCGGTACCTGGAGCAAGTTCTTTCCATGTGTTTGTAGCCTCATCAGAGTAAGGCTTGCCGCTGAACTGCTTAATCATAGCCTCAATGTTGGAAAAGCCCATCATCGGTCCCCACTGCTCAAACTGCTCCTGTGCCTTACCCTTCTCGAACAGGCACCAGTAGAACTCCTCGCAGTCCTTGTTAGGAGTGACGGTGAGTGTGAAGCTGTTTGATGTGGTCTCGTCGATAGTGTATGTCACAGACGGAGTGCCCACTGTAGGCACCTTTGGAGTGGTGAAGTTAGCGCGAGACACCTGGCACGGTACGCCATACTCGTCGTAAGCAAGGGTCACAACAGTGTACGGAGTGTTGGCTGTGAACTCACGTGCGAAGCCGGAGAGCTTGCCCTGTGCAAAGTCTTCTGTGAGTTTCTGAGAAGTAGACTGTTGCTCGAAGTAGCGTGCGAAGGTGATATCGTCGTACCGCTTTGCGGTGTTTGTAGGCAGAACGTCAATCTTGAAAGTACTTTTTGGGTCAGTACGTGTCACCTTTACGTACACGATGTCGCCCTCGTCCTCGTTCTTCTCATAAGAGATGAATTCTACGTTTGCCTTTACCTCGCCCTCTTTGCGTGCGAAATAGATGCTGTCTACGTGTTCTACTGCATACGCCTTGCTGTCAACTTTCGAGCTGACAATCATACGGTTGGGTACTACGTCGGTCTGAGCCTGTACGCCTGTTGACATCGCTAATGCGAGTGCCGCTATAGAGAAAAATTTCTTCATTTCTTTACAAATTTAATTGACTTGTTGTTTACTTTCAGAATATACACACCACTGCTGAGCGCATCGGTGCTGACCGGTGTGCCGTCCCAAGCCTTGAGGCTCATGGCACGCTGTCCGCTGATGTTGTAAATGGCTGCATGGACAGGACTGGTGAGTCCGGTAGCCGATACAAAGCCACCCTGATACATCACTTGCAAGCCTTCGGCTCCGCCTACGACCTGCGTCACGCTCGTCGGTTCGCCTTCGAAGTACAGCACGGTAGAGTTGGTGAACGCAAGTTCGCGTGTGGTTTTGTCGGCGAACCTTACTTCCATCTTGCCGTCCTTGAAGCAGATACGACTTACTGTGCTCAGCTTCCCCTCCAACTGCTTTTTGCCCGTGTTCGAGTCTTTCACGACAAAACTGTTGTCGGCATGACCCTGACCCACTGCAAACAGAGCGAGAATGGCTGATGTCAGAATTGTTTTTCTGTTCATAGTTGTTACATTATTTATGGTTTAAAAATCGTTTTTGTAACGATTTATATTGCAAAAGTACACAAATATATTTATTTACCCTAAATTCCGCAGCATTTTAGTTTAACTTATTTTATAAGTACCTGAGCAACAAA
>ERZ859937.255-NODE-255-length-24485-cov-22.612894_pt1 | contig 24485 bp, 17 predicted proteins | sample MGYA00509985_ERZ859937 | MGnify/ENA primary metagenome ERZ859937 (study PRJEB30046, sample SAMN00715169) | human gut metagenome | study: EMG produced TPA metagenomics assembly of the A metagenome-wide association study of gut microbiota in type 2... | reverse complement strand
CCAATGGAGGAGGAACGAGCTTGCCAGTCTTCGGGTCGCGTGTGCACTGCTCCGGAGTGAACTTGTAAGCACCGTGTGAAGTACCGATAGATATAGCCAATGAGTCAACACCAGTGCGGCTTGTGAAGTCGATAACCTCCTCAGGCTTTGTATAGTGGCATACATCTGAAGAAACCTCATCCTCTACACCAGCCAATACACCGAGCTCACCCTCTACAGTTACGTCGAACTGATGAGCGTAGTCTACAACCTTCTTTGTAAGAGCGATGTTCTCCTCATAAGGCAGTGAAGAACCGTCGATCATTACTGAAGAGAAGCCAAGGTCTACACAGCTCTTGCAAAGCTCGAAGCTGTCACCGTGGTCAAGGTGAAGAACAATCTCAGGATGCTTGCAGCCAAGCTCCTTAGCGTACTCTACAGCACCCTCAGCCATGTAGCGGAGAAGAGTCTCGTTAGCATAGTTGCGTGCGCCCTTAGATACCTGAAGGATAACCGGCGACTTCAGTTCTGAAGAAGCCTTGATGATAGCCTGAAGCTGCTCGAGGTTGTTGAAGTTGAATGCAGGAATTGCATAACCACCCTTGATGGCTCTTGCGAACATATCACGTGTGTTCACCAAGCCCAATTCTTTGTAGTTTACCATAATTGTTTATTTGTTTTATAAAAAACGTGTAATCTTTTTACATCTGCAAAGTTAACATTTTAATTTGTCACGACAAAGCATCGAAACGTTTTTTTATGTTTCCTTTACCTTACTGTATCATTACATTCTGATTTTGTAATATTTACTTTACAAAAGTATTACCCTTTGAATGGGCTTTTCTCTATGGGCTTGACTTTGTGCTGCCGGACAACACAATATTAACAAGCAATGTGCGTTATGAATATATAATAATGTATATGGCAATAAGTATGGATATCGTATGCTCTACCGACAGCTGCTACGTCATGCAGACCGGAATAATGCTCACCTCGCTGTTCGAGAACAACCGCGAGGCTGACATACATGTGCATGTGCTGCACAACGGCATCGACAGCAACAGCCTCACGCTGATTGAGCGCATAGCATGCGATTACGGACAGAAGATAAAGTTCTATCTTGTTGACGAGAGTCTTTTCAGCGCCTTTCCGATAGGCCGTGACGGGCAGAACACTCATGTAGGCACGTCGTATGCCACATACTATCGGCTCTTTCTAAGCGAACTGCTGCCTGACGACATCAACCGTGTATTGTATCTCGACGGCGACATAATCGTCACGGACAGCCTCAACGAATTGTGGTCTACCGACATGCACAACAAGGCTATAGCCGCTGTGCCAGACAGCTACAACAACAAGATTGAGCACTACAACCGCCTGCGTTATCCGCAGCCGATGGGCTACTTCAACGCCGGAGTGCTGCTCATCAATCTGGATTATTGGCGTGCCAACAATGTGGCTGATGCCTTCTGCCAATACGCTTCAGCACGCCCCGACTCTCTATATTGCCACGACCAGGACATTCTGAACTACGTTTTTCGTGAGTCAAAGATTACTCTTCCGTTGAGATACAATATGCTCAACGAGTATTGGTTTGACATACGACATTCGGTTGTATCTTGGGAGTTTGACAATCAGATGCTTTACGGTCAGCAGCATCCCGCCATCATACACTACACGGGGCTGCCCAAGCCATGGTTCAGCAACTGCCGTCATCCGATGAAGCGTGAATTCGAACGCTATCGTGCCATGAGCCCGTGGCGCGACGTAAAGGAAAGGAAATGGCTAACGCTGAAATACTGTCTTGAACAAATGGCTGTACATACTGTTGTGGCACTCGGAATGCGCCCACACGAATACATTGACGAAAACAAATATATAAGGATATGAAGATACTGTTGGTTGGCGAGTCGAGCATGTTGCACAACACGCTCAAGAAGGGACTCACAGAACGTGGCCATAAAGTCACACTGATGTCCGACGGCAACGACTGGCACGACTCACCACGCGACATCAACCTGCGCCGCAATATGCATTGGGGCAAATTGAGCGGACTGAAAGTGCTATGGAACATTTTCTACAATATATCTAAAGTTTGCGGCAACGATATTGTACAACTACACAACTACACATTTGTGCCATTATTAGGCGGATGGAACAGAATCATGTTCTGGTTCTTGAAGCTCACCAACAAACGCATAATAAAAGGTTGTTTCGCCGATGACCCGTTTCTTTTTGAGCGACAAGCGGCAGGAGTTCCAGCCTATTCCGATACCTATTGGAACAATAAGCCACAGAATATGGAAGCCAACCGACAACGCATATTCGAACACACACGCCCGCAATTCATACGTTGCTGGCACGATGTGGCATACAATTCAGACGCTCTTGTGGCTTGCCTGTACGAGTATTGGCTCTGTTATAATACGCCACGGTTTGCCAAACGGCTGCATTACATTCCGCTACCGATGGAGATTCCACATGAGTCAAGCGCAAGAATCAAGGGAATGGGGCGCACTATAAAAGTACTTGTAGGCATACAGCCCAAGCGCGACTACCTGAAGGGCGCCAAGCGCATAGCCTCTTTCGTAGAGTCTGTAGCCCTACGCCACCCAGGCAAAATAGAGATTAAGTATGTCGAGGGCGTGCCTTATGATGAATATATGCAAATGCTCGACGAGGCAGACGTGCTTGTCGACCAGCTATACAGCTACACTCCCTCAATGAACTCGCTCGCGGCTATGGCCCGCGGCACAGTTGTCATAGGCGGTGGCGAAGACGATTATTACAATTTTATAGGCGAATTCCAACTGCGCCCGATAATAAATGTACGCCCCGACATCAGCGACAGCGAGAACGAAGCGACGATTGAACGTGCCTTCTTCGCCGAAGGACAGCTTCAGCTGATGTCGCACCAAAGCATCGAATTCACAAGAAAATACCACGACTACCGCCGTGTGGCAGAGCAGTACGAAAAGATGTACCGCTCGTTATAACATCTACTGTCATTTACGTATGAAAGACAAAGTGCTGAATATAATAAAGAGTATTAAGTTCTTCAATTGCTGGTCTCTTTTTTATGCCGTAATATTGCTTATTGCTGCAATATATAATTATGTGTACAATTTTCAGTATTACAGTTTTGCTGATGTCTTCATCAACTATCAAGGTGGTTTTGTACGCCGTGGTTTAATGGGCGAAATGCTGTATCGGCTACACGGATTAGGTTTCGATCCGCTGCATACAGCATTGTTGTTGTGCCTTGTCGCCTATTTGGCGATTGTAATATTTATGGTGAATGGATTCAAACGCCGGGGCTATTCTTTAGGATTGCTATGCGTGTCGTTCTTGATTGGCGGAGTTGGAATATTCGGATTAAGCTTTTTCCGTCGTGATTTCATCGAACTGTGTATTCTGCTTATAATTGTAAAGTCGTGGACGAAAGTGGATTTTCGGCTTTGGCTGGTGCTTTCCAATGCTCTTACTGTCATCGCTATATTGCTGCATGAACCTTATGCATTCTACGGTCTGCCGATAGTTGCGCTATTGACATTCTTGAAAACTAACAAAATAACCAGGTCATTGTTTTGTTGGCTCCCATCGTTTGCAGCCTTCCTGCTATGTCTGAAGTATTCGGGCAATACTGAAGTGTATGCCGCCATAATGCAAAGCATAAAACCTTATGCCGACTATCACAACGTCATAGAGTTTTTCACCTTTGACAGTTTGAGCGTAATGCGCATGCATCTGCATTACAACTTCTTTGCAATACTCAACCATTTGCCTACGATTATCGGCAGCATCGGCAGTATATTGGTTACGCTTTATTATGGAGCCAACGCTACATCACAATATGCACGTTCATACGTTTCACCACAAGAACGTACCAACTATTTTGCACTACTGTCATTCTTGATGCTATGTCAAATACCAATGTTTACGATTCTTTCGATTGATTACACCCGTACTTGTATATATGCATCCTTATCTGCATATATAGTTTTCTTCTGTCTGGATACAGAATCGTGTACTAAGCTGCTGCCAAGGTGGTATCGCAATCTATCCGAAAGAGCCTTGACAACAATGAACCGCATAGTTCCACCAACTCGGTTAAAGATATTCGCCATAGCATTTTTTATCGGAACAGTTCAACAAACCAGTCAAAGCACCCTTGGACTATTTCGAGATTCTGAATTCGGCAATACGTTTATGGTGTTATACAAGATGGTGCGTTTGTTGATTGCAGGCTGCTAATGAGTCACTTGCCAAAACAATCCTTAAGCATTTTCAATGGACTTTGGTTCTTAAGTCCCAGCGAATTGTATACAGTTCGTTTCATCCTACTATACCATGGAAGCCATGTTCCGGCAAAATGGTGTATAGAATATGTGTCGTCTGTGACGCATGTCGTAGCGTCATCATACGAACGCGGACTGAAAAAGTTGTCTGTAAGTATTGGTAAGACATAACTGTCGTTACGCTCAGCATACTGTCTTTCTGTATTCTTAGCATCGGCTATCGAACTGCAATCAACCAATTTATAGCCTTTATGTCGTAATATGTCCTCTACAATATTGGGCAATGGCTTTACTGAGCAAGTTCCATCGGGAAGTATAAATTCACGATTCTGATAATAGTCAAGACACTCCTTTACCCACTTGCTTCCTTTCTCAGCCCCAAATGTAGCCACTTCCAGTCCGTCGCACCCCTTCTGCCAGCACAGCATTGTTTTGAGACCGAGCAAAGAATCAAACGGACGAACCACCTCAACATCCATATCAAGATAAATGCCACCATAATTATACAGGGCATAAAGACGTATGTAATCAGCAGCAAATGCATACTTACGGCTGTCGAACGCCTGCGAAACCCATACCGAACGGTCCTTGGCAAAACGGTCAAAGTTCCACAGCATAAACTCGTAATCAGGAAGTTGTTTCTTCCATGAGTCCATACACTTCTTTAGTTTGGCAGGTATGGGGTCATTGCTCAGCCAGCAATAATGTATTATCTTAGGTATCATATAATTATTTTCTTTATATTTGCAATATATCTTTCATTTATGGCGTTATTTAATATATGTACAACCAATAAAATGAAGATGATAGACAAGCTAACAATTCTTATCCCGGTATACAACGACGATGCTTCATCACTGGTACAAGCACTTGTCGCAGAAGCCCGGAATGTCAAAGGTCTTGATTATGAAATCATTGTCTTTGACGATGGTAGCACCGATGCTCGTTGCATTGATGCCAATCATAGGCTTGCCTTACTGCCTGGTTGTAATTATGTTTCAGCTCCGCATCACCCTTGCCGTGCATCCATGCGCAATGCAATGCTACGCCAAGGCAGATACGAGTGGTGTCTTATGATTGACGCTCGATTGCGCCCTGCCAACCCAGATTTCATCAGTCGGTATATCCATGCTGGCGCAGATGGCTGCGGTGCGGTATGCGGTGGCGTTGTAGTGGATGGTGGCGAAAACGCCAAGAAACTTTACCGTGAAAACCTGCGCTTTCGTTATGAGAAACACGCAGAAAGCCTTCACTCTGTAGCAATTCGCCAACAGCACCCCTATCAGTCGTTCCGCACAACTAATATCCTGCTCCGTCGCTCCGTATTGCAGCACACGCCTTACGACGAACGCATCATCGGCTATGGCTATGAAGACGTTATGCTCGGCAGAGACCTTGAACATGCCGGTGTCAAAGTATTGCATATTGACAATCCAGTGGCCTATACTTCGTTTGAAGACAATGACCGCTATTTGGCAAAACTTGACGAGGCATTGCACACACTTCATTGCCTTAACAGTGAATTATACGGCTATTCGCCTCTACTCAGAACGACAGAAAGCCTCAAGAGGCTACATCTGCTTAGTCTGGTCAAATGGTTTCATCTTATTTTCGGGAAATTTGAACATCGAATCCTAACCGGAAGACATCCCAAATTGTTTCTACTCCAACTATATAAGTTAGGAGCATACGCTACATTATAAACAATAATCATGATTTTAACGTAGCAGAATTGCATCTGTCAGCACACAATTATCGGTTCACAACAATCAGTTCACAACAGCAATCCTACAAACAACACCTTTATCGCCAGTTTCAGTAGCCGCTTGAACCATATATACTCCACTTGCCACACGCTTCCCCTTAAGGTCGCGACCATCCCATTGGTACGAACCGCCAGTGCTTCGTCCCTGATTTACAAGTGCACCATTGCTTGTCACAATCTTCACATCGGCATTGAAACTCAATCCTACAATGGTGATTTTGCCCGTATATTCAGGTGTCACGGGATTTGGGTAGGCATATACATTGTCCTTTGTCATTTCCTCAGATGGCTGTGTTGCGTCACTTGCATACGAGCACAACCCTCTTTCTGTAGCAAAATATACAATGTTTGAGTTATTGTCAATACATATATCATATACAGTATTCGACGGCAACGGTGAATTTTCAGTAGTGAAATGCTGAATGAGTGTATTACAATCATTACTTATCAGAAACACGCCATTATTTGTTCCCATCCATTTACGGTTTGCCCCATCCACAGCGATACATCTCGTTTTGACGTCAGAAAGTAGATAGTCGGCAAGGTTTGTACCATCATTGCGTGGCACCTTATGCTGAACGAATAAGTCATTTCCTGCAAGTGCATCTGCAGATGAAATATAAAAAGGACCATTGATTGAAGCAATCCACACATTACCCTCCATATCCTCAGCCAATGAATATATCCCTATCGGTGTGATTACGGCATCGTCTTCATTCGTAAAGTCAGGACCAAAACTAACGAGTTTATCATTGACACAATCGTATGCATACAAGCGGTTTTCCATATAATAATTATTGGCAAACCACATTATGTTCTTATCATTACGGCTCTGCAACAAACTCACAAGATTGTATTTTGCAGGAGTACTCATTTCCGGATGTGGATAATTCACCCAATTACCACTCCCATGTTCTATCTTCCATATCGGATTGTCTACCATACTGTTCAAAACCCATAAATCACCATTGTCGGTATATTTCAGGGTTGAAACTATAGTATAGTTATCCGAATTCACTCCTGATTCCAATACACTGTTCTGACGTCCGTAATGCTTTATGAATTTCCCGTCCTGAAATTCGTAAATGCCACCTTTAGCTCCCACCATCACATGTCCTTCCTTCTTCGGATCGAAGTCCATACAAAGCAAATCGATGTAGTCATGACCTATCATTTGAGATGTGGGTTGCTCAAACTCGCTCCAATTCTGACCATTCCATACATGAACTTCACCCGGATAGCCTGCATTGTTCTCTTGTGCCCAGAATCCCGCAACACTATACAGCTTCCCCCCGTGCATATACAGGCGGTAGAAATGGTTGGAGGCGGGGCCTTCGGGCAGCACTCCCTCGGTCTTGTATGTACGTGTGCCGTCTGTGGCGAGGGTGTAACATGACAACAGTCCGGCATCGTTGCGTGTCCACCAAAGTCCGGTAGAGGCATCGCGCACGTTAAGACGGTCATCTGTGAGAGCTGCATATCCGCCCACACGCTGCCATCGGTTCTTGTCAAGAAGGTTGTCGGTGATCAGTCCGCGCCACGTTCCTTGCACCTTGGACACTGCATACAGATAGCCGTCCTTGACGTACGAGTGGTCAACGGCAAAGCCCAACTGATATGTATCGGCAATTACGCCCTTCTTGGCGTCGAGCTTCATCACTCCCACCCCAATCGACATGTAGGCAAATTGACGGTCGATGTAGATATGGCTGACGGCTTTGTCGCTCACGGTTTCGGACAGATAGAGTCCTGGCACGTTGGTTATGTCGCCCGATGCAGACACAAGGTCGATGTTGCCGTCGCCGTATGCCACCACAAGACGCTTTGCCTGCTGCGACCATGCTATATGGCTTATGTCAATTCCGGCAAGTCCGGTGGTCTTGTTGAATACGGTAGTCTCGGCAGTTGCGTTGTTGTATGCGAACAGACTGCCCGAAGCGAGTGCAAAGCACACGTCGCCAGCGGGCGAAATCTCAGTCAGATTGGCGTAGCTGGGATACACCTGCCATGTGCCTACAGCCAAGCCGAAGGCGTGAAACACGGTAGATATATATATAAATAATGTAAATAAGATTTTGCGCATGGTCGGTTGTCTTTATATATTATAAACTCTAAAAAGCCTTATTTATTGCCTTAAAGGACTACCTTTGTATTTATTGTATCGCAAAAAATGACTAACTTTGCAGCATAAACGACTAAAACAAACAATAAATAAACCATAATGAACAAGAAACATCTATTTTCTATGCTTATTGCGTTGGCTGTGTGCGTCACCGCAATGGGCCGCCATTACGAACCTGTAGACTATGTGAGCACACTTGTGGGCACACAGTCGTCGTACGCTATTTCTACCGGCAATACCTATCCTGCCGTTTGTATGCCATGGGGCATGAACTTCTGGACTCCGCAGACGGGAAAGATGGGCGACGGATGGACTTACACCTATACTGCCGATAAGCTGCGCGGATTCAAGCAGACCCATCAGCCAAGTCCGTGGATCAACGATTATGGTCAGTTCACAATTATGCCCGAGACGGGCGAAGCCCCCATATTTGATGAAGAGAAGCGTGCTTCGTGGTTCTCGCACAAGGCTGAGGTGGCTACACCTTATTATTATCGTGCCTATCTTGCCGACTACGACGTAGTGACCGAGCTTGCTCCTACCGAGCGCGCCGCAATAATGCGCATCACCTTCCCCGACAGCAAGAGCTATGTTGTAGTTGACGCTTTCGACAAGGGTTCGTATGTCAAGATTATGCCGAAGGAGCGCATGATTGTTGGTTATACCACCAAGAACTCGGGTGGCGTACCCCAGAACTTCAAGAACTATTTTGTCATGAAGTTTGACAAGGACTTCACCTATACCGCTGCCGTTGCCGACGGACGTATCAATACGGCTGACGTTAAGGCAGAATGCAACCATGCAGGCGGCATCGTGGGCTTCAAGACCATCCGTGGCGAGCAGGTGAACGTGCGCATTGCGTCGTCGTTCATCTCTGAGGAGCAGGCTCTTGAGAACCTGAAGGAGCTTGGCTCTGACTCGTTCGACGAGGTCAAGGCACGCGGACGCAATACATGGAACGACATTCTGGGTCGTATCGAGGTGAAGTCGGACGACATCGACCATCTGCGCACATTCTATTCGTGCCTGTATCGTTCGGTACTGTTCCCACGCTCGTTCTACGAGAAGAACGCCAAGGGCGAAATCGTACACTACAGTCCATACAACGGCGAGGTGTTGCCGGGATATATGTTCACCGATACTGGCTTCTGGGACACATTCCGCTGTCTCTTCCCCCTGCTCAACGTGATGTATCCGTCGATGAACGAGAAGATGCAGGCAGGACTGGTCAATGCATATAAGGAGAGCGGATTTCTGCCCGAATGGGCTTCGCCAGGCCATCGTGGCTGCATGGTGGGCAACAATTCGGCTTCTATCGTGGCTGATGCCTATCTGTGCGGACTCAAGAACTACGATGCCGAGACTCTGTGGCAGGCTGTAGTGCATGGCGCCAGTGCCGTACATCCTACGGTCAGCTCTACCGGCCGACTTGGTTATGAATATTACAACAAGTTGGGTTATGTGCCGTACGACGTGAAGATAAACGAGAACGTGGCGCGTACACTTGAATATGCTTACGACGACTGGTGCATATACGAGTTCGGCAAGGCACTGGGCAAGTCGAAGAAGGAGCTGGAACCGTTCCGCAAGCGTGCCTTCAACTATCGCAACGTGTTCGACAGCGAGAGCAAACTGATGCGCGGCAGACTCAAGAACGGCAAGTTCCAGAGTCCTTTCTCACCGCTTAAGTGGGGCGATGCCTTCACCGAGGGCAACGCTTGGCACTATACATGGTCGGTATTTCACGACCCCGCAGGCCTCATCCAATTGATGGGTGGCAAGCAGACGTTCAACAACATACTCGACTCGGTGTTCAATGTTCCGCCACTCTTCGACGACTCTTACTATGGCAGCGTGATACACGAGATACGCGAGATGCAGATTATGAATATGGGCAACTACGCCCACGGCAACCAGCCCATCCAGCACATGATTTATCTGTATGGCTATTCGGGCGAGCCGTGGAAGACGCAGTACTGGATTCGCCAGACCATGCAGCGCATGTACAACGCCAATCCCGACGGCTATTGCGGCGACGAGGACAACGGTCAGACTTCGGCATGGTACGTCTTCTCGGCTATGGGCTTCTATCCCGTATGTCCCGGAGCTGGCGAATATGTGCTCGGAGCACCTTATTTCGACGAGATGACGCTGCATCTGGAGAACGGTCGCAACGTGAGCATCAAGGCTAACGGCAACACCGACGACAACTGCTACGTCAATACGCTCACGCTCAACGGCATGCCATACTCCAAGAACTACATCAAGCGCTCCGACCTGATGCAGGGTGCGCAGTTCGTCTACAACATGTCGGCGAAGCCAAACTATAGTCGCGGCACTGCCGAGAGCGACGCTCCGTACTCGTTCTCAAAGACTAAATAAATGCTGAAATCCGAATGTTGAATCCCCAACATTCAACCCTCATAATTCAAAAGGAGTCCTTTTGCATTCCAAATGTAGCCCTTTTGCTCTTCAAAAGGAGTCCTTTTGCACTCCAAATGTAGTCCTTTTGAAGAGCAAAAGGACTACATTTTTTTTGCCATACAAATCCATTGGTAAAGCATAGGCACAAAAAAAAGTGCGTTCAACTCGTATATGCAACTACGATTGAACGCACTTTATTTGTTTTATCTGAAAATAGAACGAGTCTATTTCGAAAGGTCTATATGTAAAATCTCGCTTTTCCTTACTTGCGAACCTTAGCGTAACGGCTCATGAACTTGTCTACGCGACCGGCTGTATCGACGAGCTTGCTCTTACCAGTATAGAACGGGTGAGATGTGCTTGAGATTTCGACTTTTACCACCGGGTAAGTTTCGCCTTCAAATTCTACTGTCTCTGTAGTCTTGCATGTAGACTTTGTAAGGAACATATCGCCGTTGGACATATCCTTAAATACGACGGGGCGATAGTTTTCTGGATGAATTCCCTTCTTCATTTTGATTTTATTGTTATATTGTTAATAAAAAATTTCGCTTGTTATAAGCATTAGCGGCTGCAAAGGTACGAGTTTTTTTGCTCACCGCCAAATTTTATCGGCATTTCTTTGATATTGTTTGACTGCAAATACTTACTAAGTATAAGTCAGTTATCTGAATTTTGGCGAAACAATCAGCCAAACGAAAAAAGACAGAGGATATGTCAAAAGTCAAACAAAGCGGGCTGAAAGCCCAAAAAGCACATAGGAGGGTGTGTCAAAATAGGAGTTAGAGGAAGTTAAGAAGAAGTTAATCCATCTACGATGGATGGAAGTTAACAGACAAATGCTTTATTTTCAGCAATTTATACATATGTCCGCTAACTTCTGTTAACTTCGAGCGAAGCACAAACTTCTTTTAACTTCTATTTTGACACACCCTCTGTACGGATTGAAAATAGCAAAACGCCCTGCAAGGGCAAAAGCATTGATAATTAACGCTTTTGCCCTTACAGGGCGCATTGGTATTTGTGATACTTTTACCCAGGGTGTTGCCCTGGGCTATGGGCTTCTGCCACTTCGTGGCGTACTGCTGTGACTTTTGACACCCTCTGTTTTATATAAAGTCTTCTCTTGTTATGGCTTTAGAAGCTGTACGTGATGTTCAGCATGCCGCTTGTACCGAATGCGTAAAACTTGCGCGGATTCTTTGCGAAGTTGTACAGCGATGCTCCGCTTGCATCCGTGTTGGGCTGACGCATGTCGTAGTTGCTTTCATATCCGCCGGTGCAGATGGTACGGTTGTTGGTGAGATTGGTTATGCTGAGGTTGATGTCGAGCAGTCCGCCCATCACACGTGCTGTACGTCCTACTGAGCAGTTGAGCATAAATCCGCCCTTACCCTTCGCCTGTTCAAGGCTCTCACCGTCAGCTATCTGCTGCAAGCGGTTGTACGTTGAGTAGTCGAGATATATGCGGTCGTAGTAGTTGCAGTCTACTCCTACGGTCCATCCGCGCTGATGATAGTTGACACCGAGGCTTGCGGCTGTGAGCGGAGTGCCCGATTCGTGCATGTCCTTGCTGAGGAGCACATCGTCGTTGTATGTGCCTTGGATGGCAAACATGTAGCGCGACTGTGCATTGCCGGTAGTCTTGGCCTCGCTTATGGTGCCCACCAGCTTCATGTCGAGAGTCTTGCAGATGTCAAACTTCAGTCCTGCTTCGAGTCCGTAATACTTCTTCTTGAGTCCGGTTATTGAGTTGTACACCAGTTCGTTGGTATTGTCCATGTAGAAGCTCTGCCAGTCGGCAGCGTCCTTCACGTACGAGTAGTAGCCATTGATGTTGGCATGCAGCCACGAGCCGTTGTACATATAGCCCACCTCTGTACTGAACACCTTCTCGTTCTTCAGATTGACAGCGATGTCGTTGTTCACCTCAGGCGAAGCAAATACAGCTACAGCCTGTGGTGCGCGCTGCTCATATCCCATACCGAATGTCAGCGTATGACCGCATCCCATATCGAGTGACGATCCTAACTTCAGTCCGCCATTGAAGAAGTCCTTTGTACGACTCTTGCCGAATGAGTTGTCGGCAGCCATACCGTTGCGCATCTTGCCGTCGCGCTGCATCGACTGATAGCCCATGCGTGCCGAAAGACTATAGTGCAAAGGTCCGAAGTCTTCAATATATGCACCCCACACCTTAGCCTTATTCATCAGGATGTTGTAGTCGTAGCCCAGACGGTCGCCCTTGCCCAATACGGCATCACGGTTGTTGAGGTCGTATTGCACCTTGTCCGAAGCAGCCGGATAGTGAGCTATGGCATACGTATTTACGTTGTGCATCTGAGTGGCACCAAGCAGACTGTTTATGGTCTGATAGTGCATGCCCTTGTTTGTGGCTAAATTGAATCCGGCGCGCAAGCTGCTCTTGGCAGTCAGGCGCTTGTCGAGCGTAGAGGCTATCGACACGTTGAGGTTGTCGTTGTGGCGGGCTTCAAGCCAGTACATGGCATCGGTGCCTTGTGCTGCCACCTGACTGTTAAACCAGTACATGCGTTCCCAGTCAAGCTGTCGATTTGACTTGTCGGCTGCCCACTCCGTGCATGCCTTCTCCCATCGTGCCTTGGCATCGGCAGTGTTGGCAGGGTCAGATGGGTTCCACACGTTATATATCGAGCTTGGCATCTTCAGCCATGAGTCGGCATAAGGATTCTCGCCGTTGTAGTTCAATCGGGTGCATCTGTACCAGGCGTATTGTCCCTGAAGCGAAGTGCTCAGTCGTGTCTTTTCGTTGATGTTCCAGTCCCATGTCAGCAATGCAGTAGGAGCAAACTCACGCACAACACGCGAGTTGCGCTTCTTGTCGTTGTAGTAGCCCCAATAAGGATTGTACTGATGGTCGTCAGCCAATTGGAAAGCCTCGTCGGTAGAAGCGCCATACTGTGCACGCTTCGACGGACTGCCCCATGTGGCGAAAGCCAATGAGTGGTTGTCGTTCAGCACTTTCTGCACGCTGAGATAGTACGACAGCGATCTGAGCGGTGTGCCGTCTACATATCCCTGCTTAGCCCAGCGATACGACAGGGTTCCGGCAAATGCCCATCCGTTCTCTTTCAGTCCCGATGCATAGGAGTAGGCACCGCCCATAGTATAGTTGCGGTTTGATCCGGTCCACTCTATATGCTGTCCACGCTTCATGTCGGCAGCGCGGAAGTTGTAGTTGTTCGAGCCTCCCAATGCCGTCATGCCATAGCCGAAGTCTTCAAACGGCAGCGACGAGTCAAAGTGCAGCCCTTGCACTCCTATGCCACCGATTGTAGGATAGCGGAACTGTCCTGTCTCAGCATTGTTCATCAGCACTCCGTTGATATACACCTCATTGTACATCGGGTTGTAGGCACGATATCTCAGGTGTGTCGGGGCAAACTGATAGCTCACCTCCGATGCAAACACATTCTTGTTCGAATTGACCATTGTCACGCCCTGCGATATGTCGGCGTTCTGTCCGAGCTGCGACTCGGCAAATGTATAGGCGGCCTCCACCTCCAACTGATTGTGCTGGCCTATAGAGTCGGTATGTGTCTGAGCACAGACCGGGGCACAGCACATTGCCAGCAGTGCTATATTTAGTTTCTTTTGCATCTTTGTTTTATATTCAGTTCGTTTTTTTTATTCATACAAAGTAAGACATTAAATTCCGAATGCGAAAATAATTCAGTATTTATTTACCTTCCGTTCGACTTATCCCCTTTGTTTTCCGTCATTTGGGACAATTAGCGCAGCCATGAACAATTCAAAATTGAATAATTCAAAATCGCAGGCGTAGCCGAGAACAATTCAAAATTCCTAACTCCTAATTCCTAATTCTCTTCGTGTTCCTTAGTGACGTATCTCTGCCAGTAGGCAATGATGAGCGTAGTCAGGGGAAGAGCAATGATGAGTCCGATGAAGCCCAGCAGCGCACCCCACACAGAGAGCGAGAGCAGCAGAATAGCCGGATTCAGCCCCATAGCCTTGCCCATAATCTTTGGCGTTACTATCATGTCGGTGATTATCTGCACCACGCAGAACAGTCCGACAGCCAGACCGAACACCACCCAGAAGTTCTGTCCGGTGTCAGCCGCCTTGAGCATGGCAAGAAAGGCGGTAGGAATGATGGCGAAGGTGTGCAGATAAGGCACCAGATCCATTACTCCGATGAGTATGCCCAGACCTATTGCCATAGGGAAATCCATTATGCTGAATCCGATGCAGAACATCACACCCATGCACAGCGCCACCAGACACTGACCGCGTATGTAGTTGTTGAGTTCGCGCTCTACGTCGCCTGCCAGCTCATGCCAGAAAGGTCGGTTCTTCTTGGGGAATATCTTTATCCAGTTGGAAGTAAGGAATTCGTAGTCGAGCAGAATGAAGAACATATATAATAAGGTGATGCACGATGCCACAATGCTCAATACTATGTTTGCCGTCTGTCCTATCACAGCAAACACCTTAGGCATACTGGTGCGTATAGCATCCTTGAAATCGTTGCTCTTGAAGAATCGCTCCACCTGTTCCTGGTTCTCTTCAATCCAGTTCTTCACGAGCGTTGTCAGGTCGTTGGTGTGCGTAGTCTGGTGGAGCCAGTGCATCAGAACCTCGTACAGTTTCTGAAACTGCCCTATCATGGGCGGAATGATGAAGTATATCATCAGTCCCACCACACTCAGCACCACAGCCATAGCAATGATTATGGCAAGTGCGCGCACCTTGACACGCATGCGATACTGTATGAACTTCACCATAGGATACATCAAGTAGGCGAATAGCCACGCAATGAAGAAGGGCAACAGCACGCTGCTCAGATAGTTGGTCACGGCAAAAACAGCCACCGTTATAAGTAATACGGCTGTCCAACGTATGAATTTGTCAAATGTGATTTTCTGTTCCAACATATATAAAATGCGATTTCAATGGGTACAAAATTACGAATACGTTTTAAAAATTGCAAAGAAAGGGCTTCTTTTTTTGCCATTCTTGATTAATATAGCTATATTTGTCGCCAATATGGGGATATTGTATATAGTGCCCACTCCGGTGGGAAACATGGAGGACATGACAATGCGTGCCATCCGTATATTGAGAGAGGCCGACCTCGTGCTTGCTGAAGACACACGCACGTCGGGCATTCTGCTCAAGCATTTCGACATACAGAACCGTCTCATGTCGCATCATAAGTTCAACGAGCACGGCACCAGTGCCGCCATCGTAGAGCGACTGAAGGCTGGCGAGACAATAGCGCTCATCAGCGACGCTGGCACTCCTGGCATCAGCGACCCGGGCTTCTTCCTTGCCCGCGAGGCTGCCAAGGCTGGCATCACGGTGCAGTGTCTGCCGGGTGCAACGGCTTTCGTACCTGCCATCGTCAGTTCCGGACTGCCATGCGACCGCTTCTGCTTCGAAGGTTTCCTGCCGCAGAAGAAGGGACGCCAGACGCTTCTCGACGCCTTGCGCAGCGAGACGCGCACAATGATATTCTACGAGTCGCCCTACCGTCTGGTCAAGACATTGGAGCAGTTTGCCGAAGTATTCGGCGAGGAGCGCCAGGCCAGCGTATGCCGCGAGATATCCAAGCTGCACGAAGAGAGTGTACGCGGATCACTCAAGGAGATAATAGCCCACTTCCAGCAGACAGAGCCGCGCGGCGAGATAGTCATCGTGGTGGCAGGATGCTGCGAGGGCGAGATGTCGGCACTCAAGGCTCTGAAGGCGCAAGCCAAGGAGAAGAAGCCACGTCTCAGCAACAAGGAGCGATATGCCATGCGCGAAGCCGCTCCCGAAGAATTCAAGAAAAAGAAGTTTAGAGAAGAATAGAAATCGACAACATAAGAATAACAACCAAAACCTGACAAATATGAAAAACGTAAAATTTTTATTATTTGCATTGGCATTTGCCGCTTTCGCATCGTGCGGCAACAGTGAAAAGAAACAACCGGCTGAGAACGCCATACAAAGCGATTCGCTGCAGCGTGTGATAACCCAGAAGGACAACGAAATCAACGACATGATGGAGACCTTCAACCAGATCCAGGAAGGTCTGCGCGAAATTGACGAGGCACAGAACCGTGTGAGCATCGTCAAGAACGGCGAGGGCGCCAACAAGCGCCGTCAGATTATCGAGAACATCCAGTTCATATCGAACACAATGAAGCAGAACCGCGCTCTCATCGAGAAGCTGCGCCAGCAGATGCGCGAGTCGAGCGTCAAGGGCGAGCAGTTCCGCAAGACCATTGAAGACCTCGTAAGGCAGATTGACGAGAAGGACAACGAGCTGAAGCAGCTGCGCGCCGAACTCGACGCCAAGGACATACACATAGCCGAGCTCGACAAGACTGTCAACACACTCAACGACAACGTGTCGAGCCTCAAGACAGAGTCGTCGCAGAAGACTGAGACCATCAACGCCCAGGACAAGCAGCTCAACACAGCATGGTTCGTATTCGGCACAAAGAAGGAGCTGAAGGAACAGCGCATTCTCGAAGGCTCGAAGGTGCTTGAGTCGAACTTCAACAAGCGCTACTTCACCAAGATCGACATCCGTGTCGACAAGGAGATCAAGCTCTACTCTAAGTCAGCCAAGATTCTCACCATGCACCCGTCAAGCTCGTACACACTACTGCAGGATGCCAACAAGCAGTACGTGCTTCGCATCAACAACCCGCAGATATTCTGGTCGACCAGCAAGTATCTCGTGATTCTTGTGAAGTAAATACAACAAACCAAATGGATACAGAACAACTATCGCTAACAAAGAAAACCCTTGTCGGCGTGCAGTTCCTTTTCGTGGCGTTCGGTGCCACAGTGCTGGTGCCGCTGCTCATAGGTATCGACCCTGCCACGGCACTCTTCACAGCCGGTCTGGGTACATTCATCTTCCACTTCGTCACTGGCGGCAAGGTGCCCATCTTCCTTGGCTCGTCGTTTGCATTCATCGCACCTATCATCGCTGCTACCAAGCAGTGGGGATTGCCAGGCACACTTGCCGGCCTTACTGCCGTGTCGCTCGTCTACTTCATCGTGAGCGCCCTCGTAAGATGGCAGGGCAAGCGACTGCTTGACCGCATCTTCCCTCCCGTAGTGATCGGGCCGGTCATCATACTCATCGGTCTGTCGCTCTCGGGTAGCGCCGTCGACATGGCTAAGTCCAACTGGATGCTTGCCTTCGCGTCGCTCATCACCGCTATCGTTGTACTCACCTTCTGTCGCGGACTGATGAAACTCGTACCTATTATAAGTGGCGTCATCGTTGGCTACGTCATCGCCATCTGCATTGGCGAAGTCGACTTCTCGGGCGTTGCTGCTGCCTCATGGATAGCCATGCCTGTGCATTTCGATACCATAACCCACTTCGAGTGGGCACCGTTCCTCTACATGATTCCCGTAGCCATAGCCCCAGTGCTTGAGCACATCGGCGACGTATACGTAGTAAGCGCAGTAGCCAAGAAAGACTTTGTTGAGAATCCTGGCATACATCGCACCATGCTCGGCGACGGATGTGCCTGCCTTGCATCGGCATTGCTCGGCGGTCCTCCTGAGACTACCTACTCTGAGGTGACCGGTGCCATGTCAATCACCAAGATCACCTCGCCTGCCGTAATACGCATCTCGGCAGCCACAGCCATCTGCTTCTCTATCGTGGGCAAGCTCAGCGCACTGCTGCAGTCAATCCCGCAGGCTGTGCTCGGTGGCATCATGCTGCTTCTGTTCGGTACCATCGCCAGCGTTGGCGTACAGAACCTCATGCAGCATAAGGTCGACATGAACGACACCCGCAATGTCATCATCATCTCCGTAATGCTCACCATGGGTCTCGGAGGCGCAGTACTCTCGTCAGGCTCGTTCGCAATCTCAGGCATCGGACTCGCCGCCGTCATCGGCGTAGTGCTCAATCTGGTATTGCCGAAGACCAAACAAGAAGAAAAGGAATAAGCACAATCCACAATTACTCCTCATAGTGAGGGAAGTAATATACACACATTAAAACAAAAGCGGAGGTCTTCGGCCTCCGCTTTTTTATTCACCCAACACAAATACAAACTCTCAACAGGAGCAAAGCTCCACACCATCTCACCATAACAACGGGGGCAAGCCCCCTGTTTTCCCACACAGCGAAAAAAGTAATATATTTTTCATAAAAAGTTTGTTCATTTCGTAAACAATCGCTATATTTGCAAACGAAAAGTTCGAGGTAATGTACTTTGCCTTGCACTTTGACTACGAAGACTTAACGCTGACTAAAGAAACATAAGACAAGACGTGATTTAACTAACGTGACACAATAAAACTATATTAACTAAAACGCAAAATAATAAACTTGACAAATAAAAGACGATTGCCTATGATACGATTTATAGCACTCATCTTCTTGGCGCTCGGGCTACAGACTGCCGCCGCCCAAGAAAACGACAAAGAAGTTTGCATCGAATTTAGGGTAGGATCAAGTGTTCTTGACCCCAACTTCGGCAATAACACTTCAAATCTTAACGACGTAATTGAGTTTCTTAACAAAATAAGAAACAACGAAGACATTGAACTTACTAAAGTGACGTTCTGTGGCTCTGCATCGCCCGAAGGCGACAAGGCTCGCAACATCAAGCTTGCACAAAACCGTTGTGCCAGCATGGAGCAGTATGTGCGTCAGCACATCAACCTGCCTGAGGACATCATCAACCGACAGGAGTGGTCCGACTCATGGCGCAAGCTCGCCTACTACGTTGAGCGCTCCGACATGCCCGAAAAGAAAGAGGTGCTGCACGAACTGCTCGAAACACAGGAGTACACCTATAATAAACAGGGCAAACTCATCGACAGCCGCAAGAAACGACTCATGGAGATGAACTACGGACGCACTTGGAACTACATGCTCGACAAGTTCTTCCCTTCTGTACGCAACGCCAGCGCCATCCTCGTCACCATACGCAACAAGAAGGAAGTGGCTGCTGCTCCGGTGGTTGAGACTCCGGTGGTTGAACAACCAGCACCCGTAGCCGAGACTCCTGCCCAGCCCGAACCTATCGTGGACTCAAAGAGTTCAGCATACTTCGCACTCAAGACCAACATGCTCTACGACGCACTCCTCGTGCCTAACATCGGCGTTGAGTTCTCGCTCGGCAACCGCTGGAGCATAGCTGCCGACTGGATGTACGGATGGTGGAGCCGCAACAAGAGCCATCGCTACTGGCGCATTTACGGTGGCGGTATCAGCCTTCGTAAGTATTTCGGTGCTATAGCTGCCGAGAAGCCGTTGCAAGGACACCACATCGGCATCAATGCACAGATGCTCACCTACGACTTCGAGTTTGGTGGCACAGGATATATGGGTGGCGAGCCTGGCGGCACACTGTGGGATCGTATGAACTACACCATCGGTGCTGAATACGGCTACTCTCTGCCTATAGCACGCCGACTGAACATCGACTTCAGCATCGCTGCAGGATATATGGGCGGACGCTACTATGAGTATATTCCGCTCGACGGCCACTACGTATGGCAAGCCACAAAGAACCGCCACTGGGTAGGCCCTACTAAGGTTGAGGTATCGCTCGTTTGGCTTCTTGGACACGGCAACTACAACACGAAAACGAAGAAAGGAGGCGAGAAATGATTAACTGCAAGAAATCAGCCAAGTTATTACTAGGCACACTATGCGCTATGGCACTCGCCATGCCCACACTGACATCGTGCGAGCATAAGGATTTGTGCTTCGACCACGACGTTCATGCACCAAAGTTCGACTTCCGCGTCACAGCTACCTACCAGCAGGAGTGGGAACTTAACGAAAACCAGAAGGTATGGGCTTCGGAAGCTGAATGGCCCGAGAAATACGGTATGGCATACAACGACCTTCGCCCGAAGGTTCCTGCCGGTCTCCGTATGCACGTATTCAGCGAGACGGGTGTCAACGATATGATTAATATGCCGGCTCAGGGCGACGTAGTAGGTCTGCAACCGGGCAACCACCAGTTGCTGTTCTACAACAACGACACGGAGTATATCCTCTTCGACGATATGTACTCTTACGCCTCGGCTAAGGCTACAACACGTACACGTACACGCTCTACCTATATGGGCAACCCATTCAAGGCTAACAACGCTAAGGGCGAGCCTACAGTGACAATGCCCGATATGCTCTATGGCAACTACAACGAAAAGTATACATCTGAGCGTACCTACGAAATGCCGGAGATGTCGGTGACAATGCACCCGATGGTGTTCAAGTATCTCGTAAGATACGAGTTCAGCAAGGGTCTGGAGTATGTAGGATTGGTACGCGGCGCACTCTCAGGCATGGCAGCTGCTGTATATATGAACAGCGGACGCACATCGAAAGAGGCTGCCACTCTGCTCTACGACTGCACACTCGAGCCTTGGGGTGCACAGGCAATAGTAACATCGTTCGGAGTACCCGATTGGCCCAACGCACTCTATCAGCCCACTCGTGGACAGCGCAGCTACGCCCTCAACCTTGAGGTACGACTCAAGAACGGAAAAATCAAAAACTTCGACTTCGACGTGACTAAGCAGGTTGAGGATCAACCTCAGGGTGGTGTCATCGTAGTGAAGGGTCTTGAGATTACCGATAAGGAAGGATGGGAAGGCGGCTCTGGCTTCGACGTTAACGTTGACGGTTGGGGCGATTTCAAAGACATCATCATACCGCTGAAATAACTAGACATACGTTAAACGACACAACGGGTAAAACTAGAAACAAAACAATAATTCAATTCATTTTATTAATAACCAACTCAAAAATTTAAAAACTATGAAAAAATTATTAGTTATGGGTTTGGCAGCTATGGGCTTGACGCTCACAGCTTGCAACAGCGACGAAACTGTAGAAGTTGCTAAGGGTAATGCAATCGGCTTTAAGACCTTCGTTAACAACTCAACACGTGCCGCTAATGATGCCACAACTGACAACCTCGATGCATTCAAGGTATGGGGCTTGATGAACAAAGGCAATCAGACTGGAACTCCGTTCGTTGCTAAGGATGTGACAAAGGCAAATGGCGCATGGTCATATGCACCACCGGTTTATTGGGAGAAGGGTTATGCTTACAGCTTCGTAGCACTCGCTCCGAATGATGCCTACACATTCACCGCTCCTACTACAATCAACACTTGGGGTTCGCTTACATTTAATAATGGTACTGGCGAAACAGACCTTATCTATGCAGCAGAGAAGCAGGCGGCTGTAACAGGTGAAGGATGCCCTGCACCTGTTAACTTGACATTCAACCACATGCTCTCACGCGTTCGCTTCCAGTTTGAGAACGGAATGCTTGACGGTTCTAAGCTTACAGTTTCTAATGTAAAGATTAATGATGCCTACACATCTGGTACAGCTACACTCGCAGAACAGCTTGCAAACCTCAGTTGGGCTCCTGGTCAGGCAACTGGCGCACTCGAATTCGGCAATGCAGCTGCTATGGAGCAGAACGCTAAAGCAGAAACAGCTCACAAGTACATGATTCCTGCCAACAAGGCTTACAACTTGACATTCACCGTTAAACGTGAACACCATGGCGTTACAGACGTTTACAATCACACTGTGACTCTGCCTGAAACAGCAATGAAACAGGGCTTGAGCTATCAGTTCGTTGCTAAATTCACAGCAGAGAACATCAATCCTGACGAGGAACTTTGCCCGATCACATTCACAGCTACAGTTGCTAAGTGGGAAGACTTCACTAACAACAATTTCAATCTGAAGTCTGCAACAAACAACTAATACTACAGGGTGTAAGGGGTTGAATGTTCCCCTTACACTCACAAATATATTATTAATCACAAAAACGAACAAAGATGAAAGGAAAAATGAATATACACAAATTGACAGCCAGCATCGCTGCTGTGCTACTGTCAGCGTCGCTCTTTTCATGCAGCAGCGACGACTTTCTCGGCAAAGCGGAAACGAATACCGACGGCATCAGCTTCGGCGTATCTACCGAAAACGGTGCTTCTACACGCGCAAACAATTCTGCTGACGGCTATACAGCTGCCCGCTACACTCTGCGCTCGGACAATTCTGCCGACACACTCTGCGTGCGTGCCGTTGTAACCGACGGCATCGGCAACAGTAATGCAGGCAGACCTGCTACCCGTGCAGCTATGCAGACAAGCATGTACAACGACTTTAAGGTTGTGGCTGCCGTCAAGGAGAATGGCAACGTCGGCACGCAGTACTATATGAACGATGTTGCAACGAAGACGGGCACTAACTGGGTGCCTTCCAAAACCTACTATTGGCCAGGCTCCAACCGTCAGCTTCGCTTCTTGGCATGGGCTCCTACAGATGCCTCTTTCCAATCTGTACCCAACAATCCTAATGCAACTAAGCTCCAGTACACTACACCTGCTGAGGCAAAGAACCAGCGCGACATCGTGGCTGCTGCTACCGACTTCATCGATAGCCCTACTAACAACGGCACATGCACTCCCGTATCTCTGAACTTCAAGCACCTGTGTACTGCTGTCATCATCAAAACTGGCGCTACTATGACAGAAGGTACTATCAAGAGTGTATCTCTTAAGGGCGTAAAGAACTCTGGAACATACGACATGGTGAACTCAGCATGGACGTTGAGTGGTAATACAACCGACTTCACCATTTCGCCAAACCAGACAACAACAAGCACCACTCCTAACGGCACCGAGCTCAACGCCGGTGAATCTACATTTATGCTCCTGCCCCAAACATTAGGTGCAGACAGCAAGCTCGAAGTGGCTTTCCATGACAACATATCTGGCAAAGACCGCATACTGAGCGCATCACTCAACGGAGCCGAATGGCCAATGGGCAAAACCGTAACCTATCGACTCTCTATCACACCAGAGTATGAGCTGAATATCGAAAATACATCAGAAGCACTTGATGCTCACTATATTGTAGAACCTATAAAGGTAAAAATAGGCAACTTGGAGCCAAATACCAAATGGACACTCACCGCAAAAATAGACGGAGAGATATACAACGGCATTGACGTATCGGTACTGTTGGACAACCCAGAAGACGGAGCACTCAATGTCGCTAAGCAGGGATTCTGGATTGATAAATATGTTGAAATCAAAAGAAATGACGAAGGTGAAATTATCAGTAAAAAGCTAACCAACCAGTCCGCAAGAGGTACGGCTACTGTCACTGGTACTGGCAACCTTGAAACAAACGCATACGTTTTCATTCCTGAGAACATAGGCAATACCGATCGCAACATAACCATCACATTGAAAGTAGATGGTTCTTCAGATGCTAATGCTTACAAGAAGACCATTACACAGAAATGTCCAAGTTGGAATGGTAACAATGTAGGATATGAACGCTTTGAAAAGGACAATGAAGGCATCTATCCTTTCGGATTCTTATGGGACAGAAAGGTAGAATATAGCTATCAAGGCTTCTTAGCATTGTTGTTCAAGTGGGTTGCCAATTCATACAAAACGGCAGATGTAGACTATTTGACGACAAAGTATACATTCCAACTTTGGTTCAAGTCAATAACTACTGCGACCATTGACTATACAGCTATTAACAATAGTTTGAATGTCGGAATGAATACTGATGACGGATTGGAAAATACCAGAAAACTGTATACATTCAAGAACATTGGTTCTATAAGTGAATTGGAAAACGACTTTGATAACTTGACAATCCTTGGCTACAAATGGCAAAACAAGAAAACTGAGGGAGGTCATTACGAAACAGTTAAGAACTTTGCAGCTAAGATGGCTGTAATGAGAAACAAATTCAATGTAGAAAAAAGAGAACAAAAAGACCCAGAGGGCAACAAGGTTATATTCTATGTTCCCTCAAATCCGCAACCGCCCTCATAAGATGACACAGAGGTCAAAAAGGTAGCGA
>ERZ859937.254-NODE-254-length-24515-cov-1.703148_pt1 | contig 24515 bp, 18 predicted proteins | sample MGYA00509985_ERZ859937 | MGnify/ENA primary metagenome ERZ859937 (study PRJEB30046, sample SAMN00715169) | human gut metagenome | study: EMG produced TPA metagenomics assembly of the A metagenome-wide association study of gut microbiota in type 2... | reverse complement strand
ATAGCCACTTCAGTCTTTCCGAAACCCACATCACACACACCAGACGGTCCATAGGACGGTCGCTCTCCATATCGGCTTTGGCATCTTGGGTCGCCTTCAACTGATCGGGGGTATCCTCATAGATAAAGCTTGCCTCTAATTCATGTTGCATAAAACTGTCGGGACTATACGAAAATCCTTTTTCCTGTTTACGTTGCGAATACAGTTTGATCAGATCACGAGCTATATCTTTGATTTTACTCTTGGTACGCTCTTTCATTTTTTCCCACGCACCGGTTCCCAATTTGTTCAGGCGGGGAGTTTCTCCCTCCTTCCCTTTATACTTGGATATTTTATGCAGGGAATGAATGGAAACAAATACCACATCCTCATTCTGATAAGTAAGTTTAATCACTTCCTGAGTGGTATTTCCATTCGGAATGCGTACCAAACCGCCAAAACGACCTACACCATGATCTATATGTACCACAAAGTCACCCGGCTCAAACTGGCTCAACTCTTTTAAGGTCAACGCCACCTTACCGCTACGCGCCTTGTCGCTACGAAGATTGTATTTATGGAAACGGTCAAAAATCTGATGGTCTGTAAAAAAGCAGCTTTTCAATACATTATCTGTAAAGCCCTCATGTAAAGTCTTGTTGACCGGAATGAACGTGATATGATCACCACGCTCCTCAAAGATATCTTTCAGACGCTTTGCCTGCTTCTCACTATCGGTACATATATATAAGGTGTAACCTCGTTTCTGATAATCAGTGAATGAAGTGCTTACCAAATCAAAATTCTTATGAAAAATAGGCTGGACTGTCGTATCGAAAGCCAACGTAGCCTGTGGAGTTCCTGTAGGTTTGTTACCAAATTCAATCCGTTTGAATTCCAAAGCCCGTACTGTAAATTCCGCCCCGTCTATCAGCTTCAGTTCCAAATTCATCAGTTCCGTCTTCTCTCCCTCGTATGCGGCAAGCGCCTGAGGAGAGAGTGCCTCCTCCCGTACTACCTGTATTCTTTCACGTACCCAAAGAAAATCTTTCATTGCCAGAACTGTTTCCCGAGAAATGAATTCAAAGAAAGACACCCCGCTCTTGTCGGCGGCATTCGTCAGCTCGGGCACGATGGCAATGCTCTGTTTCTTCTCTTTCGAAAGCTGGTTTTCCACTTCAAAAGTACGGATGCTGTCTACCTCGTCACCAAAAAAGTCAATACGGTAAGGATACTCGGAAGCAAAAGAGAAGACGTCAATAATACTACCGCGTACAGCATATTGCCCCGGTTCATAAACATAATCTACATGCTCGAATCCGTAACCGGACAGCACTTCCGTGATAAACTCTGTGTCCACATGCTCACCCACACCAAGTTTTAACGTCTTGTCCATCAGTACCTTTTGTGATACCACTTTCTCCGCCAACGCTTCAGGATAAGTCACCACACATAGCGGATCGCCTTTCTGTAAACGGCTCAACACTTCCGTACGCAGGATCTCATTGGCTGCATCTTTCTGCCCATATTTAACAGCCCGACGATACGAGGATGGAAAGAACAAAATATGCTCATCACCGTTCACCTGTGTCAGGTCATGATAAAAGTAACCCGCTTCCTCCAAGTCACCCAGTACAAATACAAATGTCTGTTTATTCTCTCTAAGAAAGGAGGAAACAAATAAAGCTGCCGCAGAAGCATATAATCCTCCCAGGAAAATAGTCCTCACTGAGGAATCTTCCAATAACGCAGCCAGTCCCTTAGTGTTAGGATGACCAGCATAAATACGTTGCAATTCCGAAATATCCATATCTTTTTTTAAGATGGGGACAAAATTAAAGAAATATCTGATTACTTCCTCCTTTTTTTGCCAACTATTCAAGATTTTCCTATTTTTGTACGCTAATATATAACCCCATGGAAACAAAAGCAATAAACACAAAATTGAAAGGACACGCACGTGTAGATGTAGCTGATGTGCTACGCGGACTGGCAGTGATGGGAATCATCATCCTGCACTCTATCGAACATTTTAATTTCTACTCATTTCCCGATACAGCCGGACAAAGTGCGTGGCTGAACTTCTCGGACAAAGCCATTTGGAGCGGGTTATTCTTCATGTTCGGCGGAAAAGCATACGCCATATTCGCTTTACTTTTCGGTTTTAGCTTTTTTATTCAAGATGACAACCAACGCCTACGGGGCAATGATTTCCGTCTACGTTTTTGTTGGCGGTTAATTCTTCTTTTCCTGATAGGTAATATCAATGCCAGTTTTTTCACAGCGGAAGTGCTGGTCCTTTATTCTTTAGTAGGTTTCATCCTGCCACTGACTTGCCGGCTGAAAGACAAATGGATATTTGCATTGGCATGTCTGCTATTAATCCAGCCATTGCCGCTTTATTATGTAATACGTGCCTGCTTCGATCCGGAATTTGTTATCCGGCCATCCCCACCCGCAGCTTCTGGAATGCAACTTTTGCAGTGCAAAGCAATGGTAATTTTCTGGAAACCATCCGTGTCAATTTATGGGAAGGACAGTTGGCAAGCCTTGCCTGGGCCTGGGATCACGGACGGGTATTCCAAACAGCCGCCCTCTTCCTGCTCGGTATGCTGATAGGGCGCAAGGGACTTTTTTTGAAAGAGCACTTGAAGGTATGGAACAAGGTACTTGCAGGCTCACTCGTCTCATTTTTCCCTTTATATGGGTTGGGCAATATGCTACCAGACTTTATCACAAATAAATCCATTCTGACCCCTCTTTCACTAATCATCACCTCGCTTTCCAATTTTGCATTTATGCTGATTCTGGTATCCGGTGTCGTCTTCGCTTTTTACAAGACAAACTTACACGACGGATTAATGAAAATAACGCCATACGGAAAGATGAGCCTTACCAATTATATCACTCAAAGTATAGTAGGTTCTATGTTATACTACAACTGGGGATTTGCATTGCACAATCAGTTTGGTATCACAGCCAGCTGCCTGGCAGGAATAGTTTTCTTCATCTTGCAATTCTCTTTCTGCCGCTGGTGGATGAATCACCACTCTCACGGTCCGATGGAATATATATGGAAACGGGCAACTTGGTTGAAATAAATCGAGAACCGAAGTCTACCGGCATTTGTTTATAAAAGACATACAAATAGAACTTTAAAATATGCGCGAAGAAATCATAAAACTATTAGACCAATATCGGTTAAAAGAAGCATTATTCCAAATGACAGGATATGCCACACATACTTCCGACTGGCAATTAAAGAATGAGCTAGAAGCCCTGCAAACGTCATACGACCTGATGCTGCAATATACTTCAAAAGGGATGAAAGATCCCAATAAGGTAGAAATATACCATAAAATGTTGCGCACGGCATACGAACTGACCGACCGTATCCATATAGCCGTACAGGCAACACAAAATTATGGAGCCTATTATGACACAATGCGCACTTTTGTCCAAAGCCCTCCCCACAGCTATGCCGAATTACAAATGCAATTGGAGGCATATACAGAAGATATGGCTACAGCCCCATTGATATATACCACCGAGGCCAAAAGAAATGAAGAAATGGATGCCATGAGAAAACGTCACGAAACAGCCGTAGACGAATTATTTGAAAAAATATGGGTATCCACCCGGTGGAGTGAATCGGAATATGCTGAAGCGCAAATTTTGTTCAACTCACTATTGATCCAAGTCAACGACCTTTCCATAATGGTCAGCGCCGTCACCATGAGCCTGCTGCAAATATTCGACATCCGCAAGTTCATGTTTCTATTGAACGCCTATACCCATCAGGATACCATGCTGAATCAGCGGGCTATTGCAGGGATCGCACTAACATGCTACTATTATGAAAAGCGTATCCTTCAATACCCTGAAGCCGTGTTGCGCATAAATGAACTGAATGAAAATACCGAGTTCATCAAAAACCTGCATCATATCCAGATTCAATTATTGCAATCTTCCCGTGAAACCCGAAAGATAGACAAGAAAATGCGTGAAGAAATCATTCCCGAAATGATGAAAAATCCCAAACTTAATTTGGAAGGACTGGATGAAGATGCCGAAGATCATAATCCGGAATGGGAAGAATGGATTGACCGTTCAGGCATTACCGATAAATTGCGCGAATTAGGTGAACTGCAAATGTCCGGGGCGGATGTGTATATGAGTACCTTTTCACAGCTGAAACAATTCCCGTTTTTCCGCAAAATTTCTCACTGGTTCTATCCTTTTGACCCCCAATATCAGGATATCGCCAAATTATCTCTCGGAAATGACGAACAAAAAATCTCTCTGCTCAACATTTTGATGAACTCGGATGTATTCTGCAATTCCGACAAATACTCTTTTTGTTTTACCATGTTACAAATGCCGGAAAGCCAAAGAAATCTCATGCAGCAACAATTGAACGGACAACATGAGGCTTCTGAAGAACTGAAAGAACGTTTAAAAGAAATGTCACAATCAAAAGCTCGCGCTGAATTCGTGAGCCGGCAATATATTCATGACCTCTACCGTTTCTTCAAATTATGGTCAAGAAGACATGAAATACATGACATTTTTGAGGACACTCTAGACTTATGGAATAAAGAAACATTGTCTCAAGCCTTGTTGCACAAAGATTATATCAACAAGCTGGCAGATTACCTATTCACACACGACGACCTGACAGAAGCCGGGATTCTCTATGATAAATCAATTGAATTATACAATCGTAAAAATGCTGAATTATGGCAGAAAGCAGGTTTCATTTATCAGAAAATCGGTTCCTATAAAAAAGCGATAGATTATTACCTGCAATCAGATCTGCTGATCCCTGATAACGCATGGAATAACCGCCATTTGGCACAATGTTATAGAAAAGAAGGAAACTACCAACAAGCTTTGGAATATTATAATAAGGTGGAACAAGTACAGCCTGACAATCTGAATCTGACGCTACAAATAGGACAATGCTTAATGGCACTGGAACGATACGATGAAGCACTGGCTTATTTTTTTAAAGTGGAATATCTGGATAAAAAACCACAGAATGCCCGACGCGCCATAGGATGGTGTTCCTTCATTACCGGCAACCATCAACAAGCCAAGAAATATTACGACTTGCTGATATCCGAGCCCAAACCCATTATGGAAGACTGGATGAATGCAGGACATGTGTATTATATCCTGAATGAAACAGAAAAATCAATAGAATATTATCGCAAAGCCCAGGAACTATGCGGCAGTCATGACGAGTTTGTCCGCCTTTACCAAATAGATAAGAAAGATTTGATAAAGCAAGGCGCCAATGAAGTAGACTTGTTTATACTTCCCGATGAATTAATTTAAAGGATTATAAGATAAATCTATTCGGGATAGAAGTTTGGTATAATTATATAAAACTTCTATCCTGACCGGATTCTCATCATCCAGACGATAATTGGCATGCACATTATAAGTGCTTAAACCATGATTCATACAATATCCGATATCATTAGGTAAGGCTGTTCTATTCCTCAACTGCCCAAGATTCAATAAAAAATAGAAGAAACTATCCACCCCATCATAATCAATCACATAAGCCTGTAAATTCAAATTCGCCTGATAGTTAATGTTATTATCATAATTATAATAAGTATGACAACTAGACACACTATCATTTGCTTCAGTAAAAACAGTCATTACTTCCTTCAACCGTCCCAATTGATCAAAAACATATTTTCCTTGCACTTTTCTCAAGAAACGATAATCGGAAGTAGCACGATAATCAGAATTGATAAAAATAGTATCTCCTTTATAATCATAGACAGTCTGTTTATCAACTTCATAAACCTCCTCTTCTACCTTCAATATACAACGGGCCCTACTTTCCCTCGCCTTGCCTTTTCCTATTTGAAACGTAACATTGCAAAGCTTATTGCCGGTATTCAAACAATCCATCTGTCCGATTGTGATTTGGTCGCCCTCATACCTTACCGGGGTATCTCCATACTTTATAATTTTACCATCACGATCATATTCCAATTTCAAAACTTGTTCTTCCTCTCCTGTCAAATCGGTGACCTTAGTCACATATGTGTCAGCTTTTTTTTCTTTACAACCATCAGCAACAAACAAGAGAACTAACAAAGAAATATATTTTACAAATAACTTTATTTTCATAAGTCAAGTATCATCTCTATGCAAATAAAATAAAAAATATTAGAACTAAGCACAATTTGGAGCTTTTTAACTCAACTTCTTTACCCTCACGCTGTTTTAAACAGCAATTATAATAAGAAGTGAAATATGGAATGGATTATACATCTTTTGAGACAACATTCAGAACTGGCGATTTTTCTGACAATCGCCGCAGGCTTCTGGATTGGAAAAATGAGAATAAAACAATTCAGTTTGGGAATCGTCACCAGTGTATTGCTAGTAGGGGTATTAGTGGGACAGCTTAACATTACAATAGAAGAACCGGTGAAATCCGTGTTTTTTCTTTTATTCCTTTTTGCCATCGGATACAAAGTGGGACCACAATTCTTTCGCGGACTGAAAAAAGATGGTTTACCTCAAGTAGGATTCGCCGTACTCATGTGCGTAGGTTGTTTGGTTATCACTTGGTTATTAGCTACCTTAATGGGATATAATGCCGGTGAAACAGCCGGGTTACTGGCCGGAGCACAAACTATCTCTGCCGTCATAGGGGTAGCGGAAGATACCATAAACGGACTCAACATAGCCTCTTCCCAAAAAAGTGATATGATTAATATCATTCCCGTGGCATACGCTGTAACTTACATTTTCGGTACGGCAGGCTCTGCCTGGGTCCTCTCTTCTTTAGGTCCTAAAATGTTGGGAGGATTAGAAAAAGTGAAAGCCGCCTGCAAAGAGCTAGAAACCCGAATGGGTACCAGCGAAGCAGACGAGCCCGGATTTGAACAAGCACGCCGTCCGGTAGTTTTTCGCGCTTACCGCATAGAGAACGATTGGTTTGGCAACGGCAAGACCGTTGACCAGCTAGAATCCTATTTTATTTCACAAGGGAAAAGATTGTTTGTTGAAAGAATGCGACATGGATCTTCCATTGTCAATGATATTATTCCCGGACAATTATTACAAAAAGGAGACGAAGTGGTACTGAGCGGAAGAAGAGAATTCGCCATTGGTGAGGAAGACTGGATTGGAGAAGAAATCGTCGATCCCCAACTGCTTGATTTCCCTGTGGAAGTACTCCCTGTCATGATACACAAAAAGCCATATTTCAACCAAAAATTGGATTTCATACGCCGTCAAAGCTTTATGCATGGAGTCAGTATACGCCGTATCAAACGGGCAGGTATTGATATCCCTGTTTTCGCACAAACCACTATCGACTGTGGAGATACTCTGGAATTGGTCGGTCTGAAAAAAGAGGTGGAATCTGCTGCAAAAGAACTAGGATATATAGACCGCCCCACCAATGCCACAGATATGACATTTGTAGGACTCGGCATTTTACTAGGAGGTATCATCGGGGCACTTGCAATCCATATCGGCGGAGTACCATTAGCCTGAGCACTAGTGGAGGGGCCCTGATAACCGGATTAGTATTTGGCTGGTGGCGCAGCAAACGCCCTACCTTCGGACAAATACCGGAATCCTCTTTATGGGTGCTGAATAATGTAGGCTTGAATATATTCATCGCCGTAGTCGGCATTTCTGCAGGACCCAGCTTTGTACAGGGACTAAAAGAAGTAGGTCCTATGTTATTTATCATAGGTGCGTTGGCTACTTCCTTGCCTTTATTATTAGGGCTGATTCTAGCCAGATATGTATTCAAGTTCCATCCCGCCCTCTCTTTGGGATGCACGGCAGGAGCCCGTACTACCACTGCTGCATTGGGTGCCATACAAGAAGCAGTAGGCAGCGAAACGCCTTCTTTAGGATACACCGTGACCTACGCCGTAGGAAATACACTACTCATCATCTGGGGAGTAATCATTGTATTATTAATCAACTAAAAAAACTAAACTCATACATTATGGAATATTTAAGTAATAAAAGCAGCGTTGCCCGAATGGACAAGAATTTGGAAAAGATCAGCCCTTTCGAATTAAAAAACCGTTTGATTGAAATGGCAGATGAAAGTGTGAAGAAAATGGCACACGTCATGCTGAATGCAGGCAGAGGTAATCCCAACTGGATTGCAACGGAGGCTCGTGAAGCATTCTTTGCCTTGGGCGGTTTTGGCATTGAAGAGTGTCGCCGGGTCATGGACATGCCCGAAGGCATTGCCGGTATTCCTCAAAAAACAGGCATAGCCCAACGTTTTGAGGAATACCTGAAAAAGCATGAAGGAAATGCGGGGACAGATCTATTGAAACGTACCTATAATTATATGCTGATGGAACATGCAGCCGATCCGGACGAGCTAGTACACGAATGGACCGAAAGTATTGTAGGCGACCAATACCCCATGCCTGACCGCATCTTGAAATATACAGAAATTTTAGTACAGGATTACCTGAATCAGGAAATGTGCAACGGGCAACCCCCACAAGGCAAATTCGATTTATTCGCCACCGAAGGCGGAACAGCAGGGATGTGCTATGTATTTGACTCGCTGGAAGAAAATTTCCTGCTACACAAAGGAGATAGTGTAGCATTGATGGTTCCTATCTTTACACCCTATATTGAGATACCCGAATTGACACGTTACGATTATGATGTGCTCAATATTCCTGCAAATACTCTAAATGAAGAAGGGCTTCATACCTGGCAATACAAAGTGGAAGATATCAATAAACTGCGAGACACGAAATACAAAGCCTTGTTTATTGTCAATCCAAGTAATCCACCCAGTTATCAGTTAAGCAAAGAATGTGTAGATGCCCTGAAAGACGTAGTAACACGCTGGAATCCCAATCTGATGATTATAACAGATGATGTATATGGTACTTTTGTCCCTGGATTCCGCAGCCTGATGGCTGATTTGCCACAGAACACAATTTGTGTCTACTCTTTCTCCAAATATTTTGGAGCGACCGGTTGGCGCCTTGCTGTAATTGCCTTACATGAGAAAAATGTATTCGACAGAATGATTGCTAATCTGCCCCGCAAACGAAAAAGCGAACTAGCCAAACGCTATGGCAGCTTGAGCATGCAAGTAGAAAACATTAAATTCATTGACCGTATGGTGGCAGATAGCCGTCAAGTAGCCTTGAACCATACAGCAGGACTGTCCTTGCCACAACAAATGCAGATGTCACTCTTTGCTTCTTTTTCATTGCTGGACAAAGAAAACACGTATCGTCATGCCATGCTTAATTTAATCCATACCCGTCTGAAAGCATTATGGGACAACACAGGGTTCATTCTCCCCGACGATCCACTAAGGGCTGGTTATTATTCAGAGATAGACATGCTGGTATGGGCCAAAAAATTTTACGGAGATGAATTCGTACAACATCTGCAGACAACTTATAATCCATTGGACGTAGTATTCCGTCTTGCCAATGAAACAGGACTGGTCGTATTGAATGGTGGCGGATTCGACGGACCCGAATGGAGTGTACGTGTATCACTTGCCAACCTGAACGAGAAAGATTATATCAAAATCGGACTCAGTATCCGCAGAATTCTGAATGAATATGCTGACAAATGGAAATCTGAAAAGAACTAAAAAATTAAGAACGTCCGCCGTGAAGTCTGCTTGACCTAACCGGCGGATTTCTTTTTTATATAAAGGTTTTTTGGATTATTTATTCCAAACCTTATCCCTATTTTAAAATAAAATCCCTAGCTTTGCAGATCGAAAAAGGAATTAGATTATGAAGCATATACGGAGCACTTTTTTTCTTCTAACCACTTTATTTATAATGGCTTCATGTGGCGAAGACCGCAGTGGGGAATACTATGCATTAGTTGGAGAGAATTTATGGATAGAGCAAATAATGAAAGAGCATTATTTGTGGTATGACAGTATTCCGGCAATAAAGGAAACGGACTATTTTGCCGAACCGGAAAACTTCCTGCAAAAATTGGTTTATACCAAGGCACAAAACGGAAAAGGAGACCCGTATTCGTATATAGAAACAAAAGAAACTTCCGATGCGGCCCGTTCCTACCTGCAACGTACTTCTACTTACGGATTTGATTTTGAATTAATGACCGATCCCACCGGAATCTCATCACACGTATTTGCCCGTATTTTATTCGTACTGCCCAATTCACCAGCCTCAGAAGCCGGATTGGAACGAGGGAACTGGATATCAGCCATTGGCAAAGAAGAGCTAACCAACAATAATTACGGATATCTGATGGAAGGTGGCAATACAACTTTCGCCAGAGAAAGCTTGGTTTTTGATGAGGAAGGTAATTCCAGCTGGATTGCAACAGATACAGTCAAAGTAGCAGCATCACGACCCGTAGAATTGAATCCGTTCTATATAGATACCATATATGAAGTATCCGGAAGAAAAATAGCCTATATGGTCTACAATGAATTCAGTACAGGCCCCAATAACCAGGCAACAGATACAGAATACAGGGAACAAATGAAACAGATATTCGCCCGGTTCAAAGGGCAGTCACCCGATGCTTTTATTCTGGACTTACGATACAATCCCGGTGGTTATCTGAGTTGTGCCACAGATTTAGGAAGTTATCTGGCACCCGCAGTAGATCTAGGGAAAGTATTTTGCACAACTTTGTATAATAATATCAGTGACCCGCAAAAAGTTGATTTCCCCCTCAACACAGGACTTGCTTCCGAAAACTTGAATTTAAGCAAGCTTTATGTACTAACAAGCAAATTTACTGCATCGGCTTCAGAAGCTGTCATAAATTGTCTCCGTCCATATATAGGCACAGAAAATGTAGTGGTAATAGGTGAAACGACTGTTGGCAAAAATGTAGCCATGGAACCATACCAAGATGAGCGTTACAACTTTATTTTATGGCCGGTAGTGGCATACGTTCTCAACTCGGCAGGACAAGCCAACTATGTAAATGGCATCACCCCCGATTTCACATTGAGCGAACGTAACCTCATCTCCCCTCTCTACCCACTGGGAGACACCCAAGAGTATTTATTGAAGAACACCATAGCTTATATTACGACAGGAAGTATGCCCGACCTGCCACAAGCAGAAGAACAAGTATCAAAAGGAAAAATTATCTATAACTCACTGATTCGAAGAAGTATGAACGGCATACGGCTACGGTAGTCTGACTTATCCAGATACAACGCCCCATTTATTAAAGACCATGTTTAATGCATTTTAAACATGGTCTTGTTTTTTCTGAAAAGAGAACTTATTAAAAACAAAACGGGCATAACAAATGTTATGTACCCAAATAACCATTAAAAACCTGACTTAACAATGAAAAAAGTATTTATTGCAGCAGCTTTGGCTGCCATGATTGTTTCCTGTGGCTCTAAAGGAAACAAAAGTGCTGAAATAATAGCCGAAAGTGAAAGTGACTCTATTTTCGCTGTGAACGACAGCACACTGGGTGAGTTACAAACATATAGCTATGAAGGTATTCTGCCAGCTGCCGATGCCGAAGGAATCAACTATCAACTGACACTTCAGGAGGCAGGCCAAGACTCACTGGGAACGTACAATCTGACGACCACTTATTTAGAACAAAAGATGGTAACCAGGCATTTACCGACAGTGGTACAGTTGTAACTATTATTGGAATTCCTAATGACAGCACCGCTATCGTTTATCAATTAGTTTCCGCTACTCCGGGACACGAAAAGACAAACTTTTTGGCAGAGGGTGACAGTGCACTGACAATGATTGGCAAGGACTTCAAGAAAGCTGTTTCTAACTAAATTACACTTTAAAAAAGAAACTCTAATTAACCCGGCAGCAAAAAAATTCACTAAAGAACAGACTGTTAGTGAACAAAAACATAAGCTGGCCGTTGTATGAGAGAAACTAGACGAAAACAATTAGTATTAACTTAAACAAAAACTTGACATGAAAAAATTAATTCCTATCCTACTGGCGGTCTTTGCCTTGGTATCTTGCGAGAAAGACCCGGACATGGACAAATTGGACAATGAGTATCTGGTATTCACCAGTCATGACACTAGTACTAAATTCAATGATTTCAGTACTTATTATATCCCTGACAGCATCCTGATCATCGGTGACAAGAAAGACCCTGAATACTGGAAGGACGAGAATGCACAGACCATCATCAATGCATTCAAGACTAAGATGAACGCTGCCGGCTACACCGCAGTTGATAAAGACGACGCCGACCTCGGTCTACAGGTGAGTTATGTAGCAAGTACTTACTATTTCCATGGCTACTACAATGACGGTCCTTGGTGGGGCTATTACCCCGGTTATTGGTATCCCGGATACTGGGGCGGCAATTGGGGAGGTGGATGGTACTATCCCTATCCTATCACTTACAGCTATAGCACTGGTTCATTGCTGGCCGACATGATTAATTTAAAAAATGCTCCGGAAGGACAAAAAGAGAAATTAACTGTTGTCTGGAATGCATACATCAGCGGGTTGCTGGGCGGAAGTGGCAGTTTGAATGTAAACCGTACAACTACTGCCATCAACCAAGCATTCACTCAGAGTCCTTATCTGAAAAAATAAACGTAAGTGAAACAAGTATTCATTTAAAATAAAAAGGAAATATGAAAACTATAAAATATTTTACTCTCAGACTGATGGCGGTAGCCGCTATCGCCATAGCCTTTGCCCTGCCGGCAAAAGCACAGGTAACTCCGTTTACCTATTTCAATGTAGACTGGCAGTTCAACGCTCCTATCAGCAATAACTTTGCAAACAAAGCAAGCGGTTGGGGTATGAACTTCGAAGGTGGATATTATGTACTACCGGATTTGTCAATCGGTGCCTTCATCAATTATCATACCAACAATGAGTATATTTCACGTCAGACATTACCAATCAGCAATTCGGCAGCCCTGACAACCGACCAGCAACATTCCGTATTTCAGTTGCCTTTCGGTTTCGCAACACACTATCGCTTCAGTGACGGTGCATGCCAACCTTATATCGGATTGAAGCTGGGTGCCAACTATACCAAAATGTCCAGTGACTTTTACATTTACGAAGTGAAAGACAACACTTGGGGTTTCTATGTATCACCAGAAGTCGGTGTGAATATCTACCCTTGGACAAACAGTATCGGCTTCCATCTGGCAGCATTCTACAGCTACTCTACTAACAAGGGAACCGTATTTAACTATGATATGGATAAATTAAACAATTTCGGTTTCCGCCTTGGTGTGGCATTCTAAAGATTTCTAAACTATTCTGTTAAATAGGGGGATTATCCGTGCGCCAGGCAGGGGTAATCCTCTTTTTTTAATTAATAAAATTAAATTCTGACGGGAGTGTTAATATAATAGTTACTTTTGTATGATATTTATTCAGCTAATACAAAAAATGTATGGAGAAATCCGATAGTATTATTATTATACCCACCTATAACGAAAAGGAAAATATAGAGAACATTATCCGGGCTGTATTCGGACTGGAAAAATTCTTCCACATATTGATTATTGAAGATAACTCACCAGACGGCACGGCAACTATTGTCCGTAAACTGCAAACAGAATTCCCCGACCGTCTTTTCATGGTTGAGCGTAAAGGTAAATTAGGGCTGGGTACTGCTTACATTGCCGGATTCAAATGGGCGATAGAACATCAATATGATTTTGTATTTGAAATGGATGCCGACTTCAGTCATAATCCGAATGACCTGCCAAGGCTGTATAACAAATGTGCCGTTGAAGGCTATGATGTAGCTATCGGTTCACGCTATGTCAGTGGTGTGAATGTAGTGAACTGGCCGATGGGGCGTGTGCTGATGTCTTACTTCGCCTCCAAATATGTACGGATTATCACCGGATTACCCATACATGATACTACCGCCGGATTTAAATGCTATCGCCGTGAAGTCTTGGAAACAATCGGTCTGGACGGCATCCGTTTTAAGGGGTATGCATTCCAGATTGAGATGAAGTTCACTGCTTACAAGTGCGGATTCAAGATAGCCGAAGTTCCTGTGATTTTTGTCAATCGCGAATTAGGTACTTCAAAAATGAACGGAAGTATCTTCGGCGAAGCTGTACTAGGAGTCATTCAATTAAAACTGGGTAGCTGGTTCCGCAAATACCCACAAAAGAAAACAGTATGAAACGTACATGGATAAAGAATGCACGGATTGTGAATGAAGGCAAGATCTTTCACGGTTCGATAGTGATTGAAAATGAAGTCATAGCTGAAGTGCTGGCAGAAGAAACAGTTCCCGCCCAGCCTTGTGGAGAAATAATAGATGCGAAAGGCTATTATCTAATACCGGGAGTAATAGACGATCATGTACACTTCCGTGATCCGGGACTGACTCACAAAGCCGACATACATACTGAAAGCACAGCGGCGGCGGCAGGTGGAGTCACCAGTTTTATGGACATGCCCAACACCACTCCGCAAACTACAACCTTGGAAGCTTTAAATGCCAAGTTTGCGGATGCGGCAACCAAAAGCATCGTAAACTATTCATTCTATTTCGGAGCAACCAATACGAATGCGGATGTACTCCCCACACTAGATAAAAACCGGGTATGCGGTGTTAAATTATTTATGGGAGCCAGCACGGGAAATATGTTGGTAGACCGCATGGAAGTACTTAGAAAAGTATTTGCCAATGCAGGGATACTGATTGCAGCACATTGTGAGGAACAATCTATAATCAGCGCCAATACAACAGCCTTCAAAGAAAAATATGGAGAAGATCCTGATATAAAATACCACCCACAGATACGTAGTGCGGAAGCATGTGTATATTCTTCCTCATTAGCCATCCGGCTGGCAAAAGAAAACAATGCCCGCCTGCACATCCTGCACATCAGCACCGCACAAGAACTGGATTTGTTTGAAGACAAACCCCTGAGTGAAAAAAAGATTACTGCGGAAGCTTGCGTGTCACATCTATACTTCTATGACAAAGATTATGAGGCATTGAAAGGACATATCAAGTGCAATCCGTCCATCAAAACTTTAGAAGACCGGAATGCTTTGCGCAAAGCATTATCCACCAACCGCATAGATGTAATAGGTACAGACCATGCCCCTCATTTGCTGAAAGAAAAGGAAGGTGGGGCATTGAAAGCCGTATCGGGTATGCCGATGATACAGTTCTCATTGGTCGCCATCATGGAATTAGTACGCGAAGGCGTATTAAGCATAGAACAATTGGTTCAAAAAATGTGCCATGCACCGGCCGAATTATATAATATTGAAAGACGCGGTTACCTCCGCCCCGGTTATCAAGCTGACTGGTACTAGTAAATCCGGATCATGAATGGACTGTAACAGCCGATTGCGTTTTAAGCAAATGCGGATGGAGTCCGATGGAAGGACAAAAATTCCATTCACGAGTAGAAAAAACATTCGTCAATGGTGACTTGGTTTACAGTGACAACAAAGTAGATGAAAGCCATCGCGGACAAGAATTAAGATTTAAAAGATGATTGTAGATTACAAGATTCACGAAGTCAGCGAATATATTAATTGGATTTATTTTTTCCACGCATGGGGGTTCCAGCCCAAATTTGCCGCCATCGCAGACATACATGGGTGTGATTCATGCCGTGCCATGTGGCTCACTAGTTTTACGGAAGAAGATCGTCCGAAAGCCAGTGAAGCCATGCAGCTTTTCAAAGAGGCAAACCGGATGTTGAACCAGCTGGACGCAGTGTATCAAACTCATGGAGTGGTCAACATCATGGATGCTAATGCGGATGGAGATGATTTACTGCTGAATGGCAAGCGTTTCCCGCTTTTGCGCCAACAAGCCGCAAAATTGAAAAAAGATGACCCATTTCTATGTCTGAGTGATTTTGTACGTCCTCTGTCCTCGGGGATTACAGATAAAATCGGAGCATTTGCCACCACGGTAGATGCAGAGATGGAACAACTTTATGCAGAAGATGACTATAAACGTATGTTAGCACAAACGCTATCCGACAGGCTGGCGGAAGCTACTGCAGAAAAGCTACACGAAGATGTACGCAAAAAACTTTGGGGGTATGCACCTGATGAAAATCTAAGCGTAAAAGACCTGCATAATGAAAAATATCAAGGGATACGTCCTGCTGTGGGTTATCCCTCCTTACCCGACCAGTCCATCAATTTCTTATTAGACGAGTTGCTGGATATGAAGCAAATAGGAATTTCATTGACCGAGAATGGTATGATGAAGCCCCATGCCTCTGTATGCGGACTCATGTTTGCTCATCCGGCCTCCCGCTATTTCTCCATCGGAAAAATAGGTGAAGACCAATTGGCAGATTACGCCGCCCGCCGGGGTATGAGTATAGAAGAAACTAAAAAGTTTCTCGCCGCCAATCTATAAAAAACGAATAAATTATGATGCTGATAAAATTATTTCTGTTTTTTCTAGTGCTACTGATATTGCCCGATATGTATATATACAAAGCATATATACGCCGTGTTTCCCAAAAATGGACACATTGGGCCTATTGGCTTCCCAGTCTGTTTCTTTTATTGGGAATGACATTAGTCTTTTCTATACACGAGCCACGTCCGGATTCCATGCAGCGACTTAGCAATTTCTTATTGATTTTTCTTTGCTTCTCCGTACCCAAGGCACTTTTCGTCATTGTTATCCTGTTTATGAAGCTCCTATATATCATCTCCGGCAAAAAACTGTATGGAGGATATGTAGCGGGAGGATTGGCTTTAGCCTCTTTAGTATATGTAGTATATGGAGCAACCGAAGGAAAACAACATTTTCAAATCAGGGAGGTAACCATCAGTTCCGATGAACTTCCTAGCGGTTTTGACGGCTACCGCATTGTACAAATATCTGATATCCATTCCGGTAGCTGGAGCGGCAACAGTGCTGCCTTACAGAAAGCTGTAAACCTCATTAATGCACAACATGCCGACTTGGTACTTTTTACAGGTGACTTGGTCAATAACGTGGCAACGGAATTGGACGAATTTATCCCTATTCTAGAACAGATAAAAGGAAAAGACGGAGTGTATTCCGTTTTAGGCAACCATGACTATTCTCCTTATATAAAATGGGAAACAGAAGAAGCTCAAGAAGCCAATCTAAACAGCTTGAAATCCAAACAGCTGCAATGGGATGGAAGATGCTCAATAACGATCATGTCATTCTACATCATCATGGAGACAGTATAGCCCTGGCAGGTGTAGAGAACAGCGGAAATCCCCCATTTCCCAATCACGGAGATCTGCAGAAAGCATTAAAAGGAACGGAAGGAATGTATAAAATATTAATGAGCCATGACCCCACTCATTGGCACAGAGAAGTCTTGCCGGAAAGTGATGTACAGCTAATGCTTTCAGGACACACCCATGAAATGCAATTCAGCCTGTTTGGCTTCTCTCCTGCTAAATTCGTATATCCCGAACACAACGGTTTATACCAGGAAGGAAAACAATCCTTGTTTGTCAATATCGGTTTAGGCTATCTGATGTTTCCTATGCGCCTTGGAGCATGGCCGGAAATTACTGTAATCACGTTACATAAAATATAAAATAGTTTTTCTATCTTTGTACAACTAAAATTCAGACAAATGAAAGTACTATATATTTTATACCAACTATTCATAGCACTTCCCATTTTGCTGGTATTAACCATACTTACAGCAATAGTTACCATTATTGGTTCATGGATAGGCGATCCGCATTTTTGGGGATATTATCCGGGAAAGATATGGTCACAGCTTTTCTGCTATGTATTACTTATTCCTGTCAAGGTAGTAGGACATCCGGAAGTACTTAAAAAAACATCCTATGTGTTTGTAGCCAATCATCAAGGATCTTTCGATATCTTCCTTATTTATGGTTTTCTGGGACGAAACTTTAAATGGATGATGAAAAAAAGTCTGCGCAAAATGCCTTTCGTCGGCAAAGCCTGTGAAGCTGCCGGACATATATTCGTTGATAAATCCGGTCCCAAGAAAGTAATAGAAACCATAGAACATGCCCGTCACGTACTACAGAATGGAACTTCTCTAGTGGTATTTCCCGAAGGTGCACGTACTTTTACCGGGCACATGGGATATTTTAAGAAAGGCGCTTTCCAACTGGCGGATGATTTGCAACTTCCCGTAGTACCACTCACTATTATCGGCTCCTTTAATATTCTTCCCCGTACCGGCGGTTTTGTATCCTGGCATCCTATGAAATTAGTCGTACATAAGCCCATTTATCCGCAAAGCCAGGGAATGGAAAACATCAAAGCGACCATGGAAGAGGCTTACAGGGAAATTGAGAAAGACTTACCTGAAAAATATCAAGGAAAGATAGACAATCCAGACCAAGACAGATAAAAAAGGCTCCTCATTAATGGGGAGCTTTTAATTTTTCCATATTCGAACGGGCTACCGTCACATACTCCTTTACCAAGGAGTTGTTTTTAAATCGGTCAGGAGCCTCCTCTATAATTTCCTCAATCAAGGGAGTCATGACAGGATAAGGAAAATTGCTGCACAACATAATGAAAACACCCGGTCCCAATACATTATCATAATTCTTCTGGATAAACTCCTTAGCCAATGCATTCATTTCAGCAGCCAGTTTCTCACGTTCTCTCGTTATCTCACGTTGAATTTCATCCGGCGCTTTTCCATCCATAATCATACGGCTCTCCTGACGCTCCAGCTCGTACGCTCTGTCGTCCAAAGAAGTCTTTTTTCCCACAAAATCATACAGACGATCATTCAACGGAGTTCCGGTAACCACAATACGGGCATTGTCGATACTGATGGATATTTTTCCTTTTTCAATGACAAAAGGCATGATACTCTCATCATCCATATACAAGGATGCCATTGAAGTAGAATCGGTTATACCTTCCATCTTGAACATTCCATGAATCACCTCTGCCGAATCAATACTCAGCATCCGGTCTCCACTAGGAACTTTTACAAATAGCATTTTCCCATCCAGACGAGAAACAGAAGAACTACCTTCTATCTTATACTCACTGGCACATGAAGTAAAAGCCAATAAAGATACCACAGAGAAAAAAAGTTTATTCATGCTTATCTACGCCCCATTACTATTTTTCGCATACAAAGGTACAATCTATAATTTAGTGACAAAAACATTTTATTAAAATTTAAAACTAAATAGAAGATTATTACCGAGAAGGCAATTTATAGTGCAAAGTTCCCTCTTTTTTTCTATTTTTGTAACCGATATAAGGATAAAGAAATAACAATTAGTACACAACATGAAAAAATTCAAACTTTTATTGCTCGCATTGATGTGTGTAGCATTCTTGCCGTCGAAGGCAGACGAAGGTATGTGGCTGTTGCAACTGATGCAAGAGCAGCATTTGGCAGACCGCATGAAAGCACAAGGCTTACTGCTGGAAGCAGACGACATTTATAACCCGAACCGCGTTTCATTAAAAGATGCAGTAGGCATTTTCGGAGGAGGATGTACCGGTGAAATCATCTCACCGGACGGACTGATCCTGACCAACCACCACTGTGGCTACGGAGCGATACAGCAACATAGCTCGGTAGAACATGACTATCTGACTGATGGTTTTTGGGCAAAAAGCCGCAAAGAAGAGCTGCCGACTCCGGGATTGAAGTTCAAATTTGTAGAACGCATTGTTGATGTCACAGATAAAGTAAACAATAAAGTAAAATCAGGCGAAGTAAAAGAAGAGGAAACCTTTGAATACGACTTCCTGAAAAAACTGGCCGACGAGGAACTGAAAGCCAGTGACCTGAACGGGAAAGCAGGTATCAGCGCACAAGCTCTGCCTTTCTATGCAGGCAATAAATTCTATCTGATTTATCTGAAAACCTACAGCGACGTACGCATGGTTGCCGCTCCACCTTCATCCATCGGTAAATTCGGTGGTGAAACAGACAACTGGATGTGGCCCCGTCATACTTGCGACTTCTCCGTCTTCCGCATTTATGCGGATGCCAACGGCGAACCGGCAGAATATAATGAAAACAATGTTCCTCTGAAAGCCAAAAAGCATCTGGCTATCTCCCTGAAAGGTATTAACGAGGGTGACTATGCCATGATTATGGGATTCCCCGGAAGCACCAACCGCTATCTAACTCAAAGTGAAGTGAAACAACGGATGCATTCCACCAACGAACCCCGTATCCGCATACGTGGTGTGCGTCAGGATGTACTGAAGAAAGAAATGGCTGCCAGTGACAAAGTACGTATCCAATACGCCAGCAAATATGCAGGTTCCAGCAACTATTGGAAAAACTCTATCGGTATGAATAAAGCCATTATCGACAATAAGGTATTGGAAACAAAAGCAGAACAGGAAGCCAAGTTCGCAGCATTTGCTAAAGCCAAAGGCAACACCGATTATGAAAAAGTAGTCAGCGAAATTGATGCCGCCATCGAAAAGAGTAATCCTATTCTTTATAACTACACCTGTTTCCGTGAAGTCTTTCAAGGAGGTATAGAATTCGGCACTCCTTATCTGATTCTGGACAAGCTGAAAGAAGCAATCAAAAATAAAGATAAAGAAGCGATTAATAAAAATATTGAAACGCTGAAAAAAGTATATGCCGATGTACATAACAAGGACTACGATCATGAAGTAGACCGCAAAGTGGCCAAAGCTCTGTTGCCCCTGTATGCCGAAATGGTTCCTGCCGATGCCTTACCTGCCTTCTACACCACCATCCAGAAGGATTTCAAAGGGAATTATGATGCATACGTAGACCATTGTTATGACAATTCCATCTTCTCCAACGAAGCGAATTTCAATAAATTCATCAAGAAACCTACCGTGAAAGCCATAGAAAAAGATCCGATGACAGCATATGTACGGGCTAAATATGACTTGATGAACAAGCTGGGAAACGAACTGGCCGAATCTATGAAAGGCATGGACTTATTACATAAAACTTATGTACGCGGCCTGTGTGAAATGTATTCACCGGAACCCAAAGCTCCGGATGCCAACTTCACCATCCGTCTGACATACGGCAATGTGAAATCATACAATCCCAAAGACGGCGTACACTATAAATACTACACTACGCTGAAAGGTGTCATGGAAAAAGAAGATCCGACCAATCCGGAATTTGTTGTTCCCGCCAAACTGAAGGAATTGTATGAAGCAAAAGATTTCGGACGTTATGCATTACCTAACGGTGATATGCCTGCTTGCTTCCTGACTACCAATGATATTACCGGCGGTAATTCAGGTTCTCCTGTCATCAATGGTAACGGTGAGCTCATCGGCGCCGCTTTTGACGGTAACTGGGAATCACTGAGTGGTGACATTAATTTCGACAACAACCTGCAGCGTTGTATCGCAGTGGACATACGTTATGTATTATTCATCATCGACAAATTGGGCGGATGCAAACACCTGATTGACGAAATGACTATTGTTGAATAATGAAAAAGACACTATTACTCTTGCTATTTACCCTCACAACCCTTGCCGGCCATGCCGACGAGGGGATGTGGATGCTGACTGATCTGAAAGAACAGAATGCGGCCACCATGTATGATATGGGACTGGATATCAGCATTGATAAAGTATATTGTCCGGACAGCATCAGTCTGAAAGATGCTGTAGTGCATTTCGGAGGCGGTTGTACCGGTGAAATCATTTCTGCTGAAGGTCTTGTGCTGACCAATCATCATTGCGGTTACAGCTATATCCAACAACACAGTTCAGTAGAACACGACTATCTGACTGACGGCTTCTGGGCTATGAGCCGCAAAGAAGAACTTCCCTGCAAGGGGCTGACTGTCACCTTCATAGACAAAATTCTGGACGTCACTCCTTACGTAAAGAAACAACTGGCCAAAGATGAGGATCCGGAAGGACTGAACTACCTGTCCCCCTCCTATCTGAGCAAAGTAGCCAAACGTTTTGCCGAACAAGAAAAGATAGAAATCACTCCGTTCACCGCTTTGGAACTAAAGCCTTTCTACGGAGCCAACCGCTATTACTTGTTTGTAAAGACCATCTATAAAGATGTCCGTATGGTAGGCGCTCCTCCTTCTTCCATCGGAAAGTTCGGAGCTGACACCGATAACTGGATGTGGCCCCGTCACTGTGGCGATTTCTCCATGTTCCGCATTTATGCAACACCTGACGGTAAACCGGCTGACTATAACGAAAGCAATGTACCTTTGAAGGTGAAAAAACATCTGACCATCAACCTGGGAGGAATCAAAGAGGGAGACTTCACTTTCGTAATGGGATTCCCCGGACGCAACTGGCGATACATGATTTCGGACGAAGTGGAAGAACGTATGCAGACTACCAACTTCATGCGTAAGACCATCCGCACCGTACGTTTGAATAATCTGCTGGAAGAAATGCTGAAAAGTGATAAAGTACGCATCCAGTACGCCAGTAAATACGCTTCATCAGCCAACTACTGGAAAAATGCCATCGGTATGAACGAAGGGCTGGTTCACCTGAAAGTACTTGATACTAAAAAGAAACAACAGGAAAAGCTTCTGGCTTATGGACGTGAAATGGGTACAGACGCCTATCAGAAAGCCTTCGACGCTATCCGGGAAATCGTGAGCAAACGCCATGATGCCGTATATCATCAGCAAGCCATTTATGAAGTTTGCAAACTGGGAACGGAATTCTATAAGATTCCTTCTACAGATAAAGTCCTGCAAGCATTGAAAGAAGGATATAAAGTACCTCACGCCACTAAAGAAATCAGCCCGCTGGATCATGCATTAAGCAAACTGAGCAAACAGGCTGATAAATTTTTCAATAAAGATTATAATCCCGAAGTAGACCGCAAAGTTTCCAAAGCTTTGCTGAAAACTTACGCAGAATTAATTCCGGCCGGACAGCGCATCAGTATCTTTAAAGTAATAGACAAAGAATTTAAAGGAAACATTGACGCCTTTGTCGATGCTTGTTTTGATACATCCATCTTCCGAAGCCGTGAGGCCTTCAACAGCTTTGTGGCAAAACCGGATGCCAAGACATTGGAAAATGACCTGATGGTGCAATATGCCAAATCAGTAGACCAAGGTTATGCAGATACCGATGCAGCCATGAAAGCTGAAACCGACGCTTATAATCTGGCCCATAAAACTTGGGTGGAGGGCATGATGAAGCTGAAACAGCATGAAGGTACTCCTATTTATCCGGATGCCAACTCCACGTTACGTCTCACTTACGGTAAAGTAGGTTCATACAGCCCCAAAGACGGTGTGGAATACAACTATTACACCACGCTGAAAGGAGTGATGGAAAAAGAGGATCCGAACAACTACGAATTCGTGGTTCCGGCCAAACTAAAGGACCTGTATAACAAGAAAGACTTCGGACGCTATGCCATGAAGAATGGTGAAATGCCCCTCTGTTTTGTTACAGGAACAGATAATACAGGAGGTAATTCCGGTTCCCCCGTTTTCAATAATAAAGGAGAATTGATCGGTACCGGCTTTGACCGCAACTACGAAGGACTGACCGGTGACATTGCTTATAATCCCCAGTTACAACGTGCAGCCTGTGTGGATATCCGCTATACCTTATTTATTATTGATAAGTTTGCAGGAGCGAAACACTTGGTAGATGAAATGACCATTGTGGAATAACAATACCGGACAACTATTTTTTAGAACGCGGACAACATGTAACAAGTGTTGTCCGCGTTCTCCTATTTTTCACAAGATAAGCCTCTGATAAACGCGGACAAAAAAATGACACAGATTCCTTAACGTTTCTCCTTCTCCAACTCCTGCGGAATACGGAAAGCCGTATAAAGTTCCAGGACAGCGGCAATGGAAAGACAAACAATCCATTCGTTACGTTTCATGGTAAACATCAATACTCCTGTAAAGACCAGTGCGACAGCCCCGAAAATCTGCTGTCTACGCAAACGCTTGATGATAAAATTCCTTCCATCATAACGATTCCCCATCACCTGCACATAGCCGAACATCACAGCACCCAGCGTATACAGATAAGGCGCAAGCTCCCACCGGGTGATTTGCAACACCGCACCTGCCAGCAGCAGGACTGCCCCTGCCATCGAAATTATATTATAAGATTTACTCATTCTTCAAACACAAAAATATCCTCGTCAGGCTTCTTCATCAAATACTTCTCGCGTGCTATTTTCTCCAAAGCCTCAGGATTCGTGGTCAGTTCCTTCAGTTTCTCCGTATCTTCCTCATATTGCTTTCTGTATTTCTCTATCTCACTATTCAGCGCGCTGATCTCACTGCGATGCTTTACCCGCTGAATCAAGCTGTTCTCATCCAGAAAACCAATAACTACAATAAAGATCAGCACCGTAATCATATACTTATGGCGCCGGATGTAGTTCCAAATAGTCAGCAATTTGCTCATACAAAGAATCCCTTTTTTGATTTTTGCAAAGATAGAAATATTTCAAGCAATCCTACCCATAAAAACGGATAATTTATGTACTTTTGCAGAACTCATATTAGAAAAAAGAACTCCGCTTATGGAAAATTATATCGTATCGGCACGAAAATACCGTCCCGCTACATTCGAAT
>ERZ859937.250-NODE-250-length-24863-cov-2.094929_pt1 | contig 24863 bp, 13 predicted proteins | sample MGYA00509985_ERZ859937 | MGnify/ENA primary metagenome ERZ859937 (study PRJEB30046, sample SAMN00715169) | human gut metagenome | study: EMG produced TPA metagenomics assembly of the A metagenome-wide association study of gut microbiota in type 2... | reverse complement strand
TTTTCTGAAAGGCATCAAATCACAATCTGAAAGCATGGGTTTCAGGCTGTAAAACCAAGGGTTTTAGGGTGTGAAAGCATGGGTTTCAGGGCCTGAAACCCATGCTTTCTCAAATGAGAAGTATCAATAAAAAAATCTGTAAGCAAACAGAAACTATTTGCTTACAGATTATCACAAATTTAAGAAATATTAAGTAAAGAAACACAAAAACCACGTTCTGTATATTTATTCATTTTCAAGTGCATTTCTGCATAAATATACATTTTGGTTGTGATGCGTATTACTTTTTCTTTTTAGGCATAACACATTATTTCTGCATCGGCACAATCACCTCTTCTTTTTTCACCATTACATGGTCGAAGCCATCGTTAGAGGGAATAAAATGTAACGGCACTATACGTGTGAGGCGAGGCGATACAGCATAGTTTGAGTTGTGAACATGATATACATAAAACATGTTGCCCTTCTTGTCGGTAAACACATCGCCATGTCCTGAACCATTCTCCCCCACCGTAGAACGGTGAATAATGCGGTTGTTAGCAGGTTTATGCCAAGGGCCCATTGGCGAGTCGGCCACAGCATATCCTACAGCATAATCGCGACTCATAAAATGGTTGGCCGAGTAAAATAAATAATATTTACCTTTATGTTTAATGACCGTAGGGCCCTCCATGATAGGTGCTGCGGGATAGTCGGGCGTATTCTCCCACGCCTCAGTGTTGTCGATACATTTTTTCAGCGTGCTGGGATCGATGCTCATAGTGTTCTTATCATAGGCTGCCACCCACAAATAGTTGCCATTATTAAAGCGCACGTGATAGAGATACGTCTTGCCATCATCATCGGTGAAGATGAAGGGGTCGATATTTTTCTCTGATGCATCAACGGCCTTCACTTGCTTTTGTGTGAAAGGACCTGTGAACGATGACGACTCTGCTACAGCCACCTGCTCATTAGCTGTATAAGCCAGTTGCCATGTCTTACCATTAAGATATAGCTGTGGAGCCCAGAAGCCTTTGTTGCCAAACACCTGCGGACCCTCAGTGAGCAGAGGGCCTGTCGATGTCCAGTTTTTAAGATCTTTCGACACCAGCATTGAGAACCCTTGCGGTGTAGTGTTGGTAGTACCCGTAAGATAATAGTTGGCACCCTGTCGTATAATAGTGGGATCGGCAAAGGCTATCTGTTCCTCTTTCGCCACCGAGAACTGGTAGCGGCAGTGGCTGGTATATTTCTGTCCAGGCTCGAGCCAGGGGCTTGCCCACTGCGGTTTGTTAGGCGAGTCGGGGAAGTGTTGAGTTTCGAGGCATACCGAGGCATGGCGCGGATAACGGAGGCCATGCTTAGCGGCGAACGACGCTTTGAGGAAGTTGCCCGTATATATCTGTATGCCTGGCTCGTCGGTATAAACGTCGAGGCGTATGCCCGTGGTGGGACTATACAGTGCTGCTGCCACCACCTTATCGTTACCCTTTCCGTTGTGCCATGTGTTCAAGCACCAGTTGTGGTCGAAGCCGTGCGCATTGCGAGTCATATCAAACTGCTGGTTGTTAATATCTTTGCTGAGTGCAGTGAAGTGTCTGAAGTCCATCGGCGTGCCAGCCACGCTCAGTTCTTCGCCCGTCGTCATATAGGTAGTGTCAGCGGGTGTATAGCGGTCAGCATTGATATACAGCATTTGGTTTTCGCCATCGTGCGAGGGGTCGCCATTGAGGTTAAAGTAAGAGTGGTTGGTCATATTGATCACCGTCTTCTTCGTAGTGGTAGCCTCGTAACGAATGTCGATAGCGTTGTCGTGTGTCAGCGTATAGGTAACGGTAGCCGTCACCGCTCCAGGGAAGTTGTTATCGCCATCGGGCGAGAGAAGCGTCATCTGCAAGGTAGAGTCGTTCAGCTGACGTCCGTCATACACCCGATATTGCCAACCTGTGGGGCCACCATGCAGACAGTGTCCGTAGTTGTTTTGTGGCAACTGTATGGTTTTGCCATCCACCGTTATCTGTCCTTTGTTAATGCGGTTGGCATAGCGTCCGATAGCGGCGCCAAAGTCGCTAGCAAAGTTTACGCGGTCAGCATACTGAGCAATGTTGTCGTAACCCAGCACCACGTCGTGCATCACGCCCTTGCGGTCGGGCACCATGATTGATACGATGCGCGCGCCAAAGTTGGTGATGCACACCTCCATACCCTTACTGTTGCGCATGGTGTAAAGGTGTGTGGCACGTCCCTCGATATTGCTCTCAAAGCGTGCGGGGTCAAGGCCCGAAAGGGTCAGGTTGTTCGAATTATGAGTCAGCTGGTTAACCGTAACATTAGCCTGTACCGCCGTTGAAGTCAACGTTGCCAGTATTACCAGCAACGAAGCACATGAAGAATGTAGTTGTTTCATATCGTTATTAATTATTTTTTAATTACTTTCTTAGTTTTTCCTTTGCTATCTTTCAATATGTATATACCCTTATGCAGTTTGTCATACAGTTTGTAAGCATTGCTATCAGCACCCACCTTTTGACCCATCAAGGTATAAGCCGTTATGGGTAACTGACTGTTAAATTCATCATCGAGTGTAGACGAAACATTGCCAAAGACGCTATCTATACCCGATGTTGTTGTAAGGGGGGCCCACTTAAAGTTGTCGAACAGCGCAATGCAGTTGTGTGAGCGCACGCCCGTGCGTCCTGAGATGAAGGGCAGCGGGTCGGTATAAGTAATGACGGGCGTGGCCTCATCGTTTAGATAACATTTTATGGTGGCGCCCTCAACCACTGCCTTCAAGTGGTAAGATTGGTTTACGTAGAAGGCGCGGTTTTTCGAGGCCAGCGTGGTCCAACCATAATTCTGCTTGCCCAGCACCACCGCGTTGTTACTGATGCCGAAGAAGTAGCCTTGCTGGAAGTCGGTGCCCAGCGTGGTATTGTCGTTGGCACCGCCTATCGATGGGTTATTGGTGCGGAAGATAAGGCCCGCGTTGATGCCACTGGTACAGGTAAGGTCACATTCAACAGAATAGTCGGTCATGCCTAAATCAGAAAGCGCCCCTGCCACATTCTTACCATATAATGGGCTACGCATCTTTCCATCCACAGCTTTCCACTGTCCTTCAGTGTGCTTCCATATCTTCGATATACCGCTATCAAAGTTGTCTTCATAGGTTTTTGGCGTGGCCGTGCCGCGCTTTATCAGAATTTCATACAGTGTAACATCGCCATCAATCACCTCTATGCGCAAGGTGGTACGGCCGTTGGGCAACTGTATATCGTTGATGGGAGCCACCGCCCATACATTGCCCGTTGCGGGCAGCAACACGTTGTCTTTCACCACAACACCGCCCGCCAGCAAGCGCACATGTGCTGGTGCGCTCGACTTATAGCGCAAGCCCATGTTATACAGTAGCTTCATGCGCACATTAATGTTATATTGCAGCCAGTGGCTTTGTTTCAGGTGCATCACCTCGCACGAGCCATAGCTCAAGGCAAAGTTTTCGCGCTCGGCACCAGTGCTCTGCTCCTTACACAGGGCAGCGGGTATGATGCCTGGCACAGGAAGGTTTACATCTAAGATGCCCGAGCCATCAACATAGGGGCTGAGGGCAATGTATGAGAAGTGGGCCTTACAGCTGTGCGACACGTAGCCCACCGAACCTCCCTTCTCGCCCACCGTGGTGGTGGTGCGCAGCAGTCCATCAACAAACACTTTCAGGCGTGTACCCTTCTTTTCAAGGCGTATGCTGTGCCATGCCTGTGGGGTAAAGTCGCCCACCAGGTTATACGTTGCCTTCAGCGTTCTTACACCTTGGCTACAGCTGTATAGTTCCAGTTTGGCCTCGGCAGCGTTCAATAGCGCCTCTTGATAGTTGTTAGCATCAACATAGGCGTATAGGGCACCAAAGCGTCCGCTGGTTTCACTTTTAGCAAGCCTCATCGTAAATTCAGCCGTGAAGGTATCTTCGGCATGAGGCGTAAACACCGCCATAGCGTTTTCGGCCGACGATGTTTGGGCGAGATAGTCGTTGTTTACAATGCTCCATGTACCATTGGTGGTGCTCCAGTCGGGGCCTATCTCAGCACGGTCAAAATAGTCGCACGGCGCTATGATGGGTGCATCTTGCATCCACGTGGTATTGCCCAGCAGCATCATCTTATCGCCATTCCATGCTATGCGGTCGAGGTCGAGCTGGCGCTGCGTGCGTCCGCTGGTGCGCGTCATGTTGTGATAGCAGAAATAATACGAGTCGAGGTCGGGACCCACAAAGGCCGAGCCGTGACCTAAACCAAAGTGACTGTCAACACCATCGGCACTTATCAGTATGGGGTTTTGTTCAGCCTGAGGCGTATAGCGGGCTATCGGCCCTTGGGTGTTTACGGCATAGTCGATGCGATAACCATTTGTGAGCACGTGGTTGCCCGTGTAAATAAGATAATATTTGCCATTGCGTTTAAACACGCCAGGCCCCTCGGTCCACCGGCCGTTCATGCAGGCGTTAAGGTCGACATCGGTTCCAAACGAGGTGTGTGTAGGCATCTTGTTGCCTTTAATGCCCGTATGGTGGGCATGATAAAAATACCACTGGCCATCGTCGTCGATAAAGATGCTACCATCAATCTCCTGTTTCAGGTTATCGGTCACCACCTTGAAAGGGCCCGTGGGGCTGTCGCTGGTAAGCACATAATGACCATTACCATTGGGCGAAGTCACCATATAGAAAGTGCCATTCCAGTATTTCACCTCGGGGGCATAGCCATCAACGGCAATGGGGTCGTTGCACACCACAATGGCATCCGACCAATTAATAAGGTCGCGCGACGTCCAGCATAACAAGCTTTTTGTGGCCGAACTGCAATACAGATAATACACGCCACGATATTTTATCACCTGTGGGTCGCCCACATCATAGCTCTGCTGCCCCGACATCACCACAGGGTTTTTCCAACCTTGGGCATCAACCGAGGTAGGAACGGCGAGCAGCGCCAATGCCCATAGGGCCAAACACTTAGATATACGCATGGTTATTATTGTCTTATTTCATTATTTTGCGGCTACCATCCTTAGTAGCAACTATATATACGCCCTTCGGTAAGGTTTCAACATTGTTCATATCTTGTGCCACCTTCTGCCCTGATAGGGTGTAGATGCCACAATGAGCGTTAGAGACGGGGGTGCTACTGAGGGAAACGCCCTTGATGCCCGACGTGGTACCAGTAAGGGGTGTGAGCACAAAATTGTCGAAACGAGCCACACACGAGTGGGTGCGCAAGCCCGCACGGCCTGAGATAAATGGCTGTGCATCGGTATAGGTGATTAGAGGTTTATTCATGTTATCAACATAACATTTGATGGTGTTGCCCACGACCTCAACTTTTACATGATACACCTTGTTTGAATAGAACGATGCGTTCTTGCTCACCAGCTGTTTCCAGTTATAGTTTTGTTTGCCTAATACTACCGACGATGATGTAAGACCAAAGAAATAGCCTTGAAGAAAGTCGGTACCCAGCTGTGCATCATTGCCAGCGCCACCCATTGAGGGGTTGGTCACTCTGAAGAGAATACCTGCATTAACATCTGACCCAAACTTCATGTCGCACTCAACCACATAATCGGTCATGCCTAATGCTGAGGTAGAGCCCATCAATATTTTTCCGAACGAGGGGCTCTTTAGCCATCCGTCTTCTACACTCCAGGTGCCTTGCTTGTGCTTCCAGTCTTTGCTAATGGTGGTGTCAAAATTGTCAGTCATCACATCAGTAATAGTAGAACCTGTGCGTGCATCAATCTCATACAAATCAATGCTGCCTTCAATTACCTCTATGCGCATAACCGAATGGCCACCCGCCAGACTGATATCTTTGAGGGTGAGCACATTCCATACCGATTTTGTGGCGGGCAACGTAACCTCGTCTATCACCACGGCGTTATTTACAAGGACACGAACCTTGGCATCGGCCGATGAACGATAGCGTAAGCCCATATTGTAAACCGTCTTAGCACGTGCATTAATGTTATAGGTAGCATGGTTGCCCTCGTTCAACGTCAGAGCATGGGCCACACCATAAGAAAGCGTTATGTCGGCAGTTGAAGCATCAGTATCGACCGTATGGTTAGCTGCCAAACGACAGGGAACAGGAAGATAGGTAGCCGTGAGGGCCGAGCCATCAACATAGGGACTATGGGCAATATAGCCAAACTGGGCGGTGGTGCCATGAGTGGCATAGCCCACATAGCCAAAGGTGGCAGCGGCATCAGTAACGGTACCACAAAGCATGTTGTCAACAAACATTTTCAGACTTGTATCGCGCTTCTCAAGGCGTATGCTATGCCAGCATTTAGCATCAAACACCCCGTTAATGGCATAGCTACCCATCAAGGTGGTTACGCCGTTCGTGGTGCGTGCCAGTTCTATGGTCTGGGCCGAGGGGTTAATCATGGCCGTTGAATAGTTGCGGCTATCACTATAAGCATATACCGCACCATACGCCCCACCTGTGCCTGTAAGGCGCACGGTATATTCGGCCGTAAAATTGCTCGTCTCACTGCCTTTCATTACAGCATAACTCTGAGCACTGGCATCGGTTTGGGCAAGATAGTCGCGGTTTTCAATGCTCCACTGACCTGCGGTGGTAACCCACTGCGTGCCCAGCTCGGTGCGATCAAAATAATCGTTCTCGGCCACAACAGGAGCATCTTGTCGCCATGTGGTGGGGCCATACATCATCAGCTTGTCGCCATTCCAGCCTATACGATCCATACAGAACTGGCGGTAACTGCCGCTACCACTGCTTATAAGGTTGTGATAGCAAAAGAAATAAGTATCGAGATCAGGGCCTACCACCACCGAACCATGTCCTAAACCGTAAAGGTTATCCACACCATCGGTGCTTATCAATATAGGGTTTTGCTCGTCTTGGTTCATAAAGCCACTAATAGGTCCTGTTTTCGACACAGCAATATTGGTGCGATAGCCACGAGACAGATAGTGGTTGCCACAATAAAACATATAATACTTATCGTTGCGTTTAAACACCTCGGGGCCTTCAGTCCACTGGCCTCCCATCGCGGGCACCACGTTCTTTTCGGCGCCAATGGTCAGCGGGTCGGTCATAGGACAAGCCATAATGCCATTTGAGCCAGCATGGTAAAAATACCACTTGCCATCATCATCAATGAGCACATTGCCATCAATCGAGTTGCCAAGGTTCTTGGTAGCACACACAAAAGGGCCTGTAGGGCTATCGCTGGTTAACACGTAATGGCCATTGCCCGAGGGCGAGGTCACCATATAAAACTTGCCATTAAAATATTTTACCTCGGGAGCATAGGCAAACTTGGCCACGGGATCGGAACAACAGGTTACAGGGCCAGTCCAGTTGGCAAGGTCGCGCGAGTGCCAGCAATATACACGTGAAGCATCGCCCGTAACATACATATAATAGGTGCCACGATATTTAAACACATAGGGGTCGGCCATACCACTTCCAGGTTGCCCATTAAAGCTGGTAGGGTTCTTCCAGCCTTGGGCATTGATGCTTACCGCTGGCAAGAACATGAGGAGGCTGGCTACAAGATACTTGTATATTTTCATTTGCTATATTTGTTTTGTTTGTATAAAGGTTTCACAATATTATTGCTCTTCGGCCGTGGCACCTATCGGTGTGAGACAGAACGTAAACGTTTGTCCGTGCAACAGAACGCGGGTATCGTTCATCATTTCAGGATATTGACCCATATTGGTCATCTCGTTTACCCCCGACTGTTTTAAGTCAATATTCAGAATGATGGCCGATGTGGATTCGGTTGAGACATAGGCGCTGGCGTTAAAGGTGGCTGCCGACGATACCTCGAGGCCCAACCCCTGGGCATTGGTTTGACACCAACGGCGCACATCACAATGGTTACCCCACTCCTGATAAGGCTCATAAGGACACTGGGCCTGGGCGGCATCAAACTGATACAAGCCTACAAACTGCGAAGCCTTACGATCGGCATAGTTTTCTTCAGGACCACGACCAAAGTATTGGCTATGACTCATGTTCTTGGGCATCTGCAGCATCATGCCATAGCGCAACACCTTGGGCTGAGTTGTGGCATCATGTGGCGTAACCTTTTGCGACACCTTGAGAGCGCCCTGCTCGTTAAGGGTATAACTAATGACGAGCTGTATGCGCTGCGCCTTCAGCTCATATTGCGCAGTTACACATACCTCAGTACGCTGGGTGTCGGGGTTCTTCAGCTTTTGGGTATCCAGCGACACAAGGGTATAAATGGGGTCTTGCCAAGGGCCGAACATCTTTTCGCCATCGGCAGCACGGTCGTTGCTGGTCAGCGGTCGCCAGAAGTTGGGCTTCAAAGTACCGCCATCAGCAAGCATGGTGTGCCCAAAGACATCGTAACGCGTGAGCCAACCCGTGGCCTTGTTGAACGACACCGTGCACACATTGTTTGCTATCGTGATGATGTCTTGCCCACGCTTCAGCTTCAGTTTGCTGGGGTTAGCGTCGGCCACATCGGGCACAGGCAGCGCGTCGGCCTTAAAGGGGCGCACCACGATTTGTGCCTTGGCTACCGTTTGACCTTTGTTAACGAGGGGCGTGGCCACCGATTGATGATAGGTAACATCGAGGGTAAGTTGGCCTGTGGGATAGGTCTTGAACAAGTCTGCATAACCTAAGTTTATGCGGGTGGTCTTACGCGGAGCCACCGTAAAGGGCTTGGTATACTGCCCCTTCAGCACGGCAGCGCCGTTATGACGCACCACCCAACTAATGGTTACGTTGCTCAGTGTTTCGTAAAAGCTATCGTTGAACACTTCAACCTTGCCCACACGAGGGGCTTGCGAGAGGGTGCTGATGCTCTGCATCTGATAACTTATCTCTTGCATGGCGGGGGTAGCGGCCAGCATATTGGCTAATGTGCCCTCGCACAGAAAGCCCCCAGCATATTTAGGCTGTCGGTATCGTAACGACATATACTCATCAATAGCACCATAACTATTGCCATTAGGCTGAGCATAGCTGACCAAAAGTTGAGGCTTTTCAGCAATAGGATTGCCCATATTGCAGAAGTCGTCGGCCACCTTGGCAGTGGGCGCAAAAGGCGCATACAATTCACAACGTTTATCAGTGAAAGGCATATCGACCCATATCACGGGGCGCTTTGTGTCTTCCTGCTTCAACGTTTCAAACAGTTTGCTTATCACAACATCGTTGGTCTCGGCTCTTCCTACGCTCCACATGATGATACTGGGGTGATTATATAACTGTTTGAAAGCAGCTATGTGTTGACTTCTTCCTAATTCAACACAGGCGTAAAAGCCATATTCGTCGCAGAGATCATACCATAATGGGTCAACCCTATCGGTGCACACGGCATTGATATTATGCGCTTTCAGTAGGCGAAGGATGTTGATCATGTCGGCACGACTCATGTTTGGCTGCATATTGTGCAAGTTGATGCCTTTCAAAAACAAGGGGCAACCATTCAGAAAGAGTTTTGCATAGCGTATGGCTACCAAGCGGAAACCCACTTTTTGCTTCACCTGTTCTGCCTGCCCCTTACCTTTTATGGGCGTGGCGTTGAGACATAACGTATATTGGTATGGCGTTTCGGCCGTCCAGCGTTTCACCTTTTGCACGTCAATAGTAAACTGCTGGCGCGCTGGTTTTACTTGCTTTACAAGTTTGCCTTCGGCCACCACTTCTCCATCGGCATCCATCAGGCAGTATGTCACCATACTATTGCCTTGGTTCCAAAACGTAATATCTAACGTTCCGTTTTTAAAAGTTTGCTCGTCAATAGAGGGCGTAACGTGCAACGAGTCGATGAGGGTTGCATGCACACGTCCTGTTGACAATACAAGAAATATCAAAAATAATAATTTCTTCATTCGAAAAGAATTTATTTCATATAACAGTTCTTGTTCAAAACCACATTCCTTCTTTAGTTTACAACATAATAGAGCACATTGCCAACTGTTACCTTTGCAGCACCGTCAGACACAAGTCCGCAACGGGTAGGAACATCGTGAGCAAGAGTAACCACACCAAACAAACGATCGTTTACATACACATGTATGTCCTTGCCTCGGCGTTCCACACGCAGCTGGTTCACCGTTTGACGCTCGCTGCCCACCTTTATGCGGTATATGTTACGGTGCATATCAGTGGCTTCACGATTGATGAAACGCAATCCGCGAGTCATGACCGTAGGGAACGTGATGCGTTGCCACGCAGGATTTGACGATGTAGCTAATTCGGTTGACAACGGTCGCCAGGTGTCACCATCCAGCCATGCTATCTCTTGCGATGATGCTACATCAGCCTGATAATGCTCTTTGACAGCCGCCTCAATACCCAAATCGTGCGCATAGGGGTCGTTATCAGGAGTGTTGTGAGGAAAGAGCAGTGCGTTGACATAAGTGTCGCTGTCGAAACGATATTGCTTTTCAAAGCTGTCGGTGTATTTCACATCAGGATATACCACCTGTTCTGTGGCAAGAGGTTTCACTACCGACTTTGTTTTACCTTTCACACAATGGTCAATCACCACTTGTGCTTTTGCAGCGTCAATCTTTACGCTTACATAGTTTTTAGCATCAGTATAGGCCGCCATCACGCCATAAGCGCCTGATGTGGCAGCATTATCGTCTGTCTGCACACTCAGTTCATAGTTATTAGCGGCAGCGCCCTTCAACCACATGCCCTTGTCAAGGGCTAAGCCATGCGTTCCTGCAGTAAGCGTATCCCATCCACTGAAATACGGTCCGTATTCGTCAAAGCCTTCATTATAAGCAACGTGGTCAATGTGGTAATTATTGCTATCGCCCAACAATTTTACCTTATTATCGGTAACATTGACACGCTGGTGTTGGGTTACAAGCACTTTGTCTATCCACACCGTCAGCAGGTTGTGATTTTTCTCTATACGCCACTCGTGTGCAACGTTACGAACCATGCTATCGGGTAGCAGAACGGTTTTATCACCTATGACAACACCCTGCTCACGTTGGGCAGACGACATAGTAAGTTCGAGTAAATAGGTTGTTGAAGAGAAAGGTATATCGGCAATGCTGGTGCCCGCATACTGGGGCTTAGAGGGTGCAGGATGGAAGCCCGCAGTATTTGGCCCCGTGATGCCATCAACCACCATACGTCCGTTGCTGAAATGGATGCGATCAATATATTGGCTACGCTGCCAACCTTTATTAGCCATATAAACGAGCCACCATTCCCAGCCGTTAGGGCCACGCACAATATTAGGCTACCTGGCGTTACGAGCAGGTCGTCGGCTTTTTCATTTCCAAAATCGTAAAGGGCTATTGACGACAATGTTCCTTTCCCTTCCTTCGGCTGTTCTATAACAAGGGTGTTTACACCTTTTTTCAGCCAACTGTGATTGATGGGATATAACTGATAGTCGGAGCTTTTACCAGCATTTATAGCATGGCCATTGATTTTCACACTTATACCACCGCGCTGAATAAGTTTCAGATACACATTACCTGCAGGCACTGACGCAAGGTTAAAACGCATGGTGCGGGCCGACGCATTGCCAGTATCACCACTATTATCTGTTGCCAGTGGTTGCCATTGTCCTGATCCATAATGCAAAAGGTCGGCATGGGTATCGTCAATGCTCTCGGTGTTGGGGCCTACTACTGGCCAACTATACTTGCCGCCAGGACCAAAGCCTAAGGGACTGCTGGCCTCGCACACACCCAAACGATAGTTGCCAAAGGATGGTGAAGTGTGATTAGCATTATACATCATATAATAACGTCCACGATATTTAATGACAAAGGGGCCTTCGGCCACGCGATTGTCGTATGTCTCCCATGTACCTGGCTGCGAACTAAACTGCTGCACAGCATCGCCACTGAACGTAAAGTCTTGGTTCATAGGGCGACCCCAGATGGTGTTGCCATCGGTAAACTTCACCATATATAGGTATAGGCGACCATCTTCATCGCGAAACACCATCGGGTCGATACGATTTTCGAACCACTGGTCGTCACGCACCTCGCGGTATGGCCCAGTAACCGTGGGCGACACCGCATGGGTGATGTGCACAATATGTTTATCTTTACCCCAGTAATTGGCACTGAAGAGGAGGTGAAACTGTCCGCCACTGTACGACATATCGTTGGCATGTATCTGGTTGTTCTTAGCACCCGTTCCCTTTGTCCATTGGTTATCAAGGTCGAACACATGCACCCGTTCGCCCCAATTCACGAGATCAGAACTTACAAAAAGGTCGCCATAAGTGGCCACGCCACCCAGATAATATTTGCCCGCATATTTTATACATCCTGCATCGGCAACTCCAGGAATAACAGGGTTATTGTAGGTTTGTGCCATTGACGATGCAGCACACAGCGATAGAGCCACTGTTGCCATGGGCAAAAGATGTTTCTTTGCGATACGTTTATGTAGGTTTCTAAAATGAATATTCATAATTGTAGGTTTTATTTATTTCGGTTTTTGTTTGTGTTTCTCAACAGAGGCGGAACAACAGGATGCTATTTCACAAGAAACTTTCTTGTCAACACATGGCCATCTTTCAAGATAACACTTAACAAATAAACGCCTTTAGAGGCAGGTTTTGCAAAGGAAGACGTGGTATATTCGGCCACAACACTTCCTGCTATTGTATATATTGTAGCTTTGGCGATAGGGCTACTGATAGATATATCGGTATCGCCTATCGTTACGCTAACCCTCTTTTTAGCTTCTACCCCATTCACCGATGTAGCATCAGAATTAGGAAGCAATGCAAAGTCAATCCAGGTCCATGATGCATCGCGCTTTGCGTCAGGCATCATGTCATATACCACATTATTACTGCCATCACGATTGTTGTGCAACATTACGTTAGCACGCATAAGCTGTCCTACAGGAGGGGCATTGAAGCCAAGGGCGCTCCATGGGATGGCAGCCTCAACTATATAATATTTTTTTGCCCTCATCAAAGTGCTATGCACTTTATCAACAATGCTGCTGTTCAACATCCAACGACGTTTTTCACTGCTTCCTTGATAGGCCACCACTGTGCCGTCAAGGCGGAAGAACAGGCGGTGTATGTTGTCAACAGGCTGCTCGTCAGAGGCATAGTCGGTATCGAGAAAGAGGGTCACACCATCGCCATAGGAAGAAGGAAGGGGATGCTGTGTAACGTCTGATACGCGAGAGGTGAAATAAAGCGAATCATTATCATAAGCAAAGTCGGCAGTAAAACGCACCTTATTAGAGCTATGACCTAAGAGCAACTGCGTGGCATTGGCCATATAGTAGCCCTCTTTATTTGTTTGCTTTCCATCAATGGTAGGATGAGCGTAGGGGGCTTCGAGCTGTCGCACAGCACGTCCTTTAATCATATCTATGTGTCCGTCCATTCCGCCTACAGCCACCACGGTGCCCGTATCGATAACGGCAAGCGAGTTCCATAACGAGTTGTCAGTACCAAAGGGTTCGCTCATGGCTTTAAAGTCTTTAGCCTGCTCGTTACCTACATATACCCACATTTGTTGTTTCGACATGTCGGCGCCATTGCCATTCTCACCTTGATGCGAGATAAGGGTCTCGCCCCACGGTAGCTTACGCAGATAAGGAGCCCCGCCACGATAAAGCGGACTGTATTTATAGTTGACGGCTTGCCAACGATATTGGCTGGCAGCATCTACCCAAAGTTGTTCCAGTTAGTTTCAAGTGGGCATGTTACCACCGTGGGGATAAAATTGTTTACGCCCGCCCAACCATTGTCTTCGAAGGCAAGGGCTATGGTCTTTCCATCTTGCAAGATGATGGCCGACGGCATGCCATCGCGACTGCCAGCACGGAAAGAAACTTTTTGAGCCGCCGTCCAGGTTTGGCCTTTATCAAACGAGCGGCACATTGATATCTGTTGTTCGTTCGATCTGGTATAGGGCCCTTCGTCGGCAAAATAAAGCTGTAGCTCGCCCGAAGGGAGCTCAAGGAATGACGGTTCCCAGCAACCATCGCTAAACGTATGTGATGCATCGTTCACAAATATCTCATCGCTCCAAGTTTTACCATTGTCGGTACTGCGCTTACAGCGTATGCCGAAACGGCGGTCTTCAGTGTAAGGCGTATTGGGGCGAGGGTTATAACCTACAACAATTGTTCCATCGGCAAGCTGTATCAGGTCAGGCACACAGTTGGGTACATTGTTCGTATTGTTGACAATAGTTGTCGGCGACGACCATGTGCTACCCTTGTCAGAACTGAAGGCTATGACGATACCATTTCGCTCGCAGGTAGCCATCAGTCGGCCATCATGCAGCTGTATGATACGGGCATAGCCACCACTTGTGAACACGGTTTTACGTGTGGCGTTATCCCAAAATAGGCGTGATCCTTTATAAGGTTCGTGTCTTGCTGCCGATACTGGGCTTGGCATATTAAACAGTGTGAAAAATGAAAGGGCAAGTAAAATAGTTCTACGCATATATTGATTGCTTTAAGGATGATTGTTATTGAAAAGATTGTGACGATATTTATACCTTAAATAAAAGAAGGGCGACATGCTGGGCAGTCTGTCCATACATGTCGCCCTTACATTTATTCGACTATAAAATCAATTATTGAAATTTAAATACAAATTCGATGTTTGACACGGCCTTGGCCTGCGCATTCGTAGCAGCAGAACGTTCAAGGGTGAGTGTCTTTCCGCCTAAATTGGTTGTTGTGCCTGAGGCCACCTCATTGCCTTCAACGAGGAAGGTTCCTGTACCGTCAAGCGTATATTCAATTTTGGCATTAGCAACATCTGTTCCACTGGGCAAGGTGAAGGTGTATATCTGATGGTCTTGGTTAAAGGCATCGCGTGTGAGCACGCCCTTCACACCATTCACCGTTACAGTCTTAAACTCAGGGTATATCAAGCAATAAAGTGTATATTGCTTAATGGTTCCTGCATAAGAGCGCACTGTGATAACATGATCTTGTGAAAGATTGTAGCGCACCTTGTTGCTTGTTACCTTGTTCTTCAAAGCCTTCTGCTCATCGGTAGTAAGATTTGAGAAGTTCTGAAGTTGCTGGTAATCGGCATCAGCCATATCAATAAACACGAGGGTAGAGTCGGAAGGCATATCGTAATAGATACGCTGGTTCTTCGGGTTTACCTTAATGTCTTTACCATTATACACCTGCTTTGTGGGCAAATTCAGCACCCAGGCATCATCTCCCAGCTTGTTAGCATAGAAGGTATTGGGCGTGATTGTTGTGTAGAGGTCCTTAAATTCGGTCTCATCGTCAACAACGGTAACATCAAACGAGCAAGTGGCCTGTTTAAGGTTGCCACCCATATAAGTGTCGAAGGTAGAGGCCACACACACCACATGATAGGTGCCCGGCGCCTTATACGAATAGGTGAAATGGTTTTTATTAACGGCAATACCCGTTTCCATTTCGTCACGTTTCTCATAGCGATGTCCATTATCGCCAGGATAGATAGCCACAAGGTCAGCCACGCCTGTAAAATCAATCACCAACGATTCATTCACCTTTAGCGTTGTCTTGTTCGTATCATATTGTATTGAAGCCACTGGTGTGCGCGACTCTACGTTCTCGTCACTACATGCTGTATTGAGAAGCAGTGCGCAAGCCATGAGGGCAAAACTAAATATCTTTTTCATAAAATGTAAAATGACTTTATTGTTTACAACCATTTTTCATAAAAGCCGAGGCTTAATAGCCAGGGTTCTGCTCTACCTTTCCGTTTGACACGTCAACCTCTGTCTGCGGAATAGGCAGAAGGTTGTGAACACCCTCGCGGAAGTAAGCTCCACGACGATTGGCACGGCGTGCTCCAAAAGCGTGCATCACCTTGGCAGCCTGTCCCGAACGTACCAGATCAAAATAGCGATCCCACTCGAAACACATCTCGGCACGACGTTCTTTCCATATCTGGTCGCGCATATAGCCATAGCCGCCTGCCCTATAAAGCACCGTGCTGGCATTGATGGTGTTTACTTGCGCTTTACACATGTTCAGCATCTGCAACGATTTCTCGCGGTCGCCCATCTCGTTCAGCGCCTCAGCATAGGTGAGCACTACCTCTGGGAAACGCATCACACGACGGTTCTTACCGTTGTCGCCACCATACTTAGGCTTATCTTTCTTCGGTGTGTACCACTTAAGCGATACCACACGACCTTCGCCACCTTGCCAGTTTTCACCATCAAAGGTTGTGGTTTGGTGATGGATAAAATACTCACGACGTGCATCGCCTGTAGCAAAAATATTATCAAGCAACTCGTCAAGTGTGTACATCTTGGTCTGACCAGTGTTGAAGAACTCCAATCCGTAGCCCTCGTTGGCATCGCCATTGGTACCGTCGGCGCTCTCCTTGAATACCACTTCAAATACAGAACTCTTGCAAAACTCGCCATCGCTATAGAACTGGAAGCAGTAAGACCACTTATCACCGTTATGCAGCGCATTGCCATAATAATCGTTATACTTGAGCGAATAAACATTGCTCAGATTAGGCATTTGATAGGTAGGAGCCTCATATTCGCCTGCAGTACCTTCTTGTATCAAGCGTTTGGGTTTAAACCACAACTTCTCGCGCAAGGTTTCCCACTCTTCATCGCTTCCGCTCCACTTCAGCATCTCAGCATAGGTCATGGGTTGTCCCTCAACCATATACTTACCAAGTTCTATAATTTGGTTCCACTTGCCAGAGGGCACACCGTTCTTTGCCTCATACAGCAACACCTTCATGAGCAAGCCTACGGCAGCACCTGTGGTGGCCTTGCCCAGTTCAGAGGTGCCTGTGTAGCTGGGTTTCAGCATAACAGCAGCCTCGCGCAGGTCTTTCTCTATGTAAGCATAACATTCTTCTATCGTGCTACGTGGCACTACCAGTCCTTCTACTGTTTCGTTCTCAGGACGGATGGGCACACCACCGAACGATTTTACGAGGTTGAAATAATAGAAGGCACGCAAAAACTTGGCCTGGCCATAGATGTTACGTATCTCCTGATATTGGCTATACGAGTCGGTAGATATTCTTACACGGTCGATGTTATAAATAACCTGGTTTGCGCGGTGTATGCCTTTATAGTTAACATTCCAACGCTGCAAGATCCATGTGTTTGACGTAGAGAAGATAAAGTTGACGAGCTGTCCCATTTGTGACGAGGTGCCCTCGTCGGTATCATACACATTGTCGCCCATAGCCTCGCCGAAGCGCCATTCTTGGTCGTTATACGAGTCAGACTGCAACACGTCGTAGGCAGCATCAAGTGCCGACTGCATCTTATACTGTGTATCGTAGAAATTCTTGTCGGTGGCATAGCCTTCTACCTCTTTATCAAGAAAGTCGTTACATGCCGTAAACGACATGAGGCAGGCAGCACCAAGAGTTATCTTTAATAATGTTTTATTCATAGCAGTAATCATGAATTAAAGTCCAAGTTTTACACCAAAGGTGAACGAACGCGCTTGCGGATAGTTGCCTTGATCAACACCCATGCTGAGGTTGTTGCCCTCGGTGCCTGACACGCGGCCTACCTCGGGGTCGAAACCATCATAACCTGTGAAGGTAAGAAGGTTATAGCCTGTAAGAGAAATAGCGAGGCTTGAAATCTTCAGCTTCGACAGTATGCTCTGCGGGAAGTTGTAGGTAAACATCAGCTGCTTCAAGCGCAAGTAAGAGCCGTCTTTTACGAAGAAATCGCTTGAACGGAAGTTGCGAGGAGCATCGCCATTGTCGAGGTCGGGCACTGAAGCATTGAGGTTCTTGGGGAAGAACTCGCGACCATTGCCCTCAATCTGTCCTGACCAGTGCTTTGAACGAATGTCGGCATAACAGTTGCCAGAAGCACCATTATATAGGTAATAGTCCATTACGTTGAAAATCTTATTACCTGTTTGGCCCTGGAAGAAGATGCTCAAGTCAAAGTTCTTGTAGCCCACTGACAAGGGGATACCAAACATGAAGTCGGGCAGCGGCGAGCCGAGGTATGTACGGTCTTCGGCCGTAATCTGGTTGTCGCCGTTCAAGTCTTTCCAGCGGAAGTCGCCAGGCTTGTAGGTCTGCTCAAAGTCGGCACGACCTTTTTGATATTGTGCACTGTTGCGCACCTCTTCAGCCGTGTTGAAGATACCATCGGTAACATATCCGAAGAATGAACCGATAGGCTGACCCACAGCAGTCTTTGTTACATAATCAACAATGCTACCTTCGCTCAGGTATGAACCATAGATAGGCTCGTTGCCTGTGCCCAGCTTGGTTACCTTGTTCTTCATCCATGTAAGGTTGAAGCCCACCTCATAGCGCCAGTCGCTACCTATGTTGTCGCGCCACTTGAGATCATACTCCCAACCATAGTTCTTCACGTCACCAGCATTGGTCATAGGCGACGAGTTAAGACCTGCCGAGCTTACGGTGGGCACGCGCAAAAGCATGTCGGTGGTAAGACGGTTATAATATTCGATTGTAGCAGTCAAACGATTGTTGAAGAAGCCCAAATCGACACCAATATTCAAGTTGCGGCTCTTCTCCCATTTAATATCGTTATTGCCCAGTACGGTAGCAGTAGAGCCTTCCCACATTGTTTCATTACCAAGGCCATACGAGTAGTTAAAGCCTGAGGTGAGATAGGTGTAACGCGAAAGAACGTCAATACGGTTGTTACCCAGCAAACCCCATCCTACACGGAACTTACCATTTGAAAGCCATTTTACGTTGCGCATAAACTTCTCGTTTGAGAAACGCCAACCTAAAGATACTGAGGGGAATACGCCCCACTGGTTTCCTTTGGCAAACATTGAGCTACCGTCGGCACGCACATTGGCTTGCAACAGATAGATATCGTTCAAGCTATAATTTAAGCGGCCAATGAAGCCCACTGCAGACCATTCGCTATCCAATCCATAAGTCTTGTCGCCAATGTAGGCACTTGACAGATAATGGAATATTGACGAGTTGCTGGGTGTACCTTTACGGTACGACTGCTGCCAGCTGTTCTTATAACCCTCGGCGGTTTGACCAGCCAATAGCGTTACTTTATGATGTTTATCATTCCAATTGAACGTAAGAAGGTTGTTAATCTCCCATTTGTTCACATTGTTTTGTTTCTTATATACTTGTGAGAGCGAGGTGGGCATCACGAAGTCTTCTTCCAGGCCCCATACCTCTGAAAAGTCGTTATCGGTTTGACGCGTGGTATAGTAGCTTGCGCGGAACTGATAGTTCAGCAACTTACAAATTTTAGCGTCAAGTGTGAGGTTCATGTCAAGGCGGTTGCGAGACATATCGGCATTATTACGGTCGAGCACAGCCAGCGGATTGTTGCTGTTCCAGTAGCCTTTCGAGTTGTACAAATATTCGAAGGGGCTTTCATAAAGCGCTTGCTTCAAGATACTGCTTGAACCTTCAGGCACACCATCGCGGTTCTCGTGGGTGTAAGCCATGTTAGCAGTCATATCAAGCCATTTTGCCAGTTTTGTTTTAATATTTACACGTCCGTTTATTCGTTCAAAATCAGAGGTCTTGATAATACCCTTTTCATTATAATAACTTGCGCTGGCAAGCACCTGTGTATTATCGTTTCCGCCTGATACCGAAACGGCATGCTGTGTTTTAAAGCCTGTACGGGTGATGGCATCCCACCAGTTAGGCACACCATTGCGGGTGATGGTATCTACGCGGTTAAACTTATTCTTGTCGAAAGCGATAGAGCCATCGTCTTGAAGGCTCTGATAGAGTTGTCCTTTGTATGAATAATTGCTCTGGCCCGACATATAGTCTTGCATAAGGGCAAAGTCTTCAAGGCCCAAAACATCAATTTTCTTCCAGGGGTTAGAGATACCAGCATAGCCATCATAGGTAACATGCACCTTGCCAGTTTTACCACCCTTGGTGGTGATCGACACTACACCGTTGGCAGCACGAGCACCATATACAGCGCTGGATGCGGCATCTTTAAAGATCTCTACATTTTCAATATCGTTGGGGTTGAGATAGTCGATGTTGTCAACAATAAATCCGTCAACAACATAAAGGGGGTCAGAATCGTTCACAGTACCAGTACCTCTAATCTTGATGGTGGTAGAGCTACCGGGAGCACCCGTATTCTGAATAATGTTCACACCCGTAGCACGTCCTTGCAGCGCCTGCACGGCCGATGATACTGGGGTTTTGTTAATGTCTTTTCCTGCCACTGATGAGATAGAACCAGTGATATCGCTCTTGCGCTGCACACCGTAGCCAATCACTACAAGCTCGTCAAGAACTTTCGATTCAGAATGCATCGTCACCGCAATAGAGCGGCGCCCTTGCACAGCTACCTCCTCGTCTTTAAATCCCATGTAAGAGAAAACGAGTGTAGCGTTTGATTTTACACTGATGCTGTAGTTTCCGTCAAGGTCTGAAACAGCACCGTTTGTCTTGTTGCCCTTTTCTCTGACGGTGACACCCATCAGTGGTTCGTTTGTTTGTCCATCGCTTATCACACCCTTTACGGTGATGTTTTGGGCGAAGGCAGTAAGGGTTGAGAGCATCACAAACAATAGCATTGTTGTAATTCTCGCAATTTCATGTTTTCGCATATGGATTGCTATTTTTGGTTTAAACGTCAATTATTTCATCCTACCTTTGTTATAAAATGGTTGCCAACGTGGGTGTGTCATGGCAACAAGCGGCTGTAAGTAAGTTGAAGAAGGAGGTATCCCACCGTTCCTGATGGGCGGGGGATACCTCCCCTTATGATTGAAAAGTTGTATTTATAATAACGTGAGTTCGACCTATTAACGAACAACAACTTTCTTTCCGTTCACAATGTAAACGCCCTTCTGCAAACCTTCAGTAGCCTTCTCAGCAGCAACGTTTGCACGCACCTGCACACCTTCAACAGTGTAAACAGCAGCTGCCTGAGCAGGGGCATTGTTGGTGATTGCATTTACGCCAGTGAGCACGCTCTCATAGGGATCAACATAAGCGGGGTCGGTCTTGTCAGTAACGCCGTCGTAGATGGGCTCTAAGATACCTCTGTCGCTCTTACCGTCCCAACCTGTCTTGCTATACTTGAAGGTATAAAGACCATTGGTGGTAGCTGAAACGTAAACAATCTGTCCACCCAGGTTACGCAGTGTATGTACGGCATCACCCTTATCAGTAATTTGCGGACATACGATGGGCGACTCGTTTGATTCGTCAAGACGATACAGACCGTTACCATAAACGGTAGGATTGTTATTGGCCTCGTTATACCAGTAGAGTGAGCCACCAGCAACAGTAAGTTCCTTCACCCAGTCGCTCTGTGTGCCAGGGCAGAAGTTCATTTGTACCTTAGGATTGTTCTTACCATCATAAATCCAGAGTTCACCACCCCAGTTGGTTTCAGGCTTTGCAGCATCAAATCCGTGAGCAGCACAGAAGAAATAGTTGCCCTGGAACTCGCAACCTGGGTCAACGAAAGCGTTCATGGTTGCAGTAGGTTCAATATCGTTGATATCGAAAATGACAGGCTTCTCGTCCTTCGTCATGTGCCAGCCAGCCAGCTCATCGCCATATTCAACAGTAGCTACACGGGTCCAGATGCGACCAAACACCACCTCACGGCTCGGGCCAAAGGTATCGCCACTTTCGCCAATGCCATCAGCATTTACGCCAGGTTTCTGATCCCAAATAACATAGGTGCCATCTTCAGTGCCATCAGAAGCACGCCACTCGTTACCGTGAGCGGGGTCCCATGCCTTGAAGAAGCAATACTGGTTGTTGTAGTTGGTAAGGTTGTCGATAGCCGCGTCGCGGGTATAGCCTTCAAGACCTTGATCCAGCGCGTCTTGGTTCACCTCATAGTTAATATCCTTAACCATGTAAGTGCCTTCCTCTGTACCATCGCTCACGCAAAGCTCAGTGCCAAACTGTCCGTCAGGATTATCGCCACGGAAGAACACTTTGCGGCCTACACGCGCATACTTATAGTCTTGATTGGTTTGCTCTTTCGGGTTGATGTCAAATTTAATCTTGTCGGTAAGACGCTGTGTGCCATCCTTTGTACCATCGGTAACCCATACCCAGTGCTGCACACCATTATCGGGATCATACTCGGCGCTTTCGTCATCAACAGCGGCAAACACCACCTTGTTTTCGTTTACCTGCATGAAGAACATGGGGTCACCATTGCCCACAGCATAGCAGTCGGCCAACTGGAAGTTCCTTCCGGTGTGCCATCAGAGATCCAAGGCTCGCGATCACCCTCGTCATTAACAGCCGAGAACACTACCTTGTCATTAAAACGTGTAAGGTAAGCGGGGCTTGAGCTACCCTCACCAGTTTGTATATCGGCTACCATACGTGTGCCTTCTTTAGTGCCATCAGTCACCCACAGCTCTTCGCCGTGTGTAGCGTCAGAAGCAGCAAAGAAAGCCTTGTAACCTTTCTTGGGCGAGCCTACCACCACTAAGTTTTTCTGTTTATCCATCTTGCGTTCAGAACCAATGTTCAATGTTACGCCATCGGGAAGCAAGCTAATCACTTCTCCCTTGTTTTCTTGTGCCACTGCGGGACTGCAAGTGAGGCCAAGAGCCAACAAAAGTAAATAATTCTTTTTCATAATAGAAATTTTTAGTTAATAAATAATACCACTTTTAAAGTATGATGATGGACGCCCCGCCCTTTCTTGCGAGGCGCTTTTTCTTGTTCGTAGCGTTGTTTTCTTTGTAGTTTTAATTTGTTGTTGTCTTATTTGTTGTTACTTATTAAAATCTTTTGGTAGCAGGCCAAACTGCTGGTAGAAGCACTTGGTGAAGTAGCTGGGGCTGGTGAAGCCCACCATGTAGCATACCTCGTTCACCTTCGATCGGCCCTCTTTCAGTAGCGTGGCCGCCATCTTCAAGCGCTCAATGCGTATATAGTTGTTGGGCGAGATGTCGAGGGTGCCACGTATCTTGCGGTTTAGGCTGGTGCGGCTCATGTTCACTTCTGAGGCCAACATATCAACATTGAAGGAGCTGTTGTCGATATTTTTACGCACAGCCTCTTTCAGCTTTGCCAAGAAGTCGGTATCGGCGGTACTGATCGACACCGTTTCTGACCCCACGAAGGGCGACTGTGCAAAGGCTTCTTCACATCTTCGCGCTGGCGCAACAGGGTAGCTATGGTCTCGGCCAGATAGTTGATAGAGAAGGGCTTAACAATGTAGGCATCGGCACCATTCTCCATACCCTCCAGCTTGGCGCTGTCTGACGTTACGGCGGTGAGCAACACTACGGGTATGTGCGAGAAGGCAGCGCTCTGCTTGATGTTCTTCAGCAGCGTCATGCCATCCATAGGCTCCATCATGATGTCTGACACTACCAGGTGTATGGTGTGGTCAGCCAGCACCTGTAGCGCCTCTTCACCATCGCCAGCGGTCAGTATGTTATAATCTTTCAACAGTTGTTTGCGCTCATAGTCGCGCATCTCAACATTATCTTCTACTAACAATAAGGTATATTTCTTGTCGCCACACTGGTCGGCACTATCAGCTGCATCGGTAGCATCGGCGGTGGGTAGCACCACAGGGGCTTGCTGCTTCATGGGCAATGATAGGCGGAACAGTTCATGGTGTCGTCGTCGTCCATGGTTAAGGTGCCGCCATGCAGCTCGGCCAACGACTTTGCCATGGCCAGACCGATACCTGTACCTGTGGTCGTAGCCTCAGAGGTGGTGTTGAGGCGGAAAAAGGGCTGGAATATCTTCTCGCGCATATCGTGCGGGATAATGTTTCCATCGTTCTTCACCACCAGCGTAAACTGCTGGTCGTCGGCGCTGAGCAGCACCATGATGTGCGAGGCGCAATATTTTACAGCGTTGTTCACCAGGTTGCTCACAATCTTGGTGAAGGCCTCATGATCGACGTAGGCGTGCAGGTTGCTATTCTGTATAGATATTGAGGCGTTGATGCTTCGTTCGCGCATAACCGAACGGAAGCGGTCATATACAGCCGTTACGAGGCGCTCGATGTTGCACAACTCGTAGTTGAGGCGCAGGCCATCGCGCTCGGTCTTGCGGAAGTCGAGCAGCTGGTTGATGAGGTCGCTCAAGCGGTTGGCGTTCTTGGCCATGATGTTGAGGTCGTCTTTCACCTCGGCATTGGTAATGCAGTTGCTACTGATAATGTTTTCAAGGGGCGTCTTGATAAGGGTGAGGGGTGTGCGTATCTCGTGCGCCACATTGGTAAAGAAGTGTATCTTGCTTTGATACAGCTCTTGCTCTTTCTCGTGTTCAAACTTCTCGATGGCTTTCTGGCGTTTGTACATTGAGCGTGCATTGGCAAAGCGCACCAGGCGCCATACCACAAAGCCTAACAACAACAGATATAGCAGCTTGGCCCATATCGACAACAAGATGTGGGGGCGCACCTCGATCTTCATCTCAAGCTCGTCTTTGCTCCACTGGTTATTGTAGTCTTTTATACGAACGCGCAGGTTATAGCTGCCCGCAGGCAGGTTGCTGTAAGCAATGATGTGGTCAGAGCGCATGGGCTGCCAGTCGCTGTCAAAGCCCTCAAGCTTATACTCTATCTCCAGGCCCAAGGCATTGGTATAGTCGAGGGGCACCACGTGCAGCGAGAACGAGTTTTGCCAGTGAGCCAACGACAGCTCGTGTGTGAACACGATGTTCTTTTCAAGGGGCGAGTCGGGGCTAAAGTTGTTCACAGCCTCGTTGCCTATATTAAGTTGTGTGGCCACGAGGGGTGGCAACTTGACGTTCTTGTTCAGCTTTTCAGGTGCAAAGCGTATCATGCCGCTCAGGCTACCCAAATATATTTTGCCATCATTGGCTACCAGCGACGAGTTGTAGTTGAAGTGGTTGTCGAGCAACAAGCGGTTATTGCTGTAGTTACGCAGCTGCTT
>ERZ859937.247-NODE-247-length-25501-cov-1.542404_pt1 | contig 25501 bp, 16 predicted proteins | sample MGYA00509985_ERZ859937 | MGnify/ENA primary metagenome ERZ859937 (study PRJEB30046, sample SAMN00715169) | human gut metagenome | study: EMG produced TPA metagenomics assembly of the A metagenome-wide association study of gut microbiota in type 2... | reverse complement strand
CCAGGTGCGTGTGATTTGCGAATATGTGGCGCATGGTGTGGGTACTGGTTGCGACAGTGGGTTTACCCATAGCCAGGTATTCGTCTATTTTCAATGGATAGTTACCGTCGGTAATGTCGTTCACCATTTGCGGGTTGATACAGACATCGTAGGCTGTGATGTAAGCGGGCAACTCGTCCACCTTTTTCTGCCCGGTGAAATACACATTTTTCAGGCTGTGGATGTGGTGTTGGCGAAAACCGTCGTCCTCCGGTCCGGTGAACACAAAATTGTAATCGGGACGCTGGCTTATTATTTGATAGAGCAGGTCTCCGTCAAGGCGGGTACTGTTTATCGTACCCATATATCCGATGATAGGGCGTGGAATGTCTTGCATGTCACCGGGTGTTTCGTATTTCTTGGCCGGATTGTACAGCTTTAGGTTTACGCCGGTTTCGATGGGGTAGGTATGGGGATTGTAGGCTTGCAACTCTGCGGCAAAACGGGTGGAGTTTGCCAGAACAAGGTCGGCCGAAGCAGCCAGTTCCGGTTCAAGACGGGTGCCGTGCCTGCGCCAGTAGGCTTCGCCTATGACGTAGTCGCGCCGGTAATAGATGCTAACAGACGGATGGATATACTCCTTCAGATAGCGGCTGCGGTAAATGTCTGTATCGATGAGGTGGATGTAATTTTTGAAGTCGAGCGCGGCAGCCTGCTCTACAATCCATCGGGCTATGCGGGCATTGTTTTTTCTGTTGACGATATTGAAAAGCGGTGCAGGCAGGAAGTTGGCCGAGAACAACATGAAAGGACAGTCCAGCACCCACATGTTGGCGTTGATTTGCCGGAGCGGTGAAGTCTCTCCCTTGATGACAGCCATGCGCCGGATGTAGGACGGAGATTGTCTGTTCCCTCTCAGCCGGATGGAAATGTCCATCGGAGTGTTGATGTAGAGCACTCGGTTCTGCTTTGAAATTTCCAATGCAGTATTCTTGATGGTACTACCTATTTCGATGTCCCATGTTTGCAGGCTGGTGATGATGAAGTCTCTCATGATGTTTGCCGGTTACTGGTGAATACAGTGATATATCTTTACATATTCTTCTGCAGTGTGTTTCCAGGAGAACAGTTTTACACGTTCCAGACTGTAATTTACTTGTTGCTGATAGAGTGTCGCATCATTTTCCAGGCGTAGCAAGGCATCTGCTATTTTTTGCGGTTCTTGAGGGTCGACTAAAATGGCACCTTTACCGGCTACTTCGGGCATTGCCGAAACGTTGCCCGTCACTACGGGAGTGCCGCAAGCCATAGCCTCCAGTATCGGAATCCCGAAACTTTCACGCAAGGAAGGATAGAGAAATGCAAATGCTGCATTATAAAGGGTTGCTAAATCTTTGTTGCCGATATATCCCGGATAATACAGATGTTCTTTTATCCCGGTGATTCCTTCTTGCTGAAGAAGCTGGTCGATATATTCTTCTTTTAAATCGGCAATGAGAAGGGGGCGTTTCGTTTGGGATGCTTTCAGATACAACGCGTATGCTTTCAGGGTACGTGCCGCATTCTTTTTGGGGTCTGTATTTCCAAGAAAGAAAAGAAAGTCTGGGTGCGGTATGTATTTCTGCACAATACTCTCATCGGGTGTTTCCTGCATCGTAAAGTAAGCGCTGTAGCCGTTGTAAACGGCTTTAATGACTTCTTTGGGAAGTTGCAGCGCTTCGCGTATGCGGGTACACTCGAACTGAGAAACTGTAATAATATTTCTTGCTTTCTTCAGGATGCGGGGAACAATCAGGCGACGGTAATGCCATCCCATTTCCTGATAGAAGGAAGGACTGCGATGCTGACGCGGCTCCAAATAGATAATGTCATGAAGCGTCAGCACCAAAGGGACGGGACACCATAACGGGGCTGTATTCGATGTACAATGCAGCAAGTCCGCTTTCAGTTTCCTGACGGCCTGGGGCAATGCTATCTGCTCCCACAAAGGATAAGTAGGGCAGCGAAGCTCAATGATATGGAGGTTTTCCGATTCTTCCAGGCACCGGTCCTCCCCCGGAGCAACGAATACGTAATATTCATTACCGTCTTTCCGCTTTTGCAGTTCTTTCAGTGTCTCCAGGATGACAAAGTCCATGCCATGCTTGTCTTTGCGGAAAATGCGTTGGGCTTCGATGGCGATTCTCATTTTGCTGCCTTTCTTTTCTTTTTCCGTTTAAAGATTCTTGTGATGTGGCTCATGGAAGAGGTGACTACCAATATGGGCAGAGACCAGAAAGCGCTCCGGAATTTGCGGCTGATTTCCCCTTCGGGCATGGCCATCAGAAAAGTGATGAATAAAACGGCTAAAAGTGCATACCATTTTGTAGCAAGCGGCCACTCCAGAAACGTCATTGCCACGGCACATATCGTGATATATAAGATGAGCAGGAAACGGGATGGAAGTAGCCATTGGAATAATTTTTCGCATAAATCCCACTTTCCTTGTAAGAATGCTATCGGAAATTGTTGCAATGCCAGTATGGAGCTGCGATACTGTGAGCCCAACCAGCGCTGGCGTTCTTTGCTGTACCCCGATGTATCGTCCGTCTTTTTGCAATAGCAGACTATTTCTTCCATGTATTCGGTATATATGTTTTCCTTCAGAAGTTCCATTTCTGTAGCTTTGGCCAAATCGCTTCCTGATAATCTGGGAGCGATTTCCTGGAACATCTCAAAATCAAACATCATGCCCGAACCGATGAGGGCGGAGGAGAATCCCAGTGCCGTATGTGCCTTGCGGAAGAGGTGGTTGTTGATTTCTTCGCTGGTGGCGTTTAATACGGCGATGTTGGTATTCAGGTTTTCCGTCATGCGGTGGGCTTGGATGGCATCACATCCGGAGTAGTAGGCATTGTTGAAAAGCTCTAATGCGTTAGGAACAACTTTGTTGTCTGAATTGAATATGGTGATGGCATCGTACTCATGAGGAGAATAGCGCTCCATGACCTGCTGTATGGCATATATCTTTGTGCAATGTTCTTTATCGGGCACGACAATGTTGACCGGCATCTGGAGCAGCGTAACCAAATCTGCTTCGGACAGTTGTGTGGCAGCCACTGCGATGTCGTATTTTTCTCTCGGATACGTCTGCGTGTCAAGGAAATGATTGATGGACTCTATCACTTCCTTGCCGTTTTTCAGCACAACAAAGAGGACCAGGAACCGATGTCGCTTGGGGGACGGTGGATAGGGATTCTTGTATTTCCGCAAGGAGGCCAATGCAAGATAAACAAGTAGGATACGGGGATGGCCAGCAATAAGAAAAGAACCGCGTCTGTCATTTGCAAGGCATTGTTGTTCTCGTCCATCCACCAGTCGGGATTGAATATGGAAAAAATGTCGTTCATATATGTTTTCTATTTAATATTTTCTATTTCTTTTTCATTTTTTGTTGGGTCAGCAGTTGGTCGATATGCTCCCCGTTAATCAGAACTGACAAAAATAAAATGATTATAATCCTGTAGGGAATTGAAAGAAAAAGGCATTTCCATAGGCACTTATCATTAGTCCGAAAATACCGCAAGCAATGGCCGTGAGTATTCCACGTAGCTCGTTATTCTTAATCCGAAACATGATAAGATAGCAACCTCTTAACAATGTACAGACATATATGGTAAGAAAAAGCACTAATCCTACAATGCCGGTTTCCATCCATATCTTGACATAAAAAGAATCATGGGGAATGAGTGTTGTGAGACGGGAACCATATTTTCTGGCTTCTACCCCTCCCAAACCAAGTCCTTCTCCGAAAGGTTTGTATTTTAGATATTCAGCCAATCTTTTTTGGTTTTCTTTGCGGACAATGTATGAGGCGTCTTCTGTAGGTCTGAAAGCTGTACGCATGCGTCTGATGGAAGTGTTGCTTTCACCGATATAGGTATGGGCGAAAAAGACATAAAAAAACAATCCGAAGAAGACTGTAGCTCCCATGAGCTTGATATTTTTACTGAGGAAAGTTAACAATATGATTCCTCCGATGGGGACAAACAGTGCACCGCGGGTTCCGGAAATGAACAAGGCATATATGGAACAGACGGCAATAATTGCATAATAGATTCTTATGGAACGTTCTTTTATGAAGATAGCCGAGATACCGAACAGAATGGCGGCAAAGCCCATGTTGGAACCGAAATTTCCGGCATCTGTGAAAAAGGAAAAATATCGGGTGACATCGGATAAAAGGTGTGTCTTGTACATTTCCGTTTCAATCAGCATGGTTGTTTCTGTCTCATCAAAACCTGCATATTTCTGGTAAACAGCTTTGGCTACGGCTGTCAATGTGAATATGGACAGAAAAAGCATAATGACGCGCAACCGCTTGTAGGAGGTCATTGTTAAAACGCCAATTAATGACATGACAAGGGTACTGTATATGATTCCACGGGAGTAAATCCAAGCTTCCGTGAGAGCTGTTGGATTCATGATTTCAGCCGCAGTATATATGGCCCATATGCAACCTCCGAACGTCAGAATGTTTTTGGTGTATTTCCATGCAATCTTACCTTGTTGGTGATAGGAATATATCAGGAGCGTCACAAGCAGGGTGACGGTTGCGACATCATACCAGACACTCAACCCACTGCCCTGCGTGTATCTGTACCAGGGAATGAAAAAGTAATTGAATGTGAATAGGAAACATACACCGGCAAAAGGGTTTCTTAATGCTTGTATTGCTATTATCAGGAAGAAAGGGGAAAGGCAAACGTATGCAGTGATATCCCAAGTACTGAATAATATGCTATAGATGAGCGCACCCAGTCCGATGATGAACACTAATAATGTTACCGCCAAGGGAGATATGCTATGTCCTTTGATATCCGTTTGCATTTATTTGACAGCTGCTGATTTTGATGTTAAACCTAATTGTGCCAACCGGCTGAAGAAGCTGTGAACCGGGGTGTGAGGAGGCAATTCTCCGGTGAAGCTTTCAACCACTTCGCGGTCTGCATTGTTGAGATACATAAATAGAGGAGTTCCTTCCAATTCTTCCTTTAACGGTTTCAACCGGGTGTCGTCATCTCTGCCCCACAATCGGGCGGCGTTGGCTATCAGCAAATTGAAATCTGCTTTTTTCAATACCGACATAGGTAGAGTTGCGGTACTGACAGCAGGATATTCCACTAAAATGATGTCCGGTATTTCTTCTGCTTCATTCAGAACCAGAAGTCAGACAATTCTTGAGCTTGTACATATCCCTTGTTTTGGGTATCGAAATCGTGGTCATATTTTACAAGGCGCACTTTTATCCCCTCAGTTTCCCAGTAATCAATGAAATATTTGGCAAGGAATGATTTTCCTTCACGTTTCTCCATGCTGAGCAGGTTTATGACAGTAGGACGGTCCGGGTGCAGGTAGTTGTTCAATTGCCGGCAACTATAGGCAGCGGCAAGCCGGTTACAGGCCTTGAGGAATCCACGATACTTCAAGTTGCTTACACCGTTGAATGCTGCAATGACAGAGAGTCCGGTCAGGCGTTTGCTGCGGTCCGGGTCGCGGAGAGTGCGGTCTAACAATTCAATCAGCAGGAAGTAGCCGCTTATGAATATCATACTGCCGAAGAATGCGGCAAGGACGTAGATAATTCTTTTTCTGCCATTGTCTGTCAGCGGATACTCGGGGGATGCTATGACCTGCAGGTTGGCAGTTGTCATCTTGATATTCTGCAAACGGAGGTGTGCTTCGGCAAGGCCTCCTATTTGTCGGCGATAATTGTCTTCGGCAATGCCTACGGCACGTTCTTTCCGCTTGATTTGAGTGCCTACGGGTGAGAATTCCCGGTATTGGTCGATAATGTCCCGTTGGCGGTCAACCAATACTTTCACTTCAGCTTTGGCTTTCGCCTCATTGATGCATGCCGTCAGCCATTCTGTCACCATTTCTTGAATGCCTACCCCTTCCTTGGAGAAACCATACTCGTTTAAATTATCGGAGAGTGGCTTATCTTTTCTTCTGCCTTTTGCAGAGCGTCTTTTTCTCTTTGAAGTTTATCACTATTCTGCTGGCTCTGTTCTGTGGTGAATATTCTTGCTCAAGAATACTTTGGTTCAGGGTACTAACTTTTTCCAGTTCTTGCAACAAATTAGTATTTGTGCGTATAATCTTGGCACGTATGTCCATTTTATTCTCTAACATCTGGCGTAAAGCCACTGCGCTTCCATAGTTTCGCTGCACTTCTTCCATACGGTCGTCCGTCGCATATTTGGTCAAAGCTAATGCCTTGGATTGCTCGTCGTAGTTGATGACTTGTTTTTGAACACTATAGTCTGTCAAATCATCTTCTTCTGCAGTAAGTGCTTTTTTGGCTATGCGCACTTGTTCTTCAAAATAGGCGATAGCACTGTTCGTGGCACTGAACCGGAGTTGCTCATAAGCCTTTAACAGTTCATCTTCCAATATCTTGAGGGTGTTTTGCGTAATACCGGGATCGGAGGAGGTATATACCAATTCTATCAGGTCGCTGGTACCCAGTCGTTTAATGGTGATTGTGCTTAATGCGCTATAACTGTAATAAGGGTAGGGACGGTTGAATATGGAATAGACAAAATTACTGCTGTTCTCTTTCCGGTAATTCATCAGATTATTTGTAGTTTTATCCAAAGAGGAACGGTCACCAAAGCCAGCACTTCTTTAGGAAGGATTTGGACGAGCTGCCTATAATGTTTGGCTTGAATGTACATGTTGTCTTTCCACTCATCACCGTATACGAGGCTGGTTGCAAGCAGACGTACCGAAACCTTTGCCAAAGTGTTTTTGGACTTGCCTATATTAATGATATTGTCGAAGGTACTGTTGATATTGATAAGCTGGCTTCCGTCCAGATTGGTGCTGTTGGTTACACCTGCATATAGACTGCTGTTTACCGTATAACTGTATGGTAAAAACTGTGTAAAGTATATGACTAATGCTGTAACAAGGAGGCTTCCCCACAATAACCAATAACGGATGCGGTAAAAGAAGCTTGCCAAAAATTGTACTATATTCATAATTAGTTTTACTTGTCTGTTATAACTTTAACATTAGTCAGCATCTCTAACAATACGATTGAATTGTGTAAAGCTACGCGGCTTTGCTCATAATTAGTCACGGCACCGGTGCGGCGTGCACGTTCCAAAGAAAGTGCAATGATATCAATGGCTCCTTGTATGAAGTTGTTTTCTGAAATTTTCATCTGTGCGTTATACAAGGCGGCCGTTTCTGCTTTGGCTTTTATAGTGGCTAATTGTTCGGTAACTGCATTGTAGGCTTCCAATACCTTTAGTCTCCGTTCTTCCATGACATCTTCTTGCATATATTGCAATTGTTCTATCTGATAGCGGTAGTCTTTCAGTTTCAGTGGTCGGTTGAACAAGTCTCCTAAGGTGATGCCGAAGCTGGCCCCGACATTGAAGTTGTGCTGGGCACTCGACATGGTTGTCTGGTACATAGGGGTGAACTCGTCACTGGCATTGCCTATAATATTGTAGCGTCCGTAAGAATAGTTACCGTTCAGTCTGAAGTAGTTCCACCAGTTCCGCTTTTCCAGGCGATATTGGTTCTTGAGTTGCTCTACTTGGGATTGGGCTCTTTTTACTGACGCATTCTCTGTCACTGCATCAAGAAAGACAGATAGAGGGGGCAATTCTAATTTCTCAATATCTATTGATGTCTTCGGACTGATTAAACCCAATGTGTTGACTTCTATTTTTTTATCCTCCATCTTGAGTTGCTCCAATATCTTGATGCGCTCCTCCCGTGTCAACTCCTGCTGCGCAGCCACAGACAAAGGTACCCCCAACAATCCTAGGAGGATTACACTGTAAATGATGGACTTGATATATCTTTTTATCATCTCTAAAGCCATATAATTCCTATTATCTTTTTTTATACATTCTCTTTTTGCACAAACGCTGTCAGCGTCTTGCACAGTATCTTCATGTCCAGCCAGAATGAAAATTCTTGGGCGTACTTAATGTCCAGTTGCTTTCGCTCTTCGGCCGACATCTTCCCGGTACCGCCTCGTTTCTCCACTTGCCACAGTCCCGTCAGTCCGGCGGGAGCCATGAAACGCTCGATATACGCGTCGCTGGTCAGCAGCTCGGCCTCGTAGAGGGGGAGCGGGCGGTTGCCCACGATGCTCATGTCTCCTTTGAGGACGTTGAACAGCTGCGGCAGTTCGTCAATGCTGTACTTGCGGATGAAACGGCCTACGCGGGTGACGCGGGGATCGTTCTCTATCTTGACAAACGTATTCTGTTTTTCTTGGGCCTTCTTTTTAAGGAAATCTTCTTCGGAGATGACAAAATCGTCCGAAATCAGCAGGGTAGCCTCCTCTTCGGAAGTGCCGGTCAGGTCGTCGAAGCGGATATCGGGCTGCTCGTCCGTAAGCTCTTCCTCTATCTTATATTGGTTGAGGGCATTCAGTTCTTTCAGGCGCTTGTCTGCATTGGTATACATGGAACGGAACTTCAGGAAGTTGAATATCTGGTAGTTGCTGCCTACGCGCTGGGATTTGTAAATCACTTTGCCTTTACTCTCCATGCGGATGGCTATGGCTGTGGCAATGAGTAGCGGAGAAAGCACAACGAGCACTGCACACGCAAACAGTATATCGAAGATACGTTTCCACATAGGCAGGTGGAAAGTATTGAATATCTTGCGGTGCGACTGGCTGAATTCCTGCAGCTTGTGCTCCTTGCGCAACTGGAGGAATTTCGTCATTTGCTGGAGGCTCTCTTCGCTGGCCATGGGGGAAAGGGTGTTGTTGACACCTGCCTGCAGATAGAGCTTGCGGTGTTCCTTCTGCAGTCCTTCGGTGATGTAGACGCGGGGGAAGCGCTTGTGCAGGAAAGTGATGGCTGGCTGTCTTTTTGAGGGGTACTTTCTTCGTAAAGAATGGATGTGTTGTACCGTTCGCGGATACCGTCGATGACTTTCGCCGCTTTGTTGCAGGATGAAACAGCCATGAACATGCCTCCCGCAATTTTGCTCAAGTGGTCGATGGTGACGCGGTTGCTACCTATGTAGATATAATATAACATATCCATTGATTTTGTCGTTTAGAGAAATTTCTTGATACGGGCCTTCAGCTCCATAGGATGGAAAGGTTTCAGTATGAAATCCTCGGCTCCGGCTTCGAGCAGGTTGATGCGCTCGGTGGTACTTTCCTCACTGGAAAGCATCACAACCGGAATGTCCTTGAAAAGTGAATTGCTTTTCAGATATGCCAGGAATTCACTGCCGGTCATCTTGGGCATGCGTATGTCCGAAATGATGAGAGCGGGTTCGTTCCCCTCATTCAGCCATTCTATGGCCCTGACGGGATCTTCGAAATAAACCAGCTCATTCCTTTCCCTAAATAGACCGAGAGTACCTTGCCTATGGCAGGTTTGTCATCTACAAATAATATTTGTTTCATTGTTTATGATAATTGTTTGCTATATTTATCTATATACATTTTCTTCTACCGGGTGTTCGTACCATTCCGTATACTGGGTTCTGTCTTGGGCCCAATAGATGAATTCCGGATATGCGCTTGCTTCGGGGATGTCAGTACGTGAAACATTGATGGTTTCCTTGGGATAGCGGAAGCCATACGGCACGCAGATTGCCCACGTGTTGTTGCCTGCTAAGTCAAGATTCTCTTGCTGTATGGTTCCGGCGGCAGTGGCGCCATATCCCCAAAATTCGTAAAGATGAACTTCCATGCGTTGTTCCATGCTTTTATATTGATAACAGATGAAGAAGTCCAGATTGTCTTTTGAGAATAGGGGCTCTGTCCGAGTTTGGTCTGTCAGTTCAATAATGACTTCATAAGTATACTCTTTGGCGGTTACTCCAATGCCGGTATTTACCATCTCACCCGGTTCGACTCCAAATACATTGTGTACTTCGCCTGCGATGGGGATTACGACACTCGGATCGGAATCTTCCATATAAGTAACGTTATTGTACCTGAATTTGTTGTACGAGCTGTTGAATGACTCCTGGAAACGCGAATCGTCGCCTCCGGTCTTGACTTCCCGGATATCGGATTTATTGATTCCGGTAATCCGGAGCCCTACGCCCAACGGCTTGCTTGCTCCTGCTGCAGCAAGGGTCACGTCGAGCTGTATGCGCTTGATGTGGTTCGTCTTTTTCTCGCGGTGATAGTAGGTCTCCACGTCCAAGACCCGTCGTTGAAGTCGTAGTCGCCTACCAACGGGAAGTTGTCTTCGAATACGTACGTATAGGAGACCGGGTCTGTAGGGGTTTCTGAGCCGGACTCGTCCGGAGTATTGCCTTCGCCCGTACAGTCTCCGGCAGGAATGGTGATGGGGGATTCTCCCCATTTGGATATGGTTCCTTCGGTGTTCTTGATAGCATCAAGGAATTTGGCTTCCCACCAGATGTCCTCGGTGATATCATCGTCAATTTCTTTCACTTCATAATGAATGTTTCCCTGGCTGGAGAAATTCCCTATATCTTCAATTTTATTGATTTTTACCAGTGCATATTCATTGTTTGGACCCATAAATTGTGCTTGTGACAATTCTGCTTCATCAAGTACGGTTATCATGGAGTTGTCACCCATCGTGATTTGGGTGTTGTAATTGTTGCTATGGTCCCCGAAATCCTCTATCTCTGCAGAAGAGGTGTCTCCCATGTTCAGTGTGCCTACAAATTCTTCCGCATATAGATAGCATCCGTTGTCTATAGTGATGTTGCTGTCGGTTTTCCCGATATAGGCTTTGCCCTGGTTGATGAATTTGCATCCGCTGTCGAAATTCATTTCATCGACACGCACGGTACCGCAATTATAGAATGCTCCTCCCTGGCTGACATGGAAATCATCTATTTCCATAGTGCCGGCATTGTAGTTGTAGCTGCCTCCGGATGCATTGGTCAATTCGATGTCGTTCCCTTTGATGGTTCCACCCGCGTAGACGATAAACCGGCTGGATTGCACTAAAGTGAAGGTGTGCTCGTCCGGTATCACGATTTCCCCTCCGTCAATCACATAGAATTCGAAGCCTCGTTCAACGGTCATGTTGTTTCCATTGGGTTCCCAGCTGCCTTCAATGATGATGATGGCCGGATTGTCACTTCCCATGCCGTCCTTGCTGATTTTATTCCTATATATATTGTCTTTGGAGATTTTGTAGGCTTTTCCGTTTTGAAAATCGGTATTCGGCCTTATTTCTTCGGCACTTGATAGCATTGCGGTGATTTCCGCCTCAGACTTTTCCGGTGAATAGGTCTCGATGCTGACACTGCGTGTCCATGCGGCACGTGTAGTTGCAGGGGAACTGCCGAAAGCGGCATGGAGCTGACCGTTTTGGATGGATACGTATTTTACTATGTTGCGGCTGTGTGCATCGGTGCGGCACACAAAAGCGCTCGTCAGCACAGAAGGGCAGTCCATGACGGTAGTAAATACTGTTGTATTATTGGCGGTGCCTTCTGCCAGCAGTTTGGCAGATGACCGGCTGATTAAGGGGTTCTTGTCGTAAATACGTATGGTGTAGTCGATGCCGGTATCTTCGGATACAGAAACATTGACCCGGACCTGCTGAGTCATTTTCCAATCCATAGCCGGGTCTATGTTCTTGACCGGAAACCTGTCTTGATAGGCTGCTTTCACTTTTTCGGGGTTAAAAACATCGTCTTTACAACCCTGCAGCAGTATGCCTACTGTAAGAATAACAAGCGGCAGAAAGCGTTTGTATAGGGTATTTTCTCCCATATTTTACATTTGTTTTGCTTGATTGTAAGCAAAAGTACGTTTATTTAAACTAATAAGCTTTATTAATGGGGGATAAAAGCGTGTTGGTTAACGCTTTTTAACGATTTTGCATGGATAGATAATGCAAGTTTGTCTTGAAAATTATCAATATTACTAAATGCCCTCTGTATTGCCGCTTTACTAAATCTTGGTGATTTCTCCTGCCAGGTCGGAATTCATGCGGTGGCGGATTTCGGCTTGGTCCAGTCCATGCCCCAGGAGGAACATGAGTTTGGTGACGGCACATTCGGGGGTACTGTCATAGCCGCTGATGACACCTGCCTGGAGAAGTTGCAGACCGGTTTCGTAACGTCCCATCTCGACGGCGCCACTTTGGCATTGGGTGATGTTGACGATGACAATGCCACGTTCGCTGGCTTCTTTCAGCTGGCGGATGAACCATTCTTTCTGGGGGGCATTGCCCGAGCCGAAAGTTTTGAGCACCACCGCTTTCAGTCCCGGAACATGAAGCACGGAGTTGATAATACTCTCTTGGATGCCGGGAAACAGGGTGAGTACCACGACGTTGGTGTCGAAGAGATAATGCGGTTTCATCGGTCGTGCGGGATCGGGGCGGCGGATGATGTGCTCGTTGTAGCGGATGTGGATGCCGGCTTTTGCCAGGGCGGGGTAGTTGAACGAGCGGAAAGCATTGAAGTTTTCGGCGTTGATTTTGGTTGTCCGGTTGCCGCGCATCAGTTCGTTTTCAAAGAAGATGCAGACTTCAGGGACAACGGCAGTGCCGTCCGGGTTCTTGGCGGCGGCTATTTCGATGGCTGTAATCAGGTTTTCCTTTCCGTCCGTGCGCAGTGTTCCGATGGGCAGTTGAGAGCCGGTGAGGATAACAGGCTTCGCAAGGTTTTCGAGCATGAAACTGAGGGCTGATGCCGTATATGCCATTGTGTCGGTTCCATGCAGGATGACGAAGCCGTCGAAAAAGTCGTAGTTATAATTTATTATCTTGACAATCTTTGCCCACAGAGAGGGTTCCATGTCGGAGGAGTCGATGGGCGGGTCGAACTGGTAGGACGAGATACGGTAGTTGAAGCGTTTCAATTCGGGAACGTGCTTGAGCAAGTGGTCGAAATTGAAATTCTCGAGGGCACCTGTTTCGGGTTTTTCTATCATTCCGATAGTTCCGCCCGTGTAAATCAAGAGTACGGAAGGGTAATCTGCTTTCATAAATATCTCGTTTAACTCGTTTTTCGGGCGCAAAGATAAGGAAAAAAGTGGTAGGATGGCGGAGGAATAGTCACTTTCTTAAATCTTCTTTCAGGTGCGAGATGGCTTTCTGTGCATCTCCCTCGTATTCGTTGAGCAAAGTGACGAAACGGCTGCCTATGATGGCTCCGGAAGCGTGGGAACAGGCGGCATCGAAGGTTTGTTTGTTGCTGATGCCGAAACCTACCATGCGGGGGTTGCGCAGGTGCATATCCTGCATCTTCTTGAAGTAGGCTTGCTTCCGGGTGTCGAAGTCCTTTTGCGCGCCGGTGGTTGCGGCAGATGATACCATATAGATGAAGCCGTCGGTGTGGGCGTCTATTTCGCGGACGCGCTCCTCGCTGGTTTCGGGGGTGATGAGCATGATGACACGGAGGTCGTATTTCCGTGCAATGGCTTTATAGTGCTCTTCGTAGTCCTTGAAGGGCAGGTCGGGGATGATTACGCCATCGATGCCGCACGCTTCACATTGCCGGCAGAACGCTTCGAAGCCGAAGTGCATAATGGGGTTGAGGTAGCCCATCAGGATGAGCGGGATGCGGACATTGCGACGGATGTCGCCCAGTTGCTCGAAGAGGAGGCGGAGAGACATGCCGTTGCGCAGGGCGCGGGTGGCGGCGTCTTGAATGACGATGCCGTCGGCCATGGGGTCGCTGAAGGGGATGCCGATTTCTATCATGTCCACTCCGTTCTTTTCGAGGGTGCGGATAACGTTGGCTGTGCCGCCGAGGGTGGGGCAGCCGGCGCAAAAGTAGATGGACAGCAGGTTTTTGGGGCTGTCCTGAAAAAGCTGGTTGATGCGGTTCATATTGAGTTTGATATTATTGGTTGGTAATGCTTTGTATTTCTTGTAGGAATGCCTTGATGCGCTCCACGTCTTTCTTGCCCGGAATAATGTACCGGTCAAAGCACCTTCCTTGCCCTCTTTATCATAAAGTTTGAAGACATCACCCAGTTGTGAGTAGTCACGCGGGTCACCGAAACGGCAGAGCGAATAGCTGTCCCAAAGCACACCGTAGTTTTTATTAGACACGATGAAGGGTACAGACACCTTTGTATTGTACTGGAACAGTTCCTCATTCTTACCTTTATAGTTGAACTCATCCGCCTGGTGCTGGCCCAAGCCATAGAAAGCCTCATCATTGCCTGCCGACTGGAATACCTGACGTACTGTATATCCTTTCGTACCTTCCACTTCCACCGGAGTAAAGGTCCGCCCGTCAGAGTCTTCAGCCAGAATCTGCTTGCCGTCGGCATCCGTGAAGCGTACCTCACCCGTTGTCTTGGACACAATGGCACATAATTCCGATGTCTTGACAGTCACTTCATCGCCCTGCTCTTCGACCTTAAAGTCGGTCTTATTCTGTTGAGGGATCACAATGAGACTCTGCTCCTTTGAAAATTCCTTCTCAGGAGTAGCCGATACATGAATGAGCTTCTCGCCCATTACTTCTAATCTTACTTTACGCACATCCGTCGGTTGCTGCTGCTTGACTTCCACAACAACACCGTTCTCGGTCTTTTGGAATCCGCCTCCGGAACATGCGGCGAGCATCCATCCGGCAAGCAAATAAACTGAAGTGTTTTTCAATTTCATATTACTGTTTTTAAAGTGATTTTTCTCCGATATAAAAATAGAAAGTTTACTTCAAAAACGAGTCCTCCCGATGTTGAAACAAAAGGGCGCTTTTGATTACCCTAAAAGACAATATGTTTCCGTAAGGGGTATCTTTTGTTATCTACCCTCTCTTTCCTGATAAACAGAGGGCAAAACACCGAATTCATCCTTGAAATATTTGCTGAAATACTTGGGGTTGTTAAAGCCCAACTGATACGCTATCTCCGATACATTTTGCTGACTCTCGCGCAGCATCTGCGCCGCTCTTTTCAGACGGATGACACGGATAAATTCAATAGGTGTCTTACCGGTTATCTGCAAGAGTTTCTTGTAAAGATGTACCCGGCTCATACCCAACCCCCGACTCAACTCTTCTACGGACAAGTCACACCGACCGATGTTCGCCTCCACATATTTGATGGCATTTTCCACCAGCTTTTCATCCAACGAAGTAATGGCTATTTCACTTGGTTCGGGGTCAATGAGCGACTTTGCCTTGCGCTTCTTGCTCAGGTCAATCAACTTGCGCATACGCAGAATAAGGATTTCCACATTGAAAGGTTTCGTCACATAATCATCCGCACCGATGGTCAACCCCTCCACTTTATCTTCCACAGCCTGCCGTGCAGTGAGCAATATCATCGGAATGTCACTCGTGCGTTTATCGGTCTTCACCCAGCGGCACAATTCATTCCCATCCATCTCGGGCATCATTACGTCGCTGACAATAATATCCGGCATCAGTTCCGATATTTTCTGCCAAGCTTCCCGACCATTGGAAGCTGACTGTATACGGAAATACAAGCTCAGACTATCTTTCATGAAGGCAACCAAATCTTCATTATCATCCACAATCAGGGCCAACGGCTTTTCTTTTTCATCTTCATTATCCTCCATATCGTCCAGCAAATCAACCGAAAGCGCTTCCTCTTCCATACCCGGCAAAAGTTCCTCATGCTCTTCCACCTCTTCTGTAAGCGGTGCAGGCTTGGGAGGACTTACACGTACATGTTTAACCGGGAGCTCAACCAGAAACACACTACCGGAACCCACATTGTCGACAACGCGCACCGTACCCTCATGCAGCGTCACAAAGTCGCGTACCAGGCTCAAGCCAATACCGCTACCCGTTGACTGGTGCTCCGGTTCTTCCTGCTCCACCTGATAGAAACGTTCAAAAATCCGCTCCTTGTCTTCATCCCTGATACCGACACCGGTATCCGATACCTTTATCAGCAATCTTCCGGACATCTCTTTCGACATTTCCAATGCCACATCCACACGTCCCCCGTCCGGAGTAAATTTGAAAGCATTGGACAGAAGATTCATCACAACTTTACCAATTTTATCCTCGTCGAATGACATATTCAGCGATTCCATGGCCGAAAAGAATGTCAGATGCACATGTTTCTTTTCAGAAAGCATCAGGAAAGAAGCACAGATGCTACGCACATACGCCACAATATCCCCCTCGGACAAAGTGAGATGCAATCCTGCCATCTCATTCTTACGGAAATCGAGCAACTGGTTGACCAGATTCAACAAACGCTGCGCATTGCGGTACATCATTGTAGCTTGCCATGCAGTTTTTCGTCCGTAATCTCCTTCATCATACTTTCCATCGGCGATATAATCAGCGTAAGCGGCGTACGCAACTCATGGCTGACATTCGTAAAAAAGCGGAATTTCATCTGGCTCAACTCCTCCCTCTTCTTCGCATCTTCCTCTATCTGGCGGATTCTGAACTTATTACGTTCCCTCCGTTGTACGGCATAAAGTGAAAAGGAAACAACTCCTACTATCAGAAGAGCATAAACGATATATGCCCACGGAGTCATCCAGAAAGGCGGAAGAATGACAATCTTGAGCGAAGCCTCTTCAGTACCCGCATATCCGTCACTGTTTGTAGCCTTCACTTTTAAAATGTAAGTCCCCGGAGCCAGATTGGTATAGGTAACGCGATGCATATCGGACATACTCGTCAGCCAGTTCTCATTAAACCCTTCCAATTTATAGAAATACTGTGTCTTTTCGGGCAGCACGAAATTGTCCGACGCGAACAGCACCGTGAACACATTCTGCTTATAAGCCAAGACAACTTCTTCTGTTTCATTCAAAGCTTCCTTCAAGATGACACGTCCTGCATACTCCTTGCCCACCTTCACGTCTTCATTGAACAACTGGAAACCGGTAAACATAACCTTGGGCAACGTACGGTTATACTTTATGTTGCCCGGCTGGAAGCGATTCAGCCCATACAGTCCTCCCACTACAATCTCGCCCGTATGCAGTCGTTTGAGGGAACGCTGGTTGAAGTCACAACTCTGCAACCCGTCCTTGTCATTATAGGTATAGCAACGGAACACGGGCTGCTCCGTCTTGCTGTCAACGGACAACACCACGTTTATCAGTTCTCCTCCGGTGCTGATCCATATACTTTTGTTTTCATCTTCCGTAATACCTAATATCAATAGTTTGGAGAAACCGGGTTTGATAGGCACTTCGTACAATTCATCCCGTTTGCTGTCATATACATTCAAGCCTTCACGCGTGGCTATCCATAACAAACCGCGACTATCTTCGTAAACTTGATTGATATTTTGGTTGGAAAGTCTGGTCTTACCCGATTTTGTACCTGCAAAATTTGTAATCTCGCCGGTCCTCAGGTCCATGAAAGCCATCCCTGCCGAAGTACCGATAATCAGATTATTGTCACAGCTGATGCAGAGGGATGAGATATAGTCCGACACAAGGTTTGAATTACCTGTAGAATAGGTGGTAAATATCCCCGTCTGAGGATTCAGGCATTGCAATCCTCCCCCCAACGTACCGATCCAGATATTTTTGTCCGCATCTTCTGCCAATGCCCATACATTGTCATAGACCAGCGAGTTACTGTCTCCCTTACGGGACCGGTAATGGATAAAGCGGTTTCCATCATAGCAATTCAGTCCGCCCCAGAAAGTACCAGCCCACACTCTGCCGCTACTGTCCCGAAGAAGGCAGACTATGACATCACTCGAGATAGAGCGGGGATCTGCCGTATGCGAAAAAAACATACGTTCATCCGTCACGCTATTCCAGCGAATCAACCCGCGGTCGTTGGTCCCCACCCATACGATATCACCGCCTCCGTCCTCCACACAATTGATGTCGCCTACATCGGCAATGCCGAATTTGAAGACACTTTCATTATAGAAAGAGACGCCCTTCTTGTAGGTTCCCACCCACATCGTACCGGCCTCATCTTCATAAAGAGCCGTTATTGTATTGTTGGACAGAGTACGCCCGTTATTAGGATCGTTCGCCAGACGGATTTTCCGTCCCGCCGGTTCTATCAATTCAACGCCATCCTGATCCCTCCTACCCATATACATCCGTATTTATCCTGTGCCACTGCACGTACGGTATTGTAGGTGTCCGTTCGGGGAGAACGCTGTTCCCAAACCTTCTGAGAAAGGCTATAAATCCACATCCCCTCCACACTGAATATCCACGCCCGCCCACTATGGTCGACAAACAAATCAAAGGTAGCATTCTTTACTTCCCTGCAATCTTCGGCAATGTCCGGATTGGTCCACTTGATATTTTGCTTTTCCTCATCTATACAAACCAAGATACCGTTACTCAAAACCAACAGGATTCCTTCGCCGCATTCTTTCATGTCGGACACTTCGGCTTTCGCAAGCAGTTCATCCGCTCCCTTTACTGCTACGGCATTTTTCTGTTCCTCTCTATAGCTGTAAACACCTTTACCATTAATATAGATCCAGAAAGTCTTTTCCTTATCAATATAGATAAGCGAAGGATTTCCGGTCAGACCGACGTTCCACATCCAAGCTTCCACATTACGGTCAAAAACATCGGAAGCCGAGTTGTAAATGGCATACCCACTTCCCGTACGTATCCACAAATTACCGGACGCATCTTCTTGTATATCCTCGACATAACTATCGGGAAGAGATTTCTCGTCATCTTTCTGGCTGCGATAAATCTTTATATTGTAACCATCATAGCGGTTCAGCCCCGAAGCTGTACCAAACCACATGAATCCGTTTGAATCTTTATAAATAGCATTAACCTGATTATTGGAAAGTCCGTCTTTCACTTCCAAATGTTTAAACATGTAGTCATGTGAAGCAGCAGAGAAACATACCATCCAAACCCACAAGAGCAGTAGTTGCAGTCTTTTCATACTATCAGAGCTAAGGGAAGTTATTTTTGTTGCAAATGAAGTGAAAAACGAACAGAAAAGCAAGGAAAGACAAGGATTTTTAAAGAAGGAGAAGCATATCCCTCGCGGACATACTTCTCCGTAACCAATCAAAAAAACTATATCAACAATCCTTGTAACCTATAAAACCTATTTGTATGATACTTTTAAAAACTGTCTTTTATTCTATCCACCACTCAATCAATAAGGGTATTGACCGGCTGCGGCTCCCTTCATGATGCCCTCAATGGCATAAGCCTCCTTCGCCGTACCCGTACCACGGTTCATGTCACCGCCGGTTTCCCAATAAAAGGGGACACAACCGTGGTTTTTCGCCTCTCGGGTGACTACCTCATTCCAATAGGAGCGGCTCTTGTTATGCATCTCCTGGTCAATATCAGGATAGGCAAGTTCAGAAGTCCCCTCTATCTTGTCTTCTTTTGCCCGCTTCATGGCGCTGTATTCACCCACAATCACAGGAATTCCCTTATCTGCATAGGCCGTTTTCATCTTCTGGAATTGCTGCTTCACATAATCTTCTTCGTAACCGGTGGCATTATGAATGGAACCGGATACATGATTATCCTTACCCCAATAAAGGAATACATTGCTCCAGGTTTCGTCATGGTTCATCATGGTGAACTGATAGGGATCATAGAAGTGAACTTCCACCATCAGACGGTCGGGTACCTCATCCTTGGGCATCGTGTAGTCATTCACCGTCTTGTCAATATTGGTATAAGGACCTTGCACAATCAGACAACGGCTCGCATTATTTCCTCCGGTGGCACGCACGGCATCAATGAAGGTCTGTTCGTATTTCAAGATGACATCTATGGCCGATGTGCCAACGTTCCCCTGGTCTTGCTGTCCGGGTTCGTTACATCCGGCAAAGAGCAGGTGTTCGTCATAAGCATTCAGTTTATTGGCAATCTGTGTCCAGATAGCTTTCTGCTTGGCATCTACTTCGCTGCTGTAACCATGGGTGATACTCTCTTCAAGCCAACCGCCATCCCAATGGATATTGACAATGGCATACATATCATTGGCTACACAGTAGCCCACCACTTCGCTCACCCGGTCGAGCCATGCAGCATCTATCTCATAGGTCGATGGATTCACAATGTAGTAATCCCACGCGCAAGGGATGCGCACCGCATTAAATCCCAATGCCTTCAGCCCTTTGATATATGCCTCGCTCACTTTAGGATTTCCCCATAACGTTTCGCCCGCTATCTTGTTCTTGTTATCACAAGCTTCCAGCGTGTTGCCGATATTGATACCTGCATACATCTTGGCGGCAAGTGTCCTGGCATCGCTTTCCATATTGCCGGTTTCGCCCGCACCCTGCTTTACGGCCACAGTCTCCGTCAGGCTACCCAAAGTAAAAGAGATATGGCCTTCGCGCGCTCCCAAAGGATTGGGAGAGACGGTAAACTTGAAAATCTTGTCTTCCATGGCACGGGTATTGACCGCCTTTATCCAAGAAACATCGGAAACGGCTTGTACGTCACCATTGGTTTCCACCACCACAGAAACATCTCCTCCCGCAGCTGGCAGGTCGAAAGAGGTAGAGTTGGATATGATTAATCCGTCCGCAGCCGTTTGTTTCACTGTGAAGCTCCCTACTTCGCTGCCTCCGGCTTTCACCGTTACCTTGGCTTCACGGTCACTCGTGTCCGTATTGGCTTCTGCCATAACGGTATACTTCAAAATACTACTCGAAGCAGAACTTTCGGCAGTAACCTTACACCACTCCGGTGCACTGCTGGTAACTTCCAATGCAACGTTCGACTTGATGTTCAGCGTACTTGTTCCTCCGGTCTTGGAGAAAGTCATTCCATCCGTCAGAATGTTCGCGGGAATCGTTATTTCCGGAGTCACAGTATCATCATTGCCGGAACATGCGGCAACGAAAGAAGAGAAAAGCAGTGCCGACAGCACCAGGCAAATTTGGAATTTTTCAATGATATTCTTCATCATGTCTTTACGTATTAAAAATAATGGTTAAATCAGTGAGAGCAAAAGTAGCGGAAAAGGCGGAAAACACACCGATGCCATGTTATCTGCAACGGTATCATTTGTTTCCGAATAGGGCTCAAAAGTTATCATTGAATGACATCAGACACATCCGGCTTGCTTGAACCGAAAGAATACTTTATTTTTGTGTATAAACACTTCCTTCAACTACCCTGATTCATATATCTGATAAACTATTTAAAATACAATGCATTTATGAGAAAGATGATGTTACTTTTAGGACTGGCGCTCAGCCTGTCCTGCTTTTCACAAAACCGGCAAGGTTATCAAAATCCCGTTATTCCCGGTTTCCATCCCGACCCGAGTATCTGCCGCGCAGGAGATGACTTTTATCTGGTCAACAGTAGTTTCCAATATTTCCCGGGCGTACCGTTGTTCCACAGCAAAGACCTCATCAACTGGGAACAAATCCAACAAATCGGACACTGCCTGACGCGCCCCTCACAACTGCCGCTTCACGACGCCGGCCCATGGGGAGGAATCTATGCACCTACCATCCGCTACAACAGCGGTACATTCTACATGATTACCACCAACGTGTCCGACAAAGGCAACTTCCTTGTACACACTACCGACCCGCGTGGCGAATGGTCAGAACCCGTATGGCTCAAGCAAGGCGGTATAGACCCGTCCCTCTATTTTGAAGACGGCAAGTGTTACCTCGTCAGCAATCCGGGCGTAGGTATCTATCTGTGCGAAATCAACCCCAAAACCGGCGAACAACTCAACGAGTCCAAACGCATCTGGAACGGCACGGGCGGACGGCACCCTGAAGGGCCGCATATTTACAAGAAAGACGGATGGTATTATCTGCTGATTTCCGAAGGCGGCACGGAATACGGCCACAAAGTGACAATAGCCCGTAGCCGCGATATAGACGGCCCGTACGAAGAGACCCCCGCCAATCCCATCCTGACCCACATCAACAAGAATGCACAAAACAGCCCGATACAAGGAACCGGCCATGCCGACCTGATACAAGCCCCTGACGGTTCGTGGTGGATGGTGTGTCTCGCTTTCCGTCCGCAAAGCGGCAACCATCACCTGCTGGGACGCGAAACGTTCCTTGCTCCCGTGCGCTGGGACAAGAATGCCTGGCCGGTAGTAAACGGAGATGGCACAATAGCCCTGCAAATGGATGTGCCAACCCTACCGCAACATCCTCTTGCCCCCAAGCCTGCACGCACCGATTTCAAAAACGGCAAATTAGGTCCCGAATGGGTTCATATCAGAAACTATCATCCGGAAAACTATACCTTTGCTTCCGGTAACCTCCGTCTGAAAGCAACCCCCGTAAACCTGAACAACGGGAAAGGCAGTCCTCCTTTTGCCGGCCGCCGGCAAGAACATATCGACTTCACAGCCACCACTTCCATGCAACTGAAAAAAGCCGCCAGTGGCGACGAAGCCGGCCTGACGGTCTACATGTTCGAATCGTCCCATTACGATTTATTAGTCAAGCAATTGGCAGACGGGAAACAAGCTGTAGTATTGCGCTACCAATTGAATGAATTGACCCATACGGAAAAGGAAGTTATTCTGCCCCAGGGGAAAGTACAACTCCGTGTAAAAGGCAGCAACGAAATCTATTCGTTCGAGTATGCCACAAACGGAAAGGACTTCAAAGAACTGGGCCGAATGAATACGCGCTATATCAGTACAGAAACTGCCGGTGGCTTTACGGGAATCATGCTGGGATTGTATGCCGTCTCCGGTTCTCAAACCTCAAAAGCATATGCAGACTTTGAATACTTTGATTACGAAGGAAAATAGCAGCCAATCTTAGAGAAAGCCCCTGCTTTTCTCCGCTTCCGCCCTTTTGTCTGTCCGGTTCAGTACAAAGATTCATGAACGGCCCCCCTAGGTGAACAAGTTTGTTCACCTAAGAGGGCTGAGTTGTTCACTACTATGAACAAGGCGGACCACTTTAGTGGAGATACCATAAAATCACTATGTTTATCGCAATAAGTACCCATCCCGTCCGAACAAAGTACAAGGCAAAGAGCTATCAAAGCGCCGCCTTACGGACCACCTCCTTTATTTTATTCTCTCTATGGTTCTTCAATCTATATCAGAACGATGCACACCGGTGAGGGCAAAACAAAAAATCCGGGATGGCCTGCATCCCGGATTTCCTATCTAACCAGTATATTTCCGTCTATCCCTCTTACCATTCAGGAACAGAGAAAAGAGTGTGGAACGTGAACTTCACTTCCATAGAACTGCTGAAACCAAGTTCCTTGATAACATCACCATCAGGAGTACCGAAAGCGCACCCTTTATCCTTTGTTGTCCCATAGCAATTCCAAAGTTCCAGACGATACTTCGGGGATTCATTGGCATCGAGCACTTTGGATGCATCAAATGTCACTTCCTTGCCATCCAGATAGAGGTTGTCAAGCGTGGCATGCAAACCGGGGAAATACTTGTAAATGTCAGCCACTTCAACGAAGGTCATGATGGAACCTGCCGCATAGTCGGCAGATTCGTACTTAATGTCGAACTGAGAAGCCACAAGGCTGTACTGGAAGTTCTCGTATTTCACCTCGAACGTAGCTCCTGCGTTATATCCCCATGCACTTCCCCAATCCGGATTGACAGTAACCAGATTGGGCGTATAAATACCTGCACCGGTACCGTCGGTAATGACGGTGCAGACAATCTCAAGCTTCTCCTTGAAATGGATGGCAGGCTCGGTACCTTGATTTTCTACATTGCTGAACGGACTGAGAGGAACAGCATTGCCTACAGAACCCGCCCCATAAGCATTGAACAACTGAACACGGTACTTGCCGTTTCCTTCAATGTCGCCATAATAGAAGCGGTTGGCATCAAACCGGATGGAAGTACCGTCCAGCTTGATGTCGTCAATGCGTACAAACGAATTGGGATAGCGCTTCGCCATACCGGCAAAGTCAAGCGTAAACACCATAGCATCGGTACAAGTTCCCTCGAAAACAAACGTGTGCTGTCCAGCCAAGTCTTCGGGTGAAATGGCTACAAGCAGTGCATCCCAACTTCCTGCCCATGATGAATCGGCGATATTGAGCAATACAGGAACCTGCGCATCGGCATCGGCCTTGGCCTGGCTGTAATAGTTCAACGAATAGCCATAGTCGCCATCGGGCAGGGCAATCTGCAAGCCGTCGGCAGTCAACGACAGAATGTTCAGCTTACCACTCTTCGTGCCAATCCAAGTATTGGCACAAAGCACATCTATGTCGATGTCAATCACTTTATTCGCCTCGTCAATCGTAAACTTACCGGTTTCATCGGTCACGGTGCCGTCTTCGGCAATGCGATGAATGTTCACCGTACCGTCTTCCTTGAGTTCCATATAGCCGTAGTCCTTTCCGTAGGTATAACCTATCCAGCCATTATCCGTACCCATCTCCCAATGAATCTGCTGTTCAATGTTGGGTTGTCCGTTGGAAACTGTGCTCCAGTTGTCCGTAACACCCCACTGCGTGAAAGGTCCTTCAAACACGTGCTGCTTACCGTCCTGGCCATTGTCAAGATACCACTTCTGATAGAGCAGAGCCTTGTTGAACGGTACGTTCTTGGCTGTGGAAACAGCGCGTACAGCCATACCTTGATAAACTGCGGCAGTGATACGGTGATTGACAGAAGCTGCAAACTGGTAACCTACCGCAAATTCTGTATTGGAAGAGTTGACAGTACCGGTGAGGTAATATCCTTCAGTACCCAGCGCCGTCACATCGTTTGCCACACGCGTACCGGCTGCAGGCAGGAAGATGGAATTACCATTAGGACCGGTGAACTTGAAACCTGTCACTCCATTCTGCTCAGTCCACTCTTTCTGGCACAACGTGAAGAGTTCCTCGAAATCATCGGCAGTAGGCAGTGTGGCACGCCCTTGAAATGCACGGAAAGCCAAGTCGGAAGCCGTTTTATAAGTATCGGCCGAAGCATAGTCGGCAGGGTCGATGCTATTGTTGCATCCGGTCAGGTCACCGAATCCGAAAAGGCCACCCAGTCCAGTCTCGCTCTTGGCACCCACATTGAAGCGAGCCCACTTCACGGAGAGTCCCAGGTCGACAAGGTCATTGTCGAGATCGAAGTCATAGGCAGGAGTAGTGAAGCTCTTCACCTCACCATACACAATGCCGCTACCCAGATTGAGGTAAGCCGCATAATAGTATTGCGTTTCGGGCACCAACCCTTCATGGACGAATGAATAGCTGTCCTTAAGTTCCTCACTCTTCACTATAAGGCCTGCACGAACCGCTTCTACATCGGATGAAGTAGAGATAACAACACCACAAGTAGCATCGGCCGTAGCATCGGTCAATGTCCCACCCAATACAGCCGAGGCGAAGTCGACAGATGCGGCATCGGCAGTAGCCACCTTGGCATCGGTGGTGAGCAAGCTTTTCACCTCACCTTTGTAATACACCTTACCCTGCAAGCATACATAAGCCTGATAATAGAGCGTAGAGTTATTGTTCAACCCGTTCAACTGAGCACTGAAGGCGCTACCGTCATAAGCAGCCTGCACGTCCTCGGGCAGGTTGTCTTGCGCAAAACCATAGAAGAAGCCGGTCTTATAGCTTCCGGCATCCATGCCATCCAACCCGGAGAGCGTGGCATGGAGTGTAGCAGTAGTGGCGGTCACATCGGACGACCC
>ERZ859937.244-NODE-244-length-25831-cov-2.523239_pt1 | contig 25831 bp, 26 predicted proteins | sample MGYA00509985_ERZ859937 | MGnify/ENA primary metagenome ERZ859937 (study PRJEB30046, sample SAMN00715169) | human gut metagenome | study: EMG produced TPA metagenomics assembly of the A metagenome-wide association study of gut microbiota in type 2... | reverse complement strand
CAATCCGTCAGGATTGCTGCGGAAAATCGCCTTGTCTGCGGGCAAAAATCCTCGCCGTTCGATGCACTCTGCTTACGAAAACAACTTCACAGAAACGAGAGGAACTATCATGCTGTTTGGCAGACGCAAACCCGGTTATACCACCACGGTGGACGCCGCCTCCGACCCTGAGCAGGTCATCCTCGACCTGCAAAAGGCAGAGATGGCCGCGAAAAAGAAGCCGAAGGCCGAGGTCTTTGACATCGACGCAGCCAGCGAGACTGCCCGCCGCCTGAAGGAAACGGGCAGTATGTTCGACGGCAGCGCTGCAAAGCTCGGTGAGGACGTCATTGCCGCTGTGCAGAAGGAGACGGATGCTCTGGCCGCAAAGCAGGCCGAGGCACAGCCCGCTCCCGAAGAGACGGCTGCACCGGACGCCGCCGAAAAAACCCAGCTGCTGGATTTTCTGGCCGCTGCACCGGAGGCAGAGGGCGACCCCTACGCCGACCAGCCCACCGTCACCGCGCCGGAGCTGCCCAAGCTGACCCCGGCACAGGAGCTGGCGGGTTACATCCGCTCCCGCTCGGCGGCGGCACTGGTCACATCCCACGCCCTGCTGGTGAGTGAGGTGGAAAACGCCGATGAGCTTCTGGCCCAGATGCCGGAAGACCCCCAGTGCGCAGACATCGTGTCCCGCGCCGGCGCAAAGGATGCCTACTACTCCAGCGCCAACATGAGCGACAACTACGCCATGATCGCGCAGCTCATCGAGGACAAGGACCTCTGCGCCATGGTGGCCGAGATGGTGCGGTTCAACGCCCGCGTCTACCCCAGCGCCACCCCGCTGCGGTACTTCCGCCGCTCGCCCTACGATCTGACACAGGAAGCCATCGAGCAGACGTGGCAGTCCATGCAGGGCAGGCCGGAGTACGCCGACATCGAGGAGCTGACCAACAACCAGAACGAGCGGTTCCTCTTCTCCACCCAGCACCTCACCCGCCGCTACGCAAAAGCCATCAGCGACGTGGACGAGTGGACCGACTAAAGCATCCCACACAATCAAATAGGGTATATGAGCTTCTTTGAGCAAAGGTGTCTAAACCGTCGGGCATGACACCGCGCCGCAATGCTAAGGGCTATATAAGCCGGCATTCAAGGGTGGAGGAGGAAACCCCGCCGCCTTCCCGCAGAAGAAACGCTGCAATTTGAAAAAAAGAACTCCTCCCATCCACACAGGGGCTTTCTATGCCCTGCCGCCACTACAAGGGCGGCAGGGAGCAGCCATCGGCATGGCAGTCTGCAAGCTGCCTTTTGCCGGAATGTGCGGATATTCTGCGGAGGCGTTTTGATTTTCCATCAAGACGTCTCCGCTTCTTTTTTAACCTGCCTTTTTATATGGTTCCCCGCTGCGCCCCGCCTGAGCCATAGCAGGCCGGGTGTGGCCGGGCATTTGGAGGATTTTTTTATGAAACAGCCTTTCTGTGCGCCCTCTGAGGCGCTGCGCCGCGTGCTGGATGCCGCTGCGGCTCTGCCGAGGCCGGAGACGGAGATCGTCCCGCTGGACGAAGCGGGCGGCCGCATTGCCGCCGAGACGCTTTCGGCCCGGATGGATCAGCCGCCCTTTGACCGCAGCCCCTTCGACGGCTACGCCCTGCACAGCGCCGACACCGCCAGTGCCAGCCGCGAAACACCCGTCACCCTGCCCGTGACCATGAAGCTCTACGCCGGAGATGCCCCCGCTTCGCCCCTGCCTGCTGGCTGTGCGGCCCGCATCATGACCGGCGCACCCCTGCCCGAGGGCGCAGACTGTGTGCTGATGCAGGAGCTGACCGACAGCGGCGAGGAGACGGTACAGCTCTATGCCGCCATGAAGCCCCAGCAGAACGTGGTATTCCGGGGCGGAGACATCGCCGCCGGTGCTGTCATCGCCGAAGCCGGTACGGTACTCTCCCCCGCCCATCTCGGCGTGCTGGCCGGGCAGGGATACGCTGAAGTCCCCGTTTACAAAACGCTGACCGTGGGCGTTCTGGCCACAGGAAGCGAGCTTTTAGCTCCGGGCGAGGCTTGGACGCCCGGCAAAATTTATGACGCCAACGGCGTCCAGAACGCCGCCCGCCTGCGGCAGCTGGGCTTTGCGGTAAAACGTCGGCACTGCTCCGACGACCCGGAGGAGATCGCCCATGAGATGCAGGAACTGCTGGCGGAGTGCGATGCCGTCATCACCAGCGGCGGCGTCTCGGTGGGGCAGAAAGACTATCTGCCCGCTGTGCTGGAACAGCTGAATGCAGACATCCTCCTTGCAGGCGTGGCCCAGAAGCCCGGAAGCCCCATGCTGGCCGGGAAAATTGACGGCAAGCTGGTGTTCTGTCTCTCCGGCAACCCCTTTGCTGCCGCCGCTACGCTGGAACAATATGCCGTCCCGGCTCTTTTGCGGGTGGCGGGGCGCTGTGAGGAAAGCTGCCTTCTTCCCCGCACCACCCGCACCCTGACCACGGGCTTCTCGAAGCCCAGCAAGGGGAACCGCTATCTGCGGGCAAAGGCCATGGGCGGCAGCGTGACCATCCCCGGCGAGGGCAACGCCGAAGCCCACTCGTCCGGCAGCCTTTCTGCCATGATCGGCTGCAACTGTCTCGTTGAACTGCCTGCGGGCAGCGGCCCGGTGACTCCGGGCGAAGAAGTGGAGGTGCTCAGTTTTGTACAGTGAACAGAAAGAGGCTCTGGCCCAGGAGATCGAGCTCAAGCGCCCGGCGGTGCTGGCCGTCAGCGGCCTGCACAACAGCGGCAAGACGACGCTGCTGGAAAAGCTTCTGCCTGCCCTGCGCAGCCGGGGGCTGAAAGTGGGCATTATCAAGCACGACGGCCATGATTTCACTCCCGATGTCCCCGGCACCGACAGCTACCGTCTGCGGGAAGCGGGGGCCGAGGGCGTGGCAGTCTACTCCGGCCAGCGCTATCTGCTGACCGAGATGTTCCGCCTGACGGAGCAGGACTTGCTGGCGCTGTTCGAGCGCCACGGCTATGATTTGGTGCTGCTGGAAGGCTTCAAAGACAGCGGCTGGCCGAAAATCGAAGTTGTCCGCAAAGAAATTTCGGACACACCGGTGTCTTTCCAGCCGCTGGCGGTGGTGGGAGACATTCCGGGGGCAGATTTTGGATTGGAAGATGCGCAGGCTCTGGCCGACTGGCTCGTTGCCCAGATGCCGGGCCTGTAAGGAGAAGACAGATATGAAACTGATTCGTACCGAAGACGCGGCAGGCCAGGTGCTCTGCCACGACATTACCCAGATCATTCCCGGTGAGTTCAAGGGCGCACGTTTCCGCAAGGGCCATATCATCCAGCCCGAGGACATCCCCGTGCTGCTCTCCATCGGCAAAGAAAACCTCTACGTCTGGGAGAAAAAGCCCGGCATCCTCCACGAGGACGAAGCCGCCGCGCTGCTGTACAAGGCCGCTGCGGGCAGGAACATCCACGGCACCGAGCCGAAAGAGGGAAAAATCGAGCTCATCGCCGACTGCGACGGCCTGCTGAAGATCAACCGTGAAGCCCTGCTAGCCGTGAACCGCACGCCCCAGATGATGATCGCCACCATCCACGGCGACCTGCCCGTGAAAAAGGGCCAGAAACTGGCCGGTACCCGCATCATCCCGCTGGTCATCGAACAGGAGAAGATGGACGCCATGCAGGCTGCCGCAGGCAGTGAGCCTATCCTGAACGTGCTGCCCATGCAGGCCAAGAAGTTTGCCGTCATCACCACCGGCAGCGAGGTGTTCAAGGGCCGCATCGAGGATAAGTTCACGCCTATCCTCGTGGGCAAGCTGGCCGAGTACGGCTGCGAGATGACCTTCCACAAGGTCTGCGACGACGACCCGGCGGGCATCACCGCCGCCATTCTGGAAGCGAAAGAGGCGGGCTGTGAGCTCATCTTCACCACCGGCGGCATGAGCGTGGACCCCGACGACCGCACCCCGCTGGCCATCAGAAACACCGGCGCGGACATCGTCACCTACGGCGCACCGGTGCTGCCGGGTGCCATGTTCCTCGTGAGCTATCTGGACGGTGTGCCGGTCTGTGGTCTGCCTGGCTGCGTCATGTACGCCAAGCGCACCATCTTTGACCTGCTGCTGCCCCGTCTGCTGGCCAACGATGCCATCACCGCCGAGGATATTGCCCGTCTGGGCGAGGGCGGCCTGTGCCTTGGCTGCGCCGAGTGCCACTGGCCCAACTGCGGATTTGGGCATTGCTGAGAGAATATAAACCTCTCCGTCACGGCTAACGCCGTGCCACCTCCCCTATCGAGGGGAGGCTTTGGCAATCCCCTCAAAGTAAACGGTTTCGCCAGAGGCTCCCCTACTAGGGGAGCTGTCGAGAAGCTTGCGACGAGACTGAGAGGTTGTACGAAGGATAGCGTAAAAATATGAATACATCTGAAACTAATCTGACCCACTTTGATGCCTCCGGCAACGCCGTGATGGTGGATGTGAGCGAGAAGACTGTCACCTTCCGGGAGGCCACCGCCCACGGCATCATCACCATGAACGCCGAGGCATTCGCCGCCGTGGAGAGCGGCACCGTGAAGAAAGGCGATGTGCTGGGCGTGGCCCGCATTGCCGGCATCATGGCCACCAAGCGCACCAGCGAGCTCATCCCGCTGTGCCATCCGCTGCCGCTGACGAAAGTGAGCGTGGACTTCAGGCTTCTGCCCGAGCGGCAGGCTGTGGAGGCGCTCTGCACCGTCAAGACGGCGGGCGTCACCGGCGTGGAGATGGAGGCCCTGACTGGCGTTTCCACCGCCCTGCTCACCATCTACGATATGTGTAAGGCCGTCGATAAGGGCATGGAGCTGGGCGAGATCCATCTCGTCGAGAAGACCGGCGGCAAGAGCGGCCACTACATCCGGGCGGAGGGCGGCTATGTTTGATTCTGCCCAGCGCAATATCCACTATCTGCGCCTGTCCGTCACCGACCTTTGCAACCTGCGCTGCCGCTACTGTATGCCCGACGGCGTGGAAAAGCTGGAACGGGAAGCCGTGCTCACCTACGAAGAGTTCCTGCGTCTGGCGGCCCTGTTTGCCCGGTGCGGCATCGACACCGTCCGCGTCACCGGCGGAGAGCCGCTGGTGCGCAAGGGCGTAGACCAGCTGGTGGCGGGGCTGAAAGCCATCCCCGGCATCCGCAAAGTCACCATGACCACAAACGGCATCCTGCTGGCGCAGCAGCTGCCCGCCCTGCTGGCGGCTGGCCTTGACAGCGTGAACATCAGCCTCGACACCCTGCGCCCCGAGGTGTTCCAAAGCATCACGGCCCGGGACGAGTTCGGCCATGTGATGGAAGGCATTCACGCAGCACTGGACAGCGGCATCCCTGTCAAACTGAACTGTGTGCCGCAGGTGGGCGTGAACGAGGGTGAGTTGGAAGACCTGGCCGCCCTCGCCGAGAGCCGCCCGTTACAGGTGCGGTTCATCGAGATGATGCCCATCGGCTACGGCGCGGCCATGCCCTGCATCTCGGGGCCGGAGCTGCGGGAGCGGTTTGCCCGCCGCTGGCCGGAGTTTTCGCCCCTGCCCGCCGCCCAGAGCGCCGGGTTCGGCGACGGGCCTGCCGTCTACTACACCGTCCCGGGCTGGAAGGGCGATGTGGGCTTCATCGCGGCGGTCCATGGCAAGTTCTGTGCTTTCTGCAACCGGGTGCGGCTGACCAGTCAGGGCTTTCTGCGCCCCTGCCTTGCCAGCGAGACGGGCTGCGACCTGCGCACCCTGCTGCGCGGCGGCGCAGCCGACGAGGAGCTTTTACAGGCCATCCGGGAGACCATCTGGTCGAAACCCCGGGAACATCATTTCGGAGACAATTCCATGCCCGCCACCCGCGGGATGTACCGTATCGGAGGATAAATTACTATGGGAAAAATTCTGGCGATCTGCACCAGCCCCAAGCGCGGCACCGTCAAGACCGAGGTGCCAAGTGCTGTCCTGACCCCGGAATGGGGCATCGTGAGCGACGCCCACGGCGGAAACTGGCACCGGCAGGTGAGCCTGCTCAGCGCCGAAAAAATCGAGGCGTTCCGTAAGAAGATCTGGGTGGACTACGGCGCCTTCGGCGAAAACCTTGTCATTGAGGGCTTCGACTTCCGCAGCCTGCCCGTCACCAGCCGCTTCGCCATCGGCGACGTGGTACTGGAGATGACTCAGATCGGCAAGGAGTGCCACAACGACTGCGTCATCAAGCAGCAGACCGGCGAGTGCATCATGCCCCGGGAGGGCGTATTTGCCCGGGTGCTGAAGGGCGGCGAAATTCATGTCGGCGACGAAGTGACCCTTCTGCCCCCGCCGGAAGATCCGCCGCTGCGCGCTGCGGTCATCACCCTGTCGGACAAGGGCAGCCGGGGCGAGCGGGAGGACAAGAGCGGCCCCCTCATCGTGGAGATGCTCACCGCCGCAGGCTATGTGGTGGAAGAGACGATGCTCCTGCCCGACGAGGCCAAGGCGCTGAAAGCACAGCTCATCCGTCTGGCCGATGGCCGTCAGGTGAACCTTATCCTGACCACCGGCGGCACCGGCTTCTCGCCCCGGGATATTACCCCCGAGGCCACCTATGCCGTAGCCGACCGCAACGCCCCCGGCATCGCCGAGGCCATGCGGTATCACAGCCTTTCCATCACCCCCCGCGGGATGCTGAGCCGCGCCGCCAGTGTATTGCGCGGCAAGACGCTCATCGTCAACCTGCCGGGCAGCCCGAAAGCCGTGAAGGAGAACCTCGAGTACATCCTGCCCAGCCTCGGACACGGCGTCCGCATCGCCGCCGGTCTGGACGGCGAGTGCGCCCGCAAGTAAATTGCTGTCCCGCTCCGGCTTGCTGGGGCGTGGACATAAATTATGAGGGATTCTTTTATAAAAGCAAGGAGTAGATCTATGAAAACCGATCTCATTTCCCGCCGTAACTTTCTGGCTGCGGCCGGTGCCGCCGGTATTGCTGCTGCCCTGACCGCCTGCGGCGGCGCTGCTTCCAGCACTGCCTCTTCCGCAGCTGCTTCCGAGGCTGCTGGCGAGAGCGTCGAGCTCATCGTCTTCGCCGCTGCCTCCCTGACAGAGACCCTGAACGCCATCGCCCAAGACTACTCTGCCGAGAACCCGGGCGTCACCTTCCGCTTCAACTTTGATTCCTCCGGCACCCTGAAGACCCAGATCCAGGAGGGCGCTGACTGCGACCTCTTCATCTCTGCCGGTCAGAAGCAGATGAACCAGCTGGACATCACCGCTTCTGCCGACGTGAACACCGACGGTCTGGACTTCGTGGACCCCTCCACCCGTGTGGACCTGCTGGAAAACAAGGTCGTCCTCTGTGTTCCCGAGGGCAGCGACAAGGGCATCGACAGCTTTGATGCTCTGGCCGAGCACCTGAAGGCGGAGGACATCCTGTTCTGCATGGGCAACAGCGATGTGCCTGTGGGCCAGTACACCCAGAAGATCCTGGCCTACTATGACCTCGACGAAGAGGCTCTGGCCGCTGCCGGTGTCATCACCTACGGCTCCAACGTCAAGGAAGTCACCACCCAGATCAGCGAGGGCAGTGTGGACGCCGGTGTCGTCTACTGCACCGACGCTTACAGCGCCAGTCTGCCCCCCGTGGACGAGGCCACCGCCGAGATGTGCGGTCAGGTCATCTACCCCGCCGCTGTGCTGAAGGCTGCCCCCAACGCCGAGGCCGCCAGGGAGTTCCTGGCCTATCTGCAGACTGACCGTGCCGCCACCGTGTTCGAGGGCGTGGGCTTCACGGCGATGTAAAAGGTTAAAATTATGGATTGGTATCCCTTATGGAACAGCCTGCGCATCGCGCTCATCAGCTGCGCAGCAGTGTTCTTCCTCGGCATTTTTTCCGCCTATTATATCGCAAAGCTGCCCCGCACCGTCAAGGGCGTGCTGGACGTGGTGCTCACCCTGCCCATGGTGCTGCCGCCCACGGTGGTGGGCTATTTTCTGCTGCTGCTCTTCGGCGCAAAGCGGCCGCTGGGCATCTTCTTCATGGAGCATTTCGGCGTCAAGCTGGTCATGAACTGGTACAGCGCCATCTTTGCGTCCATCGTGGTAGCCTTCCCGCTGATGTACCGCACCGCCCGGGGCGCCTTCGAGAGCTTTGACGAGACGCTGGCGTGGTCGGCCCAGACACTGGGACAGTCCAACGCATGGATATTCTGGCGGGTGCGGATGCCCTGCTGCCGACAGGGCATTCTGGCCGGTACGGTGCTGGCCTTTGCCCGGGCCTTGGGCGAGTACGGTGCTACCAGCATGATAGCGGGCTACACCCCGGGCAAGACGGCCACCATCGCCACCACGGTGTACCAGCTCTGGCGCACTAACGATGAGGCCGGTGCCATGCGGTGGGTGCTGGTGGACATCGTCATCTCTGCTGTGGTGCTGCTGGCTGTGAACCTCTTGGAGAAAAAGCAGAAAGCAGGTGGCCGCGCATGAGCTTGGAAGTACATATCGAGAAAAAGCTGAACGGCTTCACCCTCCGCTCCGACTTCACCGCCGGGAACACTGCCACGGCCATTCTGGGCGCGTCCGGCTGCGGCAAAAGCATGACACTGCGCTGCATCGCGGGCATCGTGAAGCCCGACAAGGGCCGCATCGTGCTGGACGGGCGGGTGCTGTTCGACAGCGAGCAGCACATCGACCTGCCGCCCCAGCAGCGGGGCGTGGGCCTGCTCTTCCAGAACTACGCCCTTTTCCCGAATATGACCGTGGAGCAGAACATCCTCTGCGGCCTGAAAGCCGAAAGGGACAAAGCCGCCCGCAAGGCCCGCTGCGCCGGGATGCTGCGGGCCTTGCGGCTGGAAGAACTGGCCAGCCGCCGCCCGGCAGAGCTTTCCGGCGGACAGCAGCAGCGCACCGCGCTGGCCCGTATCCTTGTGGGCAAGCCGAAGATTTTGATGCTGGATGAGCCGTTCAGCGCACTGGACAGCTACCTCCGCGAGGAGGTGGAGGGCGAAGTAGGCAGCCTGCTGGCGGGTTTCGACGGCACAGCCCTGCTTGTCACCCACAACCGGGACGAAGCTTACCGCCTGTGCCGGGACATGATCGTCATGGACGGCGGGCAGGTGCTCCGCACCGGCACCACGAAAGAGGTCTTTGCCGACCCCCGCAGCACCGCTGCGGCCCGGCTGACCGGCTGCAAGAACATCCTGCCCTGCACCCGGGTGGACGCCCACAGCGTCCGCCTCGCAGGCAGTGAGAGTCTGCTGCACCTCGCCGCTGAGGTGCCGGAGGGCTGCACCGCCGTGGGCATCCGCCCCACGACTTCGCCCCCTGCGCCCCGGGCGCAGAGAACGCCCTGCCGGTGAAGCTTCTCTCGGCCAGCGAGAACCCTTTCGACTGGAACCTCATCTTCCAGCTGCCGGACGGCACCACTCGTCTGTGGTGGAAAGTGAGCAAGACGACCCTCTCCGTGGCCGAACCCGACGCCCCGGCCTGCCTCTCCGCCCTGCCGGAGCGCATCATGGCGCTGGTGGATCATAGCCAATACGAGCAGTAAACGTCAAAAGAGCCGGTGCGGACGCACCGGCTCTTGCTCTGTTTTTATGACTCGCCGAAGAATTTCTTGGCAATATCGGCACTCTGCTTGGCATCCTTGGCGTACCAGTCCGCGCCGATCTTCTCGGCGTACTCTGGCGTCAGGACAGCGCCGCCCACCATCACCTTGCAGTCGAGCTTTGCCGCATGGAGGGCCGCGATGGTCTCCTCCATGCTCTTGAGGGTGGTGGTCATCAGGGCCGAGAGCCCCACGAGGTGGACATCCTTCTCCCGGACATTGTCCACCACCGTCTCCACCGGCACATCGCGGCCAAGGTCGATGACCTCGAAGCCGTAGTTCTCGAGGATGACGCGGACGATGTTCTTGCCGATGTCGTGGACATCGCCCTTGACGGTCGCGAGGACGATGCGTCCCTTGCTGGCCCCGGCCCCGCCCCGCTTGGCGATGGCAGTCTTTATCTCTTCAAAGGCGGCCTGTGCGGCGCTGGCGGCCTGTAACAGCTGGGGCAGGAAGAGCTTGCCCTTCTCGTACTTTTCACCCACGACGTCCAGCGCCGGGATGAGGGCCTCGTCCACCAGCGTCAGGGGCTCGTTTTCGTCCAGCAGGGTGTGGGTGCGGGCGGCGGCTTCACCCTTGAGGCCCTTTTCCACCGCCTGCATCAGCGCGGCAAAAGGGCCGCTGTGAGCTGCATCCGCCTCCGCCGGGGTGTTTGACGTCTGAGACGTCTGAGCCGTCTGGGCCTGCTTCAACGCGGCGCTGGCAGGGACTTTATCGGCATAGCGGGCGATGTAGGCCATGCTCTGCTTATCACGGTTGGTGAGGACGTTGTAAGAGTAGACCGCCGCCATCATCTCTTCGCTGGAAGGATTCATGATGGCGAGGTCGAGGCCCGCGTACATGGCCATGGTGAGGAAGGTGGTGTTCAGGTAGGGGCGGCAGGGCAGGCCGAAGCTGATGTTGGACACACCGAGGATGGTGCGGACGCCCAGCTCCTTCTTGCAGCGGGCCAGCGCCTCCACGGTGGCCAGAACGTCCTGCTGCTGGGCGCTGGCGGTGAGGGTCAGGCAGTCGATATAAATATCTTCCCGGGGGATGCCGTGGGCCAGGCCGCGTCCACCACCCGCTTTGCGATCTCAAACCGGGCGTCGGCGCTGGGCTGGATGCCCCGCTCGTCGATGGCAAGGCCGACGACGGCCGCGCCGTACTTTTTGCAGAGGGGCAGGACACGCTCCAGCACTTCGGTCTCGCCGTTCACCGAATTGACGATGGGCTTGCCGTTGTAGACCCGCAGGCCCCGCTCGAGGGCGTCTGCGTGGGAGGAATCCAGCTGCAAGGGCAGACTGACGACACTCTGCAGAGCCTTCACCACCTGCTCCATGACGGCGGGCTCGTCCACGCCGGGCGCGCCCACGTTGACGTCCAGCACCTGCGCTCCGGCCTCGGACTGGCTGACGGCCTGCTCGAGGATGTAGTTCATGTCGCCCTCGCGCAGGGCCTGCTGGAACCGCTTTTTGCCGGTGGGGTTGATGCGCTCGCCCACCACGGTGATGCCGTCCACGGTGACGAAGTCCATCGGCGAGCAGAGCACCGAGGGCATGGCGTGGGCGGGGCGGCCCGGCTTGCAGTCGGCGAAGACGCCGTTCAGCAGCTTGATGAAATCGGGGGTGGTGCCGCAGCAGCCGCCCGCCGCAAAGAGCTTCAAATCGCGGTAGGGCTTCATCTCCATGGCAAAGAGCTGGGGCGTGATGTCGTAGCCGCTGCCGTCGGCGCGGGGCAGGCCCGCATTCGGCTTGACAAAGACCGGGAAATCGCCGGGCAGGGCCTCGGCCAGCCGCTTCGCCATGGGGAAAATTTCTTTCGGGCCGAGGGAGCAGTTGATGCCCACGGCGTTGGCACCGAGGCCCCGGGCCGTGACGGCGAAGCTCTCGACGGTGCAGCCGGTGAAGGTGCGCCCGCCTGCCTCAAAGCTCATGCTGGCGAGGATGGGCAGGTCACAGTTCTCTTTCGCGGCCAGCAGGGCAGCTTTCAGCTCGTACAGGTCGGTGAAGGTCTCAAAGAAGACAGATCGGCCCCGGCGGCGACACCCGCCCGGACGATGCGGCCATACTCGGCCACGGCGTCTTCAAAAGCCAGCGTGCCGTTGGGCTCCAGCAGTTCGCCCAGCGGGCCGACGTCCAGCGCGGCCACTGCGCCGTAGGGGGCGCAGGCCTGCTTGCAGTTGGCGATGCCCGCCGCAATGATCTCTTCCAGCGTGTATTCGCTGCCCGCCAGCTTATGGGCCGACGCGCCGAAAGTGTTGGCATTGATGATGCGGCTGCCTGCGGCGGCGTACCGGCTGTGGATGCTCTCGATGAGCTGTGGGTCGGTGATGTTCAGTTCCTCAGGCCGTGCGCCGAGCTTCAGGCCCGCCGCCTGCAGCATGGTACCCATGCCGCCGTCGAGGAGGATGGTATTCGGCTGGGTAAACAGTTCATTCGCTTGCACAGGTCTTGCCCCTCTTTCTATATTCACACCGCGTGTTCAGTACGCAGTGTCCGCACCCGGCAAGACGTCCTTTCACCGGGTGGTCGCTCAGGCCCAGCAGAGCGGTCACGCTCTTGCGGGGCGTCATCAGGTCATTTTCGGTCACGCAGAGCCCGGCCCGGCGGGCAGTGTCCAGTGCCGCCGCCACCAGCGGCTGCACCCCGATGGGCCAGTCGCCGTAGCCCGGCGAGAAACGGCCCGTGAGGTACTTGTCCTGCTCTGCGGCCCACTGCCGCAGCTCGGCCTCGGCGGCGTCCGCAGCCTGTTCGGCCAGCACAGAGCCGATGGCGTCCGACGCCACACCGGCGGCGATGTCGCCCACACCGGCCCTGCGTATCTGTCCGTCCACGCCGGGGCCGACTGTCACGGCCAGAAGCACGGCCTCACTGCACCCTTCCAGATGCCGGAAGATGTCCTCCCCCTTCAAAATACCAGCCTGCGTGAGGCTCTCCACGTCGGCCTCGAGCCAGACGGCCCGAGGCGTGGCGGCGGCGAGAAGGGGCGCAGCGCACTTTTCCAGAAGGGTGAGGGTAGCGCTGTCAGCCTCGCCCCGCGCGCCGAAATACCGCGCGGCCTGCCGGATGTCGATGGACTCCGGCTTTGCTAAATTCAGGGGTCTGCTGGGGCCGATGGGCATTTTCCGCCGCCTCCTTCTTTTGAATAAAGTATGATAAGTATACCGCACCGGTAGGCTAAAATCAACACAAAAGCCCCTCCCTCAGCATTTTTGCCGTGGGAGGGGCTTGTAAACTTTATATCAGCGGATGTCCCTGACCGACACCGCCTGTTACTTCAAAAACTTGTGGACAGCGCGGGCGACGATGCCGCCCAGGATGCCGGAGACAAGGAACTCGGCCACGCCCTGCACGCCGACCAGAAGGACGACGAACATCAGGGGGTTGGCTGCGCCCTTGACGGACACGAGGTTCTGGACGTAATCGCAGCCGTAGAAGGCCAGCACGATGTAGCCCATGAAGAACAGGGTGTTGAGGGCCGGGGCGCACATGGCGCTGACGATGTAGCTCCAGGTGCCGGGCTTATCGAAATTCTTGACAGCGTTGAAGATAAGGCCGACGCACACGCCCATCAGCACACGCATACCCACACAGAGGATGAAGGTGTTGACGGGGCTGACCTGGAACAGTGCACCGGTCATGGCAGAAGCGCCGGTGACGGCGTCATAGAAGCTCACGGCGCCGAACACGCCGCCGAGGATAGCGCCTGCGGCGGGACCCATGGTGATGGCACCCACGGCGATCGGCAGGGTCAAAAAGCTCATGTAAAGCGGGCCTACAGGGACACTGCCCAGGCCGACGGCCTTCATGACCAGCTCAATGGCGACCAGCAGTGCCAGCCGGGTGAGGGTGCGAATGTCATTCTTTTTCATAATTCAGTTTTCCTCCTTGCTGCCGTTCCGCCCTGAATTGTCGGATACGGCGCAAACCTGCCCGTGAAATACACGGGGTCTTTTGTAGAATACAGTCTGAAATATACGGGATGTTTTGTCAGGGAACTCCCGGGGATAGCATTATAAATCAGTAGTGAAGCGGATGCCCGCATCGCGGCGGGCCGTTTCCAGCACACGGCTGACGGCCACCGAGGTGTCCAGCATCCGGCTGCAAAGCTCCATATCCTCGCTCTCGATGGCGCGGGCAAAGGCGTGGAACTCCGCCGCCTGCCGGGGACGGCCTGCACTGAGATTGAAGTGTTCTTCCTTGCCCTTATAGGGGTGGAAGGTGACGCCGCCACAGAAGTTGGCGGTGGATTTCTGGAGCAGATACCCCTTGGTACCCTGAATGATGTACCGGGCCGGGGAACTGCTGTCCTTGGCATTGATGCTCACGGCCTTGAAGCTGCGATACTCCATCGTCAGCACGCCGCTGGTGTCGATGCCCCGGGTGATGTTGGCCGCATAGTGGACCTTGTTGGGTGAGCCGAAGAGGCCCACCACATAGCTGACATTGTAGACGCCCAGGTCCATCAGCGCACCGCCGGCGCAGGCCGGGTCAAAGGACGGCCAGACCTTGCCGGCGCAGAAATCATGATACCGGCTGGAATACTGGCTGAAATTACACTGCACCATCGTGACGGCGCCTACCTTGGGCAGCACTTCACGGATCTTGGCGTAGTTGTCCTGATACTGCGTGGTGACAGCCTCGAAGAGGAAGAGCTTTTTGCCCCGGGCCAGCTCGGCCAGCTCTTCGGCCAGCGCCGCCGTGGGGGCCATCGGCTTTTCGACGATGACGTGGCGGCCCGCTTCCAGAGCGGCACGGGTATATTTTACATGCAGGATATTCGGTACGGCGATATACACAACGTCCACCCAGCTCAGCAGTTCGTCGTAGCTGGTGGTGTGGCGCGGCACACCGTACTGGTCGCAGAGGGCCTGTGCTGCACCGGCGCTCCGCTCCGTGCTGCAAAGGGCCTCGACCTTGAAGGGACTTTCCGGCCCGGTGAGCCAGGGCAGGAACTCCCGGACGATCATGCCTGCGCCGAGAATGCCTAATTTCATCATAAGGTCTCTCCTTTCAAGGCTCAGCCCGCTTTGGCCTCATCGTCCCGGCGGGGACGGCGGTTATTGCGGCGGCGGGGGCTGCTGCCGTTGTTGTAAGGGCGTCTGCCTGCCGGGCGGGGACGGCGGTGCTCACCGTCGCTGCGCGGCTCGTGGTAACGCTCATGCTGCGGCGCATTGAGATGGTAAAGGAGAGCCAGCCCCTTCAGCAGCAGCTCAGGGTCATAGGTGAGCGGGTGACGGCAGAGCGGGATGACATACTTTGCCAGACCGCCTGTGACCACCAGCGTGGCCGGACGGCCCAGTTCTTCCTCGATGCGCTGAGTGATGCCGTCCAGCAGGACAGCCGTCCCCAGCACAGAGCCGGAGAGCATACACTTCTCGGTATCGACGCCGATCGCGCTTTTGGGAGAAGAAAGATGTACCTGCGGCAGCTGGGCGCACCGCTCCCCCAGCGCCCGCAGACCGGTGGAAAGTCCGGGGCAGATGACGCCGCCCCGGAAGACCTTATTCTCATCTACCACGTTGAACGTGGTGGCGGTGCCGAGGTCTACCGTCACCACCGGCAGGGGGAAGTTCGCCGCCGCGTAGGCCGCATCCACAAGGCGGTCTTTGCCGACGGCGTGAGGGTCAGGCACCCCCATCGTGAGGCCGGTGCGGATGTCGGGCGAGACGACGACCGGCTTTTTGCCGGTGTAGTGGCGGGCGCACTCGGCCAGCGCCCCCGTGATCTGGGGGACGACGCTGGTGAGGACAGCGCCCTCGAAGCGGATGGGCTTTTCCGGGTGTCTCCGATGAGAGAACACCTTTTCCATCTCGGCACGGTACTCCGCCGCTGTGCGGGTGCGCACCGTGTCCATGTGGGCCACAAAGCATACACGTCCGTCCCGGATGCCCCCGAGGGCGACGGTGGTGTTGCCTATGTCAATGGCTAAAATCATAATTCAGTTCCTCATTGGGGTTTACGTTTCTATAAGTCAAGCTGTATTTTACCGCATTTTGGGCCAAGATACAACCCCAATCAAAGATTTTGTTGTGCTCTGGGCCGTTTTGCATTATACTGTAGTTATATTATCCCTATTTATAGGAGGTATTTTGGATGGATCTGAAGGGAAAATGCGTCCTTCTGGGCGTCAGCGGTGGCATTGCCGCCTATAAAATGGCCAACGTGGCCAGCGCACTGCGCAAGCTGGGGGCCGACGTGGAGGTCATCATGACCAAAAACGCCACCCAGTTCATCACCCCTATCACGTTCGAGACCCTGACAGGCCACAAGTGCATGGTGGACACCTTCGACCGGGATTTCAAGTTCGAAGTCACCCATATCTCGCTGGCAAAGAAGGCCGACGTCATCCTCGTGGCCCCGGCCACCGCCAACGTCATTGCCAAGATGGCTCACGGCATCGCCGACGATATGCTTACCACCGTCGTTCTCGCGGCCAAGTGTCCCAAGCTCGTCTCCCCTGCCATGAACACCGGGATGCTGGAGAACCCCATCACCCAGGACAACATCGCCACACTGGAAAAGTACGGCTTCACGGTCATCCCCTCCGAGAGCGGCGTACTGGCCTGCAAGGACGTGGGCAGCGGACGCCTGCCGAAAGAGGAAGTCCTGCTGGACTACATCTTCCGCGCCATCGCAAAGCCGAAGGACCTCGCCGGCCTGCGCATTGCCGTCACGGCCGGCCCCACCCAGGAGCCGCTGGACCCTGTGCGTTACCTGACCAACCACTCCACCGGCAAGATGGGCTATGCCGTGGCCCGTGCCGCCGCGATGCGGGGTGCCGAAGTCACCCTCATCCATGGCCCGACGGCCCTGCAGCCGGTGCGGTTCACCGAGGATGTCCCCATCACGACAGCCCAGCAGATGTACGAGGCCGTGACCAGCCGCTTCGACGAGATGGACGTTCTGGTCATGGCCGCTGCCGTGGCCGATTACCGCCCCGCCGCCGTGGCCGACGACAAGATCAAGAAGAAGGACGGCGACCTCTCCATCGCCGTGGAGCGGACGCCCGACATCCTCGGCACCATCGGCCCCAAGAAGAAGGGGCAGTTCCTCTGCGGCTTCTCGATGGAGACGCGGGACATGCTGGCCAACTCCTCGGCCAAGCTCGAGAAAAAGAATCTCGACATGGTGGTGGCCAACAATCTGAAGGTAGCCGGTGCCGGGTTTGGCGTGGATACCAATGTTGTCACCTTCATCACGCCGGACGGCGCCCGCGAGCTGCCCCTGATGAGCAAGGATGATGTAGCGGATGCCATTCTGGATGAGATTTTAGCACGAAAGAGCAAGTGATCGTGCTGAAAGAAGTTCTGTTCTTCTGTCGAAAACTATGATATAATCGAATCGCCGTCCTTACCACTCCATTCCATTTGGAAGGGAGGTGATTCCGAATGAACAGTATTTTCTCATTTATGCTGTCTGTCGCAGCAGGTGTAACTTATATAGCTGAGCCCGGGTTGCGGCTCCCAGCGTCTGCTTCGCTGTCGCTTGCATCCTGCTGGCCGCGGCCCCAACAACCCCCCACCCCCCCCTCCCTGTTTCCGCCGCTGGCGGCGGTCGTCGTCGTTGCAAGTGGCTTGGCAGATGGTTCAACAAGGACTGTAAGCACTAAATAATAAGACCCCTTCCCGGAGCTAGCACCTCCGAGAAGGGGTCTTATTATTTGCGATTCCAAATGAACAGCATTTGATTTTCTCGTTTATAAGTATACGCAGTTTTCTAAAAAAGTCAAGCGCCTCGCAGAAAATTTACAATGCTGTAAATATTACTGTACCACGCAAAAAGTGCTCTGCTGGCCGGCAGAGCACTTTTCCGTTATACAGAGATTTACTTGGTGCCGTAGATACGGTCGCCTGCGTCGCCCAGGCCGGGGACGATGTAGCCATTCTCGTTCAGGTGGTCATCCTGTGCGCCGAGGTAGATGTCCACATCGGGATGTGCCTCGTGCAGGGCCTTGATGCCTTCCGGAGCAGCGATGAGACCGATGAACTTGATGTGCTTTGCGCCGTGCTTCTTGATCTGGGTGATGGCGTCGATGGCGCTGCCGCCGGTAGCCAGCATCGGGTCAAGCACCAGAACGTCGCGCTCAGCGATGTCCTTCGGCAGCTTGCAGAAATACTCCACGGGCTGCAGGGTCTCCTCGTCGCGGTACAGGCCGATAAAGCCGACCTTAGCGGCGGGCAGCAGGGTCAGCATACCATCCAGCATACCCATACCGGCGCGGAGGATCGGCACCAGAGCCAGCTTGCGGCCTGCCAGCACCTTGGTCTTTGCCATGGTGATGGGAGTCTCGATCTCCACCTCTTCCAGAGGCAGGTCACGGGTAGCCTCATAGCACAGCAGAGTGGCGATCTCGCCCACGAGGTCACGGAACTCCTTGGTGCCGGTCTGCTTGTTGCGCAGAATGCTCAGTTTGTGCTGCAGCAGCGGATGCTCAACGATCATAGGGGTCATAATACACGCTCCTTATATTGTGAATAAATATTGGAATACTAAGGTTTACCGGTTTTCGATCGCCATCAGCTTTGCAATGCGCTTCTCGTGGCGGCCGCCCTCGAACTCGGTGTTGAGGAAGATGTCTACCAGCTGGCAGGCGAGGCCGGGGCCGACGACGCGGCCGCCCATGCACAGGGCGTTGGCGTCGTTGTGGCGGCGGGTATACTCGCAGCTGAAGCTGTCAGAGCAGCAGCAGGCGCGGATGCCCTTGACCTTGTTTGCGGCCATGCTGATGCCCACACCGGTGCCGCAGAACAGCAGCGCCTTGCTGCACTGGCCACTCACCACGGCGTCGCAGGCAGGCAGAGCCATGTCAGGGTAATCCACGCTGGCGGTGCTGTGAGTGCCGAAGTCGATGTACTCCAACCCCAGCTCGTCCAGATGGGCCTTAACGGCCTCTTTCAGTTCAAATCCGCCGTGGTCGGCGGCAAGTGCGATGGGTTTCGTCATTGGTGTTGATCCTTTCCCTTTGCAGTATCTTCCGGTATTTCGGTACGGGCAGCTTCTGCGGCCAGACGCTCGGCCCGCTCCCGCTCGGCCTGGCTCAACCGGTGATAATCCGGCAGCAGAGCCTCGGGCAGAACGGCTTCGCCCCGCTGGGCCATCTGCTCTGCCACATAGGCCACCGCAGCGGCACGGCCATTGCGGAGAGCTGGTGGTACACAGAGCACGCCCGGGACATTGTCATATTTATTATAGCACAGAGCCGCGCCATCACCAACAAAAAACAGAGGCTTTTTGCAATTTTCTACAAACTCGGCCAGGTCGGCCACGGCACGGGCATCGTCTTCCATCAGACGCTCGTGGGTCTCAAGGTCGAAAGCCGCGCTGTACACCTGCGCACGGCGGGCATCCAGCGCGCAGAGCACGGTACCGCAGCCGGTGTGGGCCGCCGCCAGCGCTTCCAGCGTGGACACCGGGGCGCAGAGCGTCTCCCGGGGGAAGGCCAGCCCCTTCACCGCCGCCAGCCCGATGCGCAGGCCGGTAAAGCTGCCGGGGCCGGCATTGACGCCGTAGAGGTCGATGTCCTTGCAGCCCATGCCGCAGAGCTTGAGACAGTTGTCGATGAGGGGCATCAGGGTCTCGCTGTGGGTCATGCCCGCATCGAGATAGCACTCGTAGAGCAGACGGTCATCCTGCAGAAGGGCCACGCCCACGGTCTTGCCCGCCGTATCCACGGCTAAGATATTCATACTTCCACCCCCTCGATGGTGATGCGGCGGGGGGTGTCGTCCACCCGCTCGATGTTGATGTGGATGGGGTCTTCCAGCGCCAGCAGGTCAGCGAAGTTCTCGCTCCACTCTGCCGCCACCACAGCGCCCTCATCCAGATAGTCGTAGAACCCTGCCGCGCACAAATCGTTCTCCGTGGAGATTCGGTATAAATCAAAGTGCGCGAAGGGCCGCGGCCCGCGGTAATAGTTCACGATGGCGAACGTCGGGCTGCTGACCGGGTCGGTACAGCCGAGACCTCTGGCAATGCCCTCGCAGAAGGCCGTCTTGCCCGCGCCAAGCCCGCCGGTAAAGGCGATGAGCGCCCCGGGCGCAAGATGCTGCGCCACCTGCGCCCCCAGCGCCACCGTCTCCTCGCGGGAGTGGGTGATAAATTCAGACATGGGTATCCTACCTCATATGCGTTTCTATAAAAAAGGGACGGCAGAGTCCTGCCGTCCTGTTCTGCCGTCCCTTAGTATAAACTATTTCTGTCAAAAGTGCAACGCTCAGGCCGCGCTTTCGAGCACATCAGCCAGCATATCTTCCGCGGCCTCCGCGCGTTCCTCGAGCGAGAAGTTTTCCGGCACATTCAGCCGGGCGTTCTCGTCACCGTAGAGCACCAGACACGCTGCTGCGGCGTGGGGGCGGCGTCCGCCCTGCTCCGTATACCAGATGATGTCGTTCTCGCCGTAGGTGTCCTTCGCATGGGCCAGCGCCCTGCCGATGGTCTGTCCCATCGCAAGATGGTTGACGGTGTCCCAGAGCATACTGCGGGAGTAGACCGTGTAGACGTTGTTCACATAGCCCAGCACAGTCCGTGCGCCGCCCGCCAGCAGTGCTTCGGCCATCGACTCATCCACGCTGTTCGTGACGCCCAGGAACTCACAGGTCTCGGAGTAGATGATGGTATTGCTGAGCTGGCCCGAGCGGTACGCATTGCGGAAGAAATCCGCTGTGACGCAGTAAAGGCCGTTGAGCTTGATGATGCGGTGAGCCAGCAGGTCAAAGCCGTAGATGATGTCTTTATACAGCGTGGACGCTTCTGTCAGCAGGATGATGGGCTCGGTCCGGGTGTGCTTCCGGAAAGTACCGTAGCTGTAAGTATAGTAGGCACCGTGGGCGCTCAGGATGCACAAATCGTATTTGTTCATCCGGCGCAGGTCCGACAGGGTCACCCGGGTGTTCATCGTCGTGCGCAGGCCCATTCCTTCCCAGAAGCCCTGCATATAGGAATAATACGGAAAGCGGGAGCTGTTCACCGTATTATCGAAGGCATAATAAATGGCGGCACGGCCGATCGTCTCAGGCAGAGCGTTCTCCCGGTACTGCCGGGCCTCCACAGCCTGCCGGACATCGTCGGTCAGGGGCATCTCGGCGCAGGGAGCTCGCTGAGCAATGTCCCTCGGGGCGCGCAGGCCGTTTTCTCCGGCGTCAAAGGTCATCTCGTCCAGCTCGTCGGGCAGAGTGAGCAGGATGCCGCCCAGCACGCCGCAGCGATAGGTAAAGCTGACTATCCCATTTTCCTCGTCGGTGCAGATGGAGTCCCGGCGCACCAGCCCCTTCCGGGCCAGCTCATCCAGCTCCGCAAGAGCCGAGGTGAGCCGTTCTTCCCGGGACATCTGCTCGTATTCGTCGCTGCCGGTCAGGGCCGTCACAGCGGCGTCTGCCTGCTGCATCTCGGCGGCATCGCCCGTGGTGAGGGTAGACTTTGCCGTATCCTGCACCTCGCCCGCTCCGTCTGCCGCCCATGCGGCGGGAGCCAGCACAGCCGTCAGCACCAGTGCCAGTGCGCAGACCGCGCACAAAATTCGATGGCGTTGTTCCTTCATGTAAAAACTGTTCCTCCAAGAACGCCGGAGACCGGCCATTTACCGCCCCGGTACGTTTCATTTTAGAGGGCATATCGGCCTTTGTCAAGCGTTCTGCGCCGATTTTGCAAAGCTGTCACAACCGGCCATCTTGCGCACCTCTCTCCCCTGCTGTATAATAAGGTATATTGGGGGATCATGCCCGGCTGTGAGGCAGGGTTTCGAGGAAGCTGTTTTCGTAAGCGGGGTGCAACGCTTAGAAAACGGCTTTCCAAGGATACAGAAAGGTGGTGCTTTTTTGGAAAGCATTCAGCGATATTGGAAACGGACAGACAAGATGTACCTGCTGCTCTGCCTGTTCAGCAGCGTGATGGCGGTACTGGCGCTGTCGTCGTGGGCGGCGAAGCAGGGCAGCGGCTTTGCCGTGGATGAGCTCACCGGCCAGATCACCGGCATCGGCGACTACCGCCGGGCCGTGGTGCAGGCGGGCGCAGCGGCCATCGGCATCCTGGTGGCCATCCTTCTGTCCAACATCGACTACCGCAGCCTCGTCAATGTCTGGCCTGTCCATGTGGTGCTCACATGGGGCCTCGTGCTGCCCACGCTGGTCATCCGCAATGTGACCATCGGCCCGCTGACCATCGGCTACAACGCGGGCGACACCGACAACTATTCCTGGTACAAACTGGGCGGCTTCACCTTCCAGCCTACCGAGCTGGCAAAGATAAGCTTCATCCTTACCTTCGCCATGCATCTGAACAATGTCCGCAGCCGCCTCAACGAGCCGAAAGAGCTGGGCAAGCTGCTGCTCCATCTCTTCGTGCCGATCGGCATCATCCACATCCAGGGTGACGACGGTACGGCCATCATCTACGGCATCATCGGCTGCTGTATGCTCTTTGCCGCCGGGCTGAGCTGGAAGTATATCATCGGGGCCTTCGCTGCCCTCGCAGCGGCGGCAGCGGCGGCTTTCGCTTTCTTCAGCGACAAGATCGGCAAGGGCTACCAGTGGTACCGCATCCTTGCGGTCATCGACCCCAACAACGAGACGGGCTGGGCGCCCAGCGAGACGGTCTGGAAGAACATCATCTACCAGCAGCAGCGGGGCGAGATCGCCATCGGCTCGGGCGGCATCTTCGGCAACGGCTTCTTCGATGGCCGCTACTACAGCGTCCCCAACGCCCACAATGACTTCATCTTCAGCTGGATCGGCAACGCGGCAGGCTTCGTGGGCTGCTGCGTGGTGCTGGGCGTGCTGCTGGCCATCATCATCAAGACCTTCGCCACCGGAGCACACAGCGAGGATATGCTGGGCTCCTTCATCTGCGCAGGCATCGGCGGCGCGTTCATGGCCCAGATATTCGTCAACGTCGGCATGAATCTCCGCCTCCTGCCGGTCATCGGCGTCACCCTGCCCTTCTACTCGGCGGGCGGCAGCTCGGTGCTTATGCTGTATATCTGCGTGGGGCTGGTGCTGTCGGTGTATATGCACAATACGAAAAAACTGTTTGGTTAAGTCTCTCTCAGAACAGGCGCTGTCGTTCAGCGCCTGTTTTTGTTTTCCGGCCAGATCTCCAAAAGTCTTGCAACACGACAGAAGTCGTGATAGAATATTCAGGTATTTTATCTATATTCTTTTGACTTTTTCAGGAGGTCCCATGAAGCATAAATCTCTCTCCAAAGTCCTCAAGCGTCTCGCCTGCGTGCTGGCGGCGCTGGTCATCGCACTGGCCGTTGCCGTGTTCGCCCTCTGGCACAACGAGCTGGCCACCCTCTCGTCCCTCAAAAAGCTCTCTGACCGCGACGAAGCCCACCGCGACGGTGCAGTTTACCAGCTCAACGTCTCGGGCGGCTACTACTTCGACGATTTCCTGGCCCAGGGCGGCGCATCCACTGACTCTGAGCTCATCTCCTTCATCACCCAGAGCATCACCAAGGGAATCATCCCCATGAACATCAAGACCAGCACCATCGCCTGCTCGGCCTTTACCGCAGACACCCAGAGCGGCGACCGGGTCTTTGGCCGCAACTACGACTTCTCGGCCACCAACACCGCCATCGTCTACACGAACCCCGGTAAGGGTCGTCACGCCTCCTACTCCACCATCGACCTGAGCTTCCTCGGCCTCGACAAAGACAAGGACGTAGAGAGCCTCGGCCAGAAGATCCTGACCCTCGCGGCCCCCTATGTGCCGCTGGACGGCGTCAACGATGCCGGTGTGGCCTGCGGCATCTTCATGTCCTATCAGGGCGAGGGCAAAGGCACCCCCACCGACACCCAGACCGACAGGCCCGACCTCACCTCCACCACCCTGCTCCGGCTCATCCTCGACTACGCCGACTCGGTGGAGGATGCCGTGGCGCTGGCCCAGCAGTACGACCTTCACGACTCGGCAAGCAGCTGCTTCCACTACATGGTGGCCGACTCCACCGGCCGCAGCGCCGTCCTCGAGTGGGTAGGTGCTGATGCCGACCACGACGCCGACGGCTCTCAGCGTCAGCTGAACGTCCTCTGGAACGACACCGACGCCCTCTCCGATTCCTCCGACTGGCAGGTGGTGACCAACTTCATCAAGACTCCCGGCTACTACGACGGCACTACCGTCGAGATGAAGGGCCTTGACCGCTACGAGCACCTTGCTGCTGCCCTGCGCCAGACCAACGGCGTCGTGGCCGACAAGAGCGCTGCCATGGACCTGCTGGCTTCGGTGGGCCGCCGCACCTGGAACAACGACGACTCCAACAGCAACACCATCCACAGCGTGGTCTACGATTTGACCGATAAGTCTGTTCTCTGGGTAGGCAATGAGCACTACGGCGAGGATGGGTATACATTTGAGTTTCAGCTTGGGGCGTAAAATGTAATTTTCTTGCGGTAAGCTTGACTTTTTTTGAATTTCGCATATACTGAAAGCGGAAATGCAAAGATTCCATTTGGACTCACCAAAAAGAACAGGAGCTGCGTCCCGAAAGGATGCAGCTCCTGTTCTTTATATTATCTTACTTCAACACTGCGCCGAGGTTTGCGCTGGTGACCATACGGGCGTAGCGGCTCAGCCAACCGGTCTTGATGTTGGGCTCGGGAGCGACATACTTTGCCTTGCGCTGGGCCAGCACCTCATCCGAAACTTCCAGCGTGATGCTGGCGTTGGGGATGTCGATGTGGATGGTATCGCCTTCCTCAACAAGACCAATGGGGCCGCCGGAAGCGGCCTCCGGGCTGACGTGGCCAATGGCAGCGCCGCGGGAGGCGCCGGAGAAGCGGCCATCGGTGATGAGGGCCACGGTCTTGTCCAGCTTCATGCCGGCCAGAGCGGAGGTGGGGTTGAGCATCTCACGCATACCGGGGCCGCCCTTGGGGCCTTCGTAGCGGATGACCACCACGTCGCCCGGGACGATCTTGCCCGCATAGATGGCGGCGATGGCCGTTTCCTCGCTGTTGAAGACGCGGGCCGGGCCGGAGTGCTCCTGCATCTCGGGGGCCACGGCGCTGCGCTTGACGACGCAGCCATCGGGGGCGATGTTGCCCCACAAAATCTGCAGACCGCCGGTCTGAGAATAGGGATCATCGATAGGACGGATGGCCTTGTCGTTCAGGATGTGAGCGCCCTTGATGTTTTCGCCGAGGGTCTTGCCGGTGACGGTGGGGACATCGAGGTCCAGCAGACCCTTCTTGGCCAGCTCTGCCTGCACGGCAGGGATGCCGCCGGCGGCGTAGAGGTCGGGCATGTGGGTGGGGCCTGCGGGGGCCAGATGGCAGAGGTTCGGGGTCTTGGCGCTGATCTCATTGAAAAGCTTCAGATCGATCGGCACACCGGCCTCGTAGGCGATGGCCAGCAGGTGGAGGACGGTGTTGGTGGAGCAGCCCAGCGCCATATCGCAGGTCAGCGCATTGCGGATGGAGCGCTCGTTGATGATCTGGCGGGCGGTGATACCCTTCTTTACCATATCCATGACAGCCATACCGGCGTGCTTTGCCAGCAGCAGGCGCTTGGAGTAGACGGCGGGGATGGTGCCGTTGCCGGGCAGTGCGATGCCGATGGCCTCGCACAGGCAGTTCATGCTGTTGGCGGTGTACATGCCGGAGCAGCTGCCGCAGCTGGGGCAGCAGTTGCAGGTGCAGTCTTCCAGCTGCTCGTCGGTGATCATACCGGCCTTATAAGCACCCACGGCCTCGAACATCTTGGAAAGGCTGACTTCCTCGCCGCCGTAGGTGCCGGCCAGCATGGGGCCGCCGGAGCAGACCACGGCAGGCACATCCATGCGGACAGCGGCCATGACCATGCCGGGAACGATCTTATCGCAGTTAGGCACCAGCACCAGACCGTCCAGCTGATGAGCCATCAGCATGGTCTCCACGCTGTCGCAGATGAGCTCGCGGGAAGCGAGGCTGTACTTCATGCCCACATGGCCCATGGCGATGCCGTCGCAGACGCCGATGGCCGGGATGAGGATGGGGGTGCCGCCTGCCATCTGGACGCCTGCCTTGACGGCGTCGGCGATCTTATCCAGATTCATGTGGCCGGGGACGATCTCACTGTAGGCACTCACCACACCGATGAGGGGGCGGTCCAGCTCTTCCGGGGTGTAGCCCAGGGCGTAAAACAGGCTTCGGTTGGGCGCGCGCTCCGAGCCTTTGGTCACATTGTCACTTCTCATTTTATCCTCCTGATGCAAAAAAGCGCCAGAATCAGCAGTTTTTCTGCTAAAACCGACGCTCTGGGATTCAACCTCTCAGTCTGCTTCGCAGACAGCTCCCCTACCGAGGGG
>ERZ859937.243-NODE-243-length-25867-cov-15.182783_pt1 | contig 25867 bp, 20 predicted proteins | sample MGYA00509985_ERZ859937 | MGnify/ENA primary metagenome ERZ859937 (study PRJEB30046, sample SAMN00715169) | human gut metagenome | study: EMG produced TPA metagenomics assembly of the A metagenome-wide association study of gut microbiota in type 2... | reverse complement strand
TGCAAATCTACTCATTCCCAACTGTTTACGTTCCAACCTCTCTTATTCTCCTTTGGCTGCTTTAGAGCTTTATGTTAGAATTTGGAAAATTAAGAATTACAATTCCTAATTCCTAACTCCTAATTCAAACAACTCCTAACTCCTAACTCCTAATTCCTAATTCGAAATAACTATCGTCTTGAACCAGTCGCGCAGCAAGCCGGCATAGCCGTTTTGCGAGTCGCTGACGAGAATTACCACTTGGTCGCCATTCTCGAGTTTCGGTCCGAGACACATTCCTTCATAATTTGCCCAGTTCTGGCTGAACAGGGTTATCGTTGTGCGCCACGATGTAAGCAGACGCTTGCTGACGTACGGCGCACCAGCCTCAACGCTTTTTTCCAACGGATACGGTGTTTCAACTGATGGATTGACAACGTACAGTTTGCACTGGCAGAACGCTCCAATCTTTGTTTTCGGCACAAAAGCCTCACGCTCCAATACAAGCAACTGTCCGTCGGGCAGAGCGCACAACTCACTGACACCCATGGAATAAGTCTCGGCGGTCTTCATCGTTGTAGGCATATCCATACGATACAGATAGGCAACAGGTACGGCAGTGACATCGTCGCGATTGAACGACATCAGCCTAAGCACATTTCTATGCGGATTCTGTGGTGTGGCAGGCTTGCCGTCGCGTCGCATCGTACTCTCATTGATGGTCCACAGCTTGCGGCCAATGCTGTCGTAAGCCAACGACTCAAATCCATAGTTGGGCCAAAAGTCTTCCTCACGCATCGACCACTCCCACAACTTCGGCTGAGCCTTGTCTTCAGCCACACCATTCCTGTCCTTACCGGGAACATTATTCTGGCCGATAAGATATTCCTTCAGTCGGAAGCGCTGCTCACTTGCCACTACAATCGTTGAATCCGACACCTTGGCAATTGCCTCATTGTCGAGTCCGGCAGCCTCTGTCCTACCCTTACTGCCCATATATTCAGCCTGCAGCAACTCGCCCGTCTGCCGGCTTATATACAGACGCACATTGAAATACAGCGCCGAATCAGACTTGTCGCTGACCATTGCATACACATCACCACCCATATTCGTGATGCCACTATAATTGCCAGCAGGTATAGTCTGCAAGAAATGCTTCTGAGCATGTGAGCGAACTACGTGCCAGTCACCAACCTCTCCAAATGCCGTTAAAACCGCAAAAGATAATGATACTATCAACAAAAACTTTCTCATATTGTATTTTTTATGGCTAAAGTTAGAACAAATATTTTGAACTTCAAAATCACAAATAAAAATATATACACTTTTTTGTTGTATGATGAATAAATTCACTAAATTTGCAGTATCAAAATCTTTGTTGACAATACCATCACACAAACAAAATACAATAAACATGAGAGAGAAAATAGACTGCTTTATGCCTTGCAGCGACATAAACGACTTGGAAGAGTTGCTGCAAACGCTACGACAAAGCAAGACAATTCAACATATTAACTTGTTGGTGAACGGCAACTGCCATATAGACCAATATATCGACGGCAACAAATACATCAACGACATCACCATCATCAATGCCGACAGCCTCACATCCACTCAGACGCTGCTCGACATCGAAGCCAATACCGATGCCGAGTATGTTTTGCTGGACCTCAAAACCACACCCGTGAATCTGGGACAGCACGCCCTTGACCGTATGCTGCGTGTGGCTACCGACAGCGGTGCCGGAATGGTGTACGCCGACAGCTATATACAAAAAGACGGACTGACCGAGAAGCATCCCACCATCGACTATCAGAAGGGTAGCATACGCGACGACTTCGACTTCGGACAGCTCATACTCATACGCTCGTCGCTTCTGCACGACTATGCCGCCAAACAGCAGAAAGCCGACTATAAGTATGCCGGACTGTACGACCTGCGCCTGTACATCAGTCGCAAGGCAGAGATATTCCACCTCAACGAATATCTTTACACGCAGATTGAAACCGACCTACGGAAGAGCGGCGAACGACAGTTCGACTATGTCAACCCGCGCAATCGTGAGGTGCAAGTGGAAATGGAACAGGCTGCCACACGCCACCTTGAGAAGATTGGTGCAACGGTAGACACTTCACACTACAGAAAACCCGACTTCAGCGAGCAGGACTTCAGCTGTGAGGCCTCGGTTGTAATTCCTGTATACAACCGCGCCAAAACCGTGGCAGACGCCGTAAAATCGGCACTCAGCCAGAAGACAACTTTCAAGTATAACGTAATAGTTGTGGACAACCACTCTACCGACGGCACATTCGAGATACTCAACGACATTGCCAAGGAAGTCAAACGACTCATCCATATCGTGCCGACACGCACCGACCTTGGCATCGGCGGATGCTGGAACGTGGCTATCGACGATGAGCGCTGCGGACGCTTTGCCGTACAGCTCGACAGCGACGACTTGTATTCGTCGCCTCAAACTCTGCAACGCATCGTTGACGAATTCCACCGCCAGGGAGCGGCTATGATTATCGGAAGCTACCGTATGTGCAACTTCCAGCTCGAAACACTGCCTCCAGGACTGATCGACCACAGCGAGTGGACCGACCTCAACGGTCCAAACAACGCTTTGCGCATCAACGGGCTCGGTGCTCCACGTGCCTTCTTCACTCCTATATTACGCCAAATAAAATTCCCCAATACGAGCTATGGCGAGGACTATGCGCTCGGACTTGCATTCTCACGCAAATACCGCATCGGACGCATCTTCGACGAATTGTATCTGTGCCGCCGCTGGGACGGCAACAGCGATGCCGCACTGAGCATTGAACGACAGAACGCCAACAACCTCTACAAGGACCGTCTGCGCACACTCGAAATCTCAGCCCGCCAGCAGATGTCGGCTGGCAACGCTGACGCTACTACCGACAGTTCGCTGCAACGCTTCTTCAATCGACAGCTTGAAGTGTGGGCAGATGCCAGACACCACTTCCACGACCTGCGCAACGTGAAGACACGCGAACTTTCATGTGGCGAAATCACACTGAAGCTGCAATTCAATCCTGCGCGTATAGTATCGACTGGCGCCAACATCGAGAAGAAGGCTATAGCCAAACGCCCATGTTTCCTGTGCGAGCAGAACCGACCAGCCGAACAGATGCAAAAGCATATTGACAAGAACTTCACCCTGCTTGTCAATCCATTCCCTATAATGCCACAGCACTTCACCATTCCACTGCGTGCCCACCGCCCGCAGAGCATCGGATTGAACTACGGCGAGGTGTATCGACTGCTCGATACCTACCCAACACTGACCGTATTCTACAATGGTCCGAAGTGCGGAGCGTCAGCCCCCGACCACATGCACTTCCAGGCTATCTGCTCGGGTATGCTGCCGTTGCAGAATGACTGGGCACGTCTGAGTCGCGACCTCGACATAATCATCAAGAAAGACGACAAGGGCGAGCTGGCTGCACTCAAGCACACACCGATACCATTGTTCGTAATACGCTGTACAGACCGCACTACGGGCGAACAGCTATTCCGTAATCTTTACGCCTCGCTGCCTATGCACGGCGGCGACACCGAACCAATGATGAATATCCTGGCTTGGCGCGATGGCGACAACTATCTGTCGGTAGTAATACCACGCAGCAAGCACCGTCCCGACTGCTACTTCAACAGCGGCGACGCACAGCGCCTCGTCAGCCCGGGAGCATTGGACATGGCAGGATTTATAGTGACTCCACGCCACGAGGACTTCGAAACCATCACTCCCGACGAGGCTCTAAGCATACTGAAGGAGTGCGGCATGAAACCGTCAGAATTTGCCGAGACTATCGACAAATTGCGCTCACGCTCTAACGAAGCCTCGCAAGACAGTCATTTTGCCGGCAAGCAACCGTCAGTATCAGTGGGTATCGTGAGCGGTGCAAAGATTTCGTTCTCGCTCAACAAGCCATATATGGCAAAGGGCAACCTTATTGAGGGCGAACAGACTGTAGAATTCCATGAAGGTGGAATCCTATGGAACGGAATGCAATACCGCGAACTCACCTTCCACCCACAGTCGACCGATGCATCGTTCTCGCTTCACGACGTCACAATAGGTGTCAACTTCCACTGGGAGCGTCAGGAGACACAGACATTCCTCGGCGCTCTGCGACTCGTGGTCGATTCCGACAAGGTGTGTGCCATCAATGAGCTACCTGTAGAGACTTATCTGGAAAGCGTAATATCAAGCGAGATGAGCGCCACATCGAGCATCGAACTGCTCAAGGCTCACGCTGTAATATCACGCAGCTGGCTACTCGCACAGATTGAACAGCGACGCAAGCAGCAGACAAGTGCCGGACAAAACGGCTTCTTCTCGTTCATACGCAAGGACGACGAACTGATAAAATGGTACGACCGCGAGGACCATACCATATTCGACGTTTGCGCCGACGACCATTGCCAACGCTATCAGGGCATAACAAAGGCTACAAGCCCACAAGTGGCACAGGCCATTCACGCCACACGCGGACAGATACTCCTGAACGATAACGAGATATGCGACGCACGCTTCTCTAAATGCTGCGGTGGCGCTACCGAGGAATTCCAGTACTGTTGGGAGAATATTAAGAAGCCTTATCTCGTAGCTGTAAGAGACGTGGCAAATGTCGACGGCAAGGATGATGTAGCCACAAACCTGCCCGACCTCACCATTGAAGCCAATGCCGAACAATGGATACGTACTGCACCCGAATCGTTGTGCAACACCAACGACCGACAGATTCTCTCAGAGGTGCTCAACGACTACGACCAGGAGACGACCGACTTCTACCGCTGGCACGTCACATACACGCAGGAGCAACTGCAGAACCTCGTAACCGAGCGGCTGAAGATAGAGTTTGGCGACATCGTTGACCTCATACCCGTAGAGCGAGGACGTAGCGGACGCATATGCCGACTGAAAATTGTTGGTACAAAGCAATCATTCACCATTGGTAAGGAACTGGAGATACGCCGCGCACTCAGCGACACCCATTTGTACAGCAGCGCCTTCGTAGTTGACAAGGAGGATGTCAAGGACGGAGTGCCGCAAACATTCCGACTGACTGGTGCCGGATGGGGACACGGCGTTGGCCTCTGCCAGATTGGTGCTGCCGTAATGGGCGCCAAGGGATACAACTACGATCAGATTCTGCTGCACTACTATCGTGGTGCGGAGATAAAGAAGATTTATAAATAAAGGAATGAAAAAAACAAGTCCGTGGGCATGGATTCCCACACTATATTTTGCCGAAGGACTGCCCAACGTTGTCGTTACAGCCCTGTCTATTGTAATGTACATGCAGATGGGGCTAACCGACGCTGAGGTTGGACTATATACCGGATGGCTTGCTCTGCCATGGGTGGTAAAGCCATTGTGGAGCCCATTCATCGACCTTCTGAAGACCAAGCGCTGGTGGGTGCTTACAATGCAGCTGCTTATGGGCAGCGCATTGGCAGGCATAGCCTTCACTCTGCCCACTCCAATGTGGTTTCAAGGCTCTATGTTCTTCCTCTTCGCCATGGCGTTTGCCAGCGCCACCCACGACATATCTGCCGACGGCTTCTACATGATAGAACTCGACGAACACAATCAGGCTAAGTATGTAGGTCTGCGCAACACGTTCTACCGTCTCGCTGTGATATTCGTGAACGGAGCACTTGTGTCGCTCGCCGGACTTCTGGAACATTCTTTCCATATGTCAGTAGTCTACACGTGGACTCTCATATTCTACGGCCTGGCGGCTCTTTTCATCGGTATCTGGCTCTACCATTGCCGCATGATGCCACGTCCCAAGGACGACATCAGTTCGGACAAAGGTGTTGGCGAAGTGGCTGCCGAACTGAAGAGGATGCTCATAACATTCTTCTCGAAATTCGGAGCAAAAGAGACTTTCTTCGTTATGCTCTTCCTCCTGCTCTACCGCTTCCCCGAAGCATTGCTCAACACAATGACCAAGACATTCCTCATGCGCCCGCCATCAGAGGGCGGACTCGGACTGTCGCCCGAAGAATATGGTCTGGCACAAGGTACAGTAGGACTCATCGGACTCCTGCTCGGCGGCATTATAGGTGGCGTGTTGGTAAGTCGCGACGGCATGAAGAAGTGGCTATGGCCAATGGTTTGCGCCATTACGCTGCCCGATGTGGTGTACATCTACCTGAGCTATACGCTTGAGTCAAGCCTATGGATTGTGTCGTCGTGCCTCTTCGTCGAACAGTTTGGCTATGGATTGGGATTCACCGTGCTCACGCTTTACATGCTATATTACTGTCAAGGCAAGTTCCGCACGTCACATTATTCAATATGTACCGGTATATCCTATCTCGGACTGATGCTTCCCGGCATGGTGTCGGGCTACTTGAAGGACTATGTAGGCTATCAGAAATTCTTCATCATCGTAATGGTATGCTGCCTCATAACATTCATCGTTACAGCATTCCTGAAGATTGACCCGGAATTTGGAAAGAAAAAATAGAACCATCCCCCTACCCTCCCCCCCATATGGATGGGACTAAAATGTAATAAGATTAACAAATTCAATATATGACAGACAACAACCATAACACTCAACATCCAACGCCAACCAACCGTTTGCGTTGGTCGTGGTTTCCGTCGCTGTTTCTTGGCGACGGAATGTTGCTGTCGTTGATTGTCTTGGCACTGGTGGTGTTGCGACGCTTCGGAGTCAACAACGCCCTTACCACCCTCTACATCTCACTATTGTGTCTGCCATTCCTGCTGCGCCCGCTGTTTGAAATGGTTGTAGCCCACTTCCGTGGCACCATAAAGGTATGGATTCTATCTTCCGAGTTCATCTGTACATTGTCGCTATGGGCCATCGCCTTCACACTTCCCACCAACTATTGGTTGCAGGGATTCATGTGCTTCATGCCGTTCATCATTGTGTCGGGCATATTCTACAAGATAGCCATACGCCGTTTCTATATCAATAGAACCGACGACACCCCACCGTTCCACCGACTCATTGCACGCCTATCGCGCTGCGCCTCATTGATGTTCGGCATCGGTACAATGACAATGCTTAGCGGCAATATGGAGGTATTGACACGCAACGTGCGCTATTCGTGGAGCGTAATGTTCTATATTATGGCTGGCATCGAATTCTTCCTGTGGCTGTGGCACAGCATTTTCCTGCCAGGAGGCAAGAAGCCATATGCCATGCCTAAGGATTTGCTGGGACTGCATCGTGGCGAATTCCTTGTTGTAATGAGATTGATGACACGCGGACTGCGCAACCATTTCATGCTCTTCTCGTTACTATTCATTCTGCCAGAAGCGTTGGCAGCAGCCATTTCTCCTTTGCTTTACATCGATCCGCCACACAATGGCGGATTAGGACTGTCACCGCAGGAGTTCGGACTATCGTTTGGCACAATAGGCGTCGTGGCATTGTTTGCAGGAATACATTTAGGCAATAAGGCAATAGCCCGTTGCGGACTGCGCCGTTGTATTCTGCCTATGGCGTTGCTTATGTCGCTACACGGACTGATGATGACGTTTATGAGTTTCAACACTGCAGCATCGCTTGGAATCATTTGCTTTTCAACATTTATAGGCTACGCTGCGCTCGGAATTGGGATGTCGGCTTATTGGACTATGATTGACCGCTTCGCCAATGCCGGTAGCGGTACAGAGCTGCGCAATGCAATCGCATTGGGCATAATGTCGCTCATCATAATCATCGCTGTACTGTTCTCCGGACTGATGCAAAACGTAATTGGCTATCGTCAGTTCTTTCTGTTGACAACAAGCCTGTATTTTGTACCCATTGTGATTGCAGCAATCAATGTATTCGTGTTTCGTAAATAGCCGAAGTTCAATATAATTCGGATAGGACAACTTTATACATAAAAAAGGACAACTTTGAATCTTCCAAAGTTGTCCTTTTTTATGTGCTATTAATCTATAAATCGCTTCACAATATCGCCATATTTGTCGATGCGACGGTCGCGAAGGAACGGCCACCAACGGCGCACATCCTCGCTATGAGCAAGGTCTACGTCAACAATGATACTCTCCTCCTTGTTGGGTGCAGAGCGATAGAGCATTTCGCCCTGCGGACCTACAACCATCGACGAACCCCAGAATTGTATTCCCTCAGTCTGTCCGCTCGGGTCGGGCTCGAAGCCTACACGGTTGACCGACACGACGGGCAATCCGTTGGCAACGGCATGTCCACGCTGCACAGTTGTCCAAGCCTCGCGCTGGCGCTGCTGTTCTTCCTCTGTATCATTGGCAGCATAACCTATGGCAGTAGGATAAATCAGGAGTTCGGCACCCTGCAGAGCCATAAGACGTGCAGCTTCGGGATACCACTGGTCCCAGCATACGAGCACGCCAAGCTTGCCCACACTGGTCTGAATAGGATGAAAACCGAGGTCGCCCGGTGTGAAGTAGAACTTCTCGTAGTAAGCCGGATCGTCAGGAATATGCATCTTGCGATACTTGCCTGCTATCGTTCCGTCGCGCTCTATTACAACGGCGGTGTTGTGATAGAGTCCCGGAGCACGACGCTCGAACAAAGATGTCACGATTACAACGTTGCATTCTCTGGCTACAGCGCCGAAGAAATCAGTTGAAGGACCAGGTATCGGCTCAGCCAGATCGAAGTTGTCAACGTCTTCAACTTGACAGAAATACAACGAATTGTGCAACTCCTGCAGCACTACGAGTTCGGCTCCGCGTTCTGCCAAGTCTCTTATGCCATCGGCAATACGCAGAATGTTTGATTTTATATCAGCAGTATTATGCAGCTGAAGATATCCTATTTTCATAAACGATTATTTATTAATTACTAATTATTAATTATGATATGGTCAAGTTAATTGCCAGAATGCAACGGCAGCAGCTGTTGCTACATTGAGCGAGTCAACTCCATGCGACATCGGAATGCGCACTACGTAGTCGGCTTCGTCGATAGTCGACTGTGGCAGTCCGTCACCCTCGTTGCCCATTACAATAGCCAGTCGTGGCTCAGCCATCAATTGCGGATTGTCTATCGACACCGAACGGTCGGTAAGAGCCATGGCTGCCGTGCGCAATCCTGTCTTGCTCAAATCGCTGAGTGAGCAGTCCATCCACGTCCATGGAATAGCGAACACAGAACCCATCGACACTCTTACGGCACGACGATTTAGGGGGTCGCACGATGTACGTGTAAGCAAGGCGGCATCAATACCCAGAGCTGCAGCCGAACGGAATATCGAGCCAACATTTACGGCATCCACAACTCCGTCTATCACAACCACTCGTCTGGCTTCTCGGCACACTTCCTCCACACTCTTGAAGCAGGGACGATGCATGGCACACAATACGCCGCGTGTCAGCACATAGCCCGTGAGCGAAGCAAGCAGCTGGCGGTCGCCAGTATATACGGGTACGTCCGTGTCGCATCGGCTTATTATCTCAGCCGCATCGCCATTCACATGCTTACGTTCGCACAACAAGGCCAATGGCTTATAGCCGGCATCCAGAGCACGACTTATCACCTTTGGACTTTCCACGATGAATATGCCGTTGTCGCTCTCGTAGCTGTGGCGCAACTGCTTCTCGGTGAGATTACCAAACACCTCTACACCTGGATGGCTCAAAGACGTTATTTCTATTATTGGCATTGTGTATCAGCTAAACGTTAACGACATTCTGACGGAATCGTGCACTCTACGGGATATTGCATTGTGAGGCAATGTATCGAGCCGTGTTGTCGAACGATGGTCTGCGAGTCAATGCCTATGATGTCGTAGCCGGGAAATGCCTCTGCCACAAGTTCAAGAGCACGGGTGTCGTTTGACTCCTGATTGTATGTAGGAACTATCACAGCTCCGTTTATAATCAGGAAGTTGGCGTAAGTGGCAGGCAGTCGGTCGCCATTGTCATAGAGCGCATCTGGCATGGGGAGTTTGAGCAACCGATATGGCTTACCGTCGGCATCGGTGGCTTGCTTCAGCTGGTTTTCAAGAGCCTTAAGGTCGGCATACTGCGGGTCGTTTTCATCGTCGCAACCCACATACAGCAGAGTGTTGTCGGGACAGATGCGCACTATGGTGTCGATATGGCCGTCGGTGTCGTCGCCGATGAGTTGTCCGTGGCCGAACCACACTATCTTGCGTGCACACAAACGCTCCTTGAGCACCTCTTCCACCTCTGCCTGCGTCATAGGTTGATTGCGGTGAGGAGCCATAAGGCACACGCTTGTAGTGAGCACCGTGCCGCGACCGTCACTCTCTATCGAACCGCCCTCAAGCACAAAGTCGTCATAGTCGACACGCTCGCCGCTGAACACACCATTATCATACAAGGTGCGGTTGATGCGGTTGTCCTTGTCGGCAGCAAACTTCTCGCCCCATCCGTTGAATCGGAAGTCGAGCAGTCGGCACGAAGCCGAAGCGTCGGTTGTAGGAACAAGCGTGATGAAAGCATGGTCGCGTGCCCATGTGTCGTTGTTGTCGCACTCGTAGATGCTGACACGCGCCATCTCATCGTCGTTCAGACTCTCGGCAAGCATCTCGCGCACACGCTCCGGATATTTGGCAGCGATGACAAGCGGCTCATAATGTGCCACAGCCTTGGCTATCTGCACAAATGTCTCGGTGATGTCGTCAAGATATTCGCGCCAGTCGGTGTCCTCATGAGGCCACGTCAGTTGCACACACGATTGGGTGTGCCATTCGGCAGGAAGTATATATTTGCTCATAGTGTTTATTGTTTCAAGTACTTTTCGAGTACAAATGTAATACAATTATGTCGAAACTATGCCGTTAATTCTGCAAAAAACACTATTTTTGTACTCCGAAAACAATTAAACTATATAAATGAAAAAATTCATCCTCGACCTTACGGTCAATTCTGTTGAAGCTTTGAGCGACAAACACGTCCTCATCAAGCTTACCGACGACAAGCCTTTGCCCGAGATGCTTCCGGGCCAGTTTGTCGAGATACGTGTCGACAACTCACCTTCGACATTCCTCCGTCGTCCTATTTCTATCAACAACGTTGATTACGATGCCAACGAATTGTGGCTGCTCATAGCAGCCGTAGGCGAAGGCACCAAGCGACTCCAGCAGCTCAAGAAGGGCGACCGTATGAACTGCGTGTTGCCGCTCGGCAATTCATTCACCATGCCTACCGACGCTTCACAGAAGGTGCTGCTCGTTGGTGGTGGCGTAGGCGTAGCTCCGCTGCTCTACTTCGGCAAGAAGCTTAAGGCTATGGGCGTTGAGCCTACATTCCTTCTCGGTGCTCGTACAGCTAAGGATGTATTGGAGAAGCAGTTGTTTGAGGAAGTGGGCAGAGTGCTCATCACTACAGAGGACGGTTCGGAGGGCGAGAAAGGTTTCGTCACCAACCATTCGGTATTGTCGCAGGAAAACTTCGACCTCATTTCGACATGCGGCCCCAAGCCTATGATGATGGCTGTAGCCAAGTATGCCTACAAGAACAACATCGAGTGTGAGGTTTCGCTCGAAAACAAGATGGCTTGTGGCGTAGGTGCCTGTCTGTGCTGCGTAGAGAAGACTGTAGACGGCAACAAGTGTGTATGTAAAGAAGGTCCGGTAATGAATATAAAGAATTTGTCATGGCAGATTTAAGTGTAAAAATAGGCGGTCTGAAACTCAAGAATCCCGTTATGACCGCATCGGGAACATTCGGCTACGGCCTCGAATTCGCCGACTTCGTGCCACTCGATGGCATCGGCGGCATAATCGTTAAGGGCACTACGCTCAATCCGCGCGAGGGCAACGACTATCCGCGTATGGCTGAGACAGCGCAGGGTATGCTCAACTGCGTTGGTCTGCAGAACAAGGGTGTCGACTACTTCTGCAAGAACATCTATCCGCAGATTAAAGACATCGACACCAATATGATTGTCAATGTAAGCGGTTCGTCGCCCGACGACTATGCCGAGTGTGCTGCTCGCATCGACGCTCTCGACAATATTCCTGCCATCGAGCTCAACATCAGCTGCCCTAACGTAAAGCAGGGCGGTATGGCTTTCGGCGTAACTACAACTGGTGCAGCCAGCGTAGTGCGTGCCGTGCGCCAGCGCTATCACAAACCTATCATCGTGAAGCTCTCGCCCAACGTTACTGACGTCACTGAGATTGCACGTGCCGTAGAAGCTGAGGGTGCCGACAGCGTTTCGCTCATCAATACACTCATGGGCATGGCTATCGACATTGAGCGTCGTCGTCCGTTGCTCAGCATCTCTACTGGCGGTCTGAGCGGTCCTGCTGTTAAGCCCGTAGCTCTGCGTATGGTATGGCAGGTGGCTAAGGCTGTGAAGATTCCAGTAGTAGGTCTTGGAGGCATCTGCACCGCTGAGGACGCCATTGAGTTCCTTATGGCAGGTGCTACAGCCATCGAGATCGGTACAGCCAACTTCCTTGACCCTGCCGTTACTATTAAGGTACGCGACGGTATCAACCAGTGGCTCGACAACCACGGATGTACATCAGTAAGCGAGATTATCGGAGCACTCAACGACTAAGATTTTCTATTTTAATATCATCAAAACAAAACTTAATGAATATGGAAAATAACGGATATCCTGCCAAGCACTACGACCAGCCTACCAAGCGGTATGTGCAGACCATGGACCTCAAGAGCGACGACAACGAAATAATCCGTCGCTATCGCGAGGCTCACGACAAGGAACATTTCTGGACCGAGATAGGCCGCGGTATCAAGGCTGTGGGCATTCTCGAAATGGAGGTTTACATCCAGGGCACACGCCTTGTGATGATTGTCGACGCTCCTGCCGACTTCGACTGGAATTCGGCAATGAGCCGACTCGCCACCCTGCCACGCCAAGCAGAATGGGAAGCACATGTAGCTCAGTTCCAGTCGTGCGACGATAACGCCACTTCCGACCAGAAATGGCAGATGATGGAGCGCATTTTCCATATCTATGAAGAACAATAACACCTATATTCAAGCACATTTAAGCACACACTCATGAAGAAACTCCTGTCCTTACCCCCTAATCTTGTGGGATGCTTCCACGACATTACCCATCTGCCTGCCGACGAATGGTTCTGCACCAACGACCCTGTAGGCACCAAGCTTGGGTCGGGCGGTGGCACTACATGGTTGCTGCGTGCTGCCTACGAGGCTGAGCATGGCAACCAGACATTCGACGAATGGCTCGCATCCGACAAGCGACTGCTGTTGCACGCTGGCGGACAGAGCCGACGTCTACCGTCGTATGCACCTTCGGGCAAGGTACTCACACCGCTGCCGGTGTTCCGTTGGGAGCGTGGACAGAGTCTCGACCAGTCGTTGCTTTCGCTTCAGGTACCGCTCTATAATCGCATTATGAACATGGCGCCACACGGACTAAACACAATGATAGTCAGTGGCGACGTGTTCATACGCACCACTTCACCATTGCAACCCATACCAGAATGGGCTGACATTGTGTGCTACGGACTGTGGCTCGGACCCGAAACCGCCAAGAATCATGGCGTGTTCGTGTCTACACGCGAACAGCCTACACAGCTTAAGTGTATGCTTCAGAAGCCGTCGGTAGAGACATTGGCTTCGCTCACTACCGATCACTTCTATCTTACCGACATTGGTGTGTGGATACTCAGCGACCGTGCTGTAAAGGTGCTCATGCAACATTCCACTACCGACGGTCATATCACCGACAGTCCGGTCACAGCCTACGACATGTACGGACAGTTTGGTTGCGCTCTCGGCTCCAATCCAACCATTGCCGATGCGGAAGTGGCAGGCTTGAAGGTTGCAATTCTGCCTCTCACCGGTGGCGAGTTCTACCACTTTGGCACATCTCACGAACTCCTATCGTCGATGCTCGCAATACAGAATCTTGTCAACGACCAGCGTGAGATAATGCACCACGACCGCAAGCCGCATCCTTCCATATTCGTGCAGAACGCCGACATCAAGATACGCTGGACACAATCCAATCGCAACGAATGGATTGAGAATGCATGCATAGGCGAACAATGGACTCTGACACGCGACAATATCGTGACCGGAGTGCCCGACAACGACTGGAACATAACGCTCGCACCTGGCCAATGTGTCGACATCGTACCTATAGGCACCAACCAATGGGCTGTACGTCCATACGGATTCAACGACACTTTCCGCGGACCTCTTGCCGATGTTGAATTCCTTGGCAACAGTTTCGCTTCGTGGGCAGAAGAGCGTGGCATCGACATCTCAACCATTGAGGGCAACCACGACCTTCAGGCAGCCCGCCTCTTCCCCATTGTCGACAACATCAACGATATGGGCATTGTGTTGCGATGGATGCTCTCCGAGCTTAATCTCGATGAGGGCAGACACCTGTGGACTAACGCTCGCCGTATGAGTGCCGACGAAATTAGCAACGAAGCCAATCTGCGCCGTCTCGTAAGTCAGCGCACTCTCTACCGCGCACACAATCTGCCTATGATTGCACGCAACTGGCAACATAGCGTGTTCTATCAGTGCGACCTGCACAACCTTGCCGGCCAATACCGCAACAACAACATTGAGTTGCCTTCACCGCTGCCGTCATTGGCACCTTTATTAACAAGAGCATGCGACGCTATGTTCCGTGCAGAAGCAACTGTCAACGAGTCTGCCTCTTACGAAATGCAGGCATTCGGATTGCTGCGCGAAGGTCTTACAGCCGATGCCTTGCGCGTCAGCCAGCGCCCACGTATGTCGGTATATGCCGACCAGATTGTGTGGGGACGTTCGCCGGTACGTATCGACATAGCAGGCGGATGGACTGACACACCACCTTATTGTCTTATGGAGGGTGGCAATGTGGTAAACATAGCCATCAACCTTAACGGACAGCCACCATTGCAGACTTACGTGAAGCCCTGCCTTCAGCCACACATCGTATTGCGCAGCATCGACCTCGGAGCATCCGAGACGATTACCACCTACAGCGAGTTAGCTGAATACAACCGCGTAGGTTCGCCGTTCTCCATTCCCAAGGCTGCATTGGCTCTTGCCGGATTCCTTCCACAGTTCTGCACCGACTCCTACCCCACTCTTGAGAGTCAGCTACGTGCTTTCGGTTGCGGTCTTGAGGTGACATTGCTTTCCGCCATTCCTGCCGGTTCGGGATTGGGCACAAGCTCGCTCCTCGCTTCTACCGTACTCGGTGCACTCAACGACTTCTGCGGACTGGGTTGGGACAACACCGACATAGGACATCGCACCCTCGTGCTCGAACAATTGCTCACCACGGGTGGAGGATGGCAAGATCAGTTTGGCGGTCTGTTGCCTGGCGTAAAACTGCTTCAGACCGACCGTGGATTTGCACAGACACCCGAAGTGCGCTATCTGCCCGACACCCTCTTCACACAATCCGACTACAAGGCTTGCCACTTGCTCTACTACACAGGCATCACACGCACCGCCAAGACCATCCTTGCCGAGATTGTACGACGTATGTTCCTAAATGAACACAACCAACTTGCTATGCTGCGCGACATGAAGCAGCACGCCCTCGATATGTTCGACGCCATACAGCGTATGGACTTCAATCGCATGGGACATCTCGTAGCTCGTACATGGCAACAGAACCAACACCTCGACGCAGGCACCAATCCTCCCGCCGTACAAGCCATAACCAGCCTCATCAATGACCTTTGCCTCGGCTACAAACTGCCAGGTGCCGGAGGTGGCGGCTATCTATACATGATAGCCAAGGACGAAGAGGCAGCAGCACGTATCCGCCGCATCCTCAACGAACACCGCCCCAACGACAAGGCACGCTTCGTAGAAATGAGCCTGTGTCAAAAAGGATTCCAAGTGAGCAGAAGCTAAGAAACAATTCTCAAAAATGCTTCCATACTTTCGCAGTATGGAAGCATTTTCGTTTGTATGTACTGGCTACCCGTGAAATGAACTTCGTGCATGCAAAGGACATAACGCTTAATCATGTAGAAAAGACCGAGGAGATTCCGTTGACTCCTGTGAATAGTGAGACAGAGTTCTAGTTTAAGAAAAAGACCGGCAAGGAGGTAACGGAGTTGGGCAACTGCCTATCGGATATGTGTGTCTATCTGTTTTGTTGCGTGGCATCAGCCTGTAAGTACGATGATGTGGAGTTCGATATGTTGCTTATGGACTTTGCCGACAGCCTCACGCCCGAAGACTTCACCAAGAGGACGGACACCGTGAACGCCACGGCAGATCAGGCACCCGAGGAGTTCAGCCACATATAACGCTTTGCAGAAGCTACGTATGGCCTTGTAACGCATACGAGCAGACAGTCCAAATAACCGACCCTCTCCAAAGAAAGGCTATGGACAAGTTCGAGACCATTGTCGCTGCATTTAGAAAACGCTGACTATTTTTCTTCTCATCACATGCAAGATTTTTGATACTTTTGCATTTTAATAGTAGTGATAAACATAAAGAAGAAAACTATGAAAAAAAGATTATGGTTATTGTTACTATTGGTTATTCCACTTTTCATATCCTCTTGCAGTAAAGAAGATGGCGACTGGGATCCGATGAAATGGCAAACAGAAGTAAAGAAATCAAGTGACGGCAATATTCATGTATCGCCAAGTGGTGGAACGTTCGTATTCTATTGTAAAAACTACAGTTCGTTTTGGCTGACAGAAGTCACCGAATCTGAATCAAAAGGCACAGAGCAGCACTTTTATGCCAAATACAACGACCGCGAAAACTTATCCATAAAATCAGATTGGCTGACAGCTAAGTGTGAAGGAAATAAACTTACTGTAACTATTGAACCAACCACATCTAACGGTTTTCGCTTCATCAAACTTCAAATAGAAGCCGGTGACGTTTTTGATGAATTCAACTTCAGACAATCTGGGCTGAAGACCGGATTGTAACAGACAGGACCTTATCTAAAAAACATACTATAAGAATCAAGTAGTATGCAAACACAGCTTCCATACCTTCGCAGTATGGAAGCTGTGTTTATATTACTAAATAATCCTTTACCATGAAGAAGTGGAGCGGTGAACATTCATCGTATCTTGACCACCGTGGCTGTCGGCTCGGTTGGTGCAGGTTTAACTGCTCTTGATGTATCTACGATAAACCGAAAAGAGGACTTTACCAAAGTAAAATCCTCTTTTTAGTTTGTGATTCCGTTGGGGTTCGAACCCAAGACCCACAGCTTAGAAGGCTGTTGCTCTAATCCAACTGAGCTACGGAACCTACAAATCGAGTGCAAAGGTAATGTTTTTTTTCTAAATGACCAAAACTGACTCGACTTTTATGCAAAAAAATTGCTATAGAGGTATCTTTTAGCTATAAATAGTACTATAGTTAGGGGCGAAGAATGCTATTCTTCGCCCTTTAGCACTGGCAGCGAGATATGATATTTCACTGCGAGGATGCGTATTGCCACGATGAGGAAGAATGCAATGATGACCGAAACTGTCATGTCGCAACCACACTCCACGAGTCCCCAATAGGCTAAACCTCCTATGACGCTCGCCATGGCGTATATTTCCTTCTGAAAGATAACGGGCACATTATTGAGCAACACGTCACGGATTACACCGCCTGCCGATCCTGTTATAGTTCCCATTATTATCGCAACCCAGAATGCATGACCGCAATCAAGAGTCTTCTGCAGACCGGCTACCGTGAAGAGGGCAAGACCTAATGTGTCAAAGAAAAACCATGTATTGTCCAATCGTTTTAGCGAGCGGGCAAAGACAATGACAAACAGCTGTGCCATAAACGTACAGATGAGGTATATGGAAGATGTCATCCAGAAAGGAGTCACTCCCAGCATCATGTCACGCAGCGTACCGCCACCAATGGCCACGGCAACGCCACATACAAATCCTCCAAACCAGTCGAAACGCTTAGCTGCTGCATGGCGTATACCCGAAATGGCAAAGGCAAATGTTCCCAAAAACTCTATCACATTGAGCAAAGGGCCGTAAAGTTCTTCGTTAGGCATCATATTTTGTTCACTACATTTTGTGGTGTTCCATTAAGAAAAGCCTTGATATTGTTCTCGGCAATACTCATAAGTCTGGTGCGTGCCTCCACTGATGCCCATGCCACATGCGGTGTGATGTAGGCGTGTGGCTCACGAAACAGCGGATTGTCGCCCGACGGTGGCTCTGAGCACATCACGTCGGCACAGTAGGCTCCTACCTTGCCCGTGTGCAAGGCTGCCGCCATGTCGTTCTCGTCGACCAGTGGTCCGCGTCCGGTATTTACTATTATCACTCCGTCGCGCATGTGCTGTATGGTGTCGGTGCAGATGAGTCGGTTGGTCTCTTCGTTGAGCGGACAGTGTAGGGTGATGATGTCGCTTACGCTCAGCAGTCCTTCCATCGTAACCTTTTTTATGCCCTGCGGCAACTGGTCGGGACTCTTGCTTGTATAAGCATATACATTCATGCCGAAGCAGAGAGCTATTGCAGCCACCTTCATACCGATATGTCCCAATCCTACAATACCAATATTCTTGCCAGCCAACTCTACCAGCGGACTGTCCCAATAGCAGAAGTCGGGGCAACGGCTCCACTCTCCGTCGCGCGAAGCACATGCGTAATGGTCAACCTGATTGGTTACGTTGAGAATGTGGGCAAATGTATGTTGCGCCACGCTGTCGGTGCTATAGGCAGGAATGTTTGTCACTACGATGCCGTGGCGTGAAGCCGCCTCAAGATCTACCACATTATATCCTGTAGCCAGCACACCTATATATTTAGTATTGGTGAGGCGTGCTATGATATCGGCACTGAACACAGTCTTGTTGGTGAGTGCTATCTCGGCATCGCCAACATGACTCAAAACTTCATCGGGCGCAGTGCGCTCGTATACGGTAAGGTCGCCAAACTGCTCTATGCCGCTCCACGACATATCGCCAGGATTGACACCCTTACCATCTAAAACTACTATTTTCATTTCTTCAATCTTAATCTTTAAATCTATCTCCCCAAAGACGCACCATTTGTTGATACGATTTCTCCTCGACGGGCGAGTGTTGTGCATGCCATAGGCGTTTGTCAACCAAAGCGTCGGGGAGGTATTGTTGGGGTGTGAAATTGCCTGGATAGTCGTGCGAGTATTTATATCCGTCATGATAGCCCATACTTTGCATGAGTTGTGTGGGAGCATTGCGCAGATGCAGCGGCACGGGCTGATTGCCGGTCTGCTTCACCAGCGACAGGGCATCGTTGATAGCTTTGTATGCCGAATTGCTCTTGGGGCTTGTGGCGAGATACACTACAGCCTCAGCCAGCGGAATGCGTCCCTCGGGCCAACCTATCTTCATTACGGCATCAAAGGCAGCATTGGCAAGCAGCAGGGCGTTTGGATTGGCAAGTCCTACGTCTTCGGCAGCAGATATCACCACACGTCGGGCTATGAACTGCGGGTCTTCGCCAGCCTCTATCATTCGTGCCATCCAGTAGAGGGCGGCATCGGGGTCGCTGCCACGAATGCTCTTGATGAATGCCGAGATGATGTCGTAGTGCATGTCGCCCCCCTTGTCGTAAGCCAACGGGTTCTGTTGCAGACGGCTTGCCACTATGTCGTCGGTGATGACAACATGGTCGTTGCTGTCGGCCTCAACCACAAGTTCGAGAATGTTGAGCAACTTGCGCGCGTCGCCACCGCTATAGCGCAGCATGGCGTCTGTCTGCTTCAGTTCGATGTGGCGCTTGGACAGTTCGGTGTCGGTAGTAATGGCACGCTGAAGCAGTTCGAGCAAGTCGTCCTTGTCGAGCGACTTGAGCACATACAGCTGACAGCGCGACAGCAACGGGCGTATCACCTCAAACGACGGATTTTCTGTTGTGGCACCTATCAGCGTCACCACACCACGCTCCACGGCACCGAGCAGCGAATCCTGCTGCGACTTCGAGAAGCGGTGAATCTCATCGATAAACAGTATTGGCGATGCCGAACTGAAGAAACGTCCGCTCTTTGCACGCTCTATCACCTCGCGCACATCCTTCACACCCGAAGTTACGGCACTCAGTGTGTAGAATGGAGTCTCGAGTTTGTTGGCAATAATCTGCGCCAACGTGGTCTTGCCCACACCCGGAGGTCCCCACAATATAAACGACGATATGCGCCCTGCGTCAATCATCTTGCGCAGGACGGCCCCCTCGCCCACCAAATGTTTCTGCCCGACATAATCGTCGAGAGTGCGAGGTCTCATTCTCTCAGCTAAAGGTTCACTCATAAATCTTGACAAAATTATTAAATATAAATGATATACGCAACACTTGTATTCAAAAAACTTAACTCACAATTTTTTATAGCTTCGACCTATTATATTTTTCGATAAAAACTTGTGAATTAGGAGTAAAGTATATACTTTTGCAGCACGTTTTTCCATCGGCGATAGCGCAGATGAGCAAGATAGACTAAACAAAACAAAAAACGAAAACAAATTAATAATATATGAAACAACAGAAAGCTTTGACACTCAAGACTCTAACAAAGAGTAATGTATGGGAATTGCAGGAGAATGACATCTTACGTATGTGGGAATCGGCCAAAAAGGAATCTGATTTCAAGGACAACAAGAGACACTACTTCGATGTTATCAAAAGCGCTTTCGAGATAGAAGAGATAAAGATTGACCGCCCTGAAGTAATCAAGAAATACGAAGCTCGCGACTTCAAGATTGGTTCGTTGGGCGTTGACGAAGGCGACAACAGCAAGTGGGCCATCAAGAAGCGTCAGATTATGCGCGTCACAGACCTTACATACGAGAACATACGTCACATCTCGGCTGCCAAGCTCATCGAAGTGCTCGACCGCAACTTTGGCGGTGGATGGGACTCTCTCTCGCAGAGCATTCAGGATATCATCGAGAGCGGATTCGACATCAGCACCACTACACTGCCTAAGGATCGTCTGCACAAGCCGGGCGGAATGTACGAGAAGAAGGTGAACGACGGCTTTGAGGTGCTCGAGATAGCCAAGGGCGCATGGATTGAGGCCATCTTTGCTAAGGAGAAACCTGAAATGGAGAAGCCGGTTGCAAGCCTCGAAAGCGAGACTACCAAGAAGGCCAAGAACTACGACGGCGAAGACGACGAGGACGACGACGATCTTGACTTGCCGGACGACAAGTACGAGGACGACGACGACGATGATACATTCGACGAAGATAAGCTCACTGAGGAGAGCTATCGCACCACATTCGATACCGACCCCGAAGACCTCAACCTTGAGGCAGAAGACGTTACCGACGACGATGACAATTATTAATTTTGAATTTTGAGTTTTGAATTTTGAATTGGTCGGCTATCGCCGATGTTGAATTTTCATTTTTTGAATTCATATACATAAAAGCGCTTGAACACAACATTTAGTGTTCAAGCGCTTTTTTTAGTTTTGAATTAGGAGTTGGTGTGCTTTGCACATTAGGAATTGTTCAATTATGAATTATGAATTATGAATTCAAAATTCATAATTCATCAATTCTCAATCGCCGTAGGCGACTAATTCAAAACTCAAAATTCAAAACTCAAAACTCCTTATTTGTATTTCTTTATATACTCATCGGCACGTTGGTCGCCCAGAGTCTTGGCACGTTGCAGACACTCCATAGCCTCAGGTTTCTTCTTCAGTCCTACAAGGGCTACCCCCTTGATAAGTAGGGCATCGGTGTTGTCGGCATCCAGCTGCAAGCAGAGGTCGGCAGTCTTCACAGCATTGTCGAGCATATTGACACGAAGCTGTAGCGATGCCATCTCAGCCAGATAGATGGGGCGCATCTGCGGCTCACACACATAAGCGGCGTGTGCGATGTCGTTGAGAGCCACCTGATACTGACGCATGTTGACCTCACACTTGTAGCGTGTGAAGTAGAAATCGGCATTGGCACGACCATACATTATTGTATCGTAGGCGTTATAGTCGGCCAAGGCGCGACGATAGTCCTTCATGGCGTCGTACATCTGGCCGCGTGCAAGCACATACGGAGCAGCCACCGAAGTATACGGCTTGGTGCAACGTGCCACAGCACTGTCGAGCAACACTATCAGTTCCTCGTTCTTGGCACCAAGCTGAGCCTTACACTGGGCAGCCTCGTAGAACACCTCGCTATTAGCAAACGAAGTCTTCGACAGCTGGTCGAATATTTCGTAAGCCTTGTCATACTCACGCTTCGAGAAGAGTATCTGGGCAGCGCTGTGGCGATAAGCCAGCTGCGGGTCAATCTTATAAGCCTCCTCAGCCTCGCCGAGAGCCTTGTCAAGAGTCCACTCCTTATAGAGCGAGTCGTTGCTGTAGATAAGCTTCTGATACATCACGCGCGAATATTCGGCATGAGCCTCAGCCTTGTTTGTAGCATGCTTCAACGCCTGCTTCATGTCGGCATCGGCACCGGCAAAGTCGCCATTGCTACTCTTGCGCAAAGCACTCGTAGTATATCCGTCCACCTGCTGCGGGAACTTGGCAATATAGTCGGCGATATAGCCCACATACTTGGCTGAATCCTGACGCTCCGAAGTGAGCATAATCATCAGCAGTGCCTGCTTGCTGTCGTCGGGCAACTGCATACGTATAGCTGTCTTGTTGTAATCGGGACGAGTCACATCCAAAGAATTGAATGCCAATGTCGTTGCAAAACGTGGGTCTACGGCATGAGTCTCGATGTTGGTCTCCGACTGCTGCAACAGTCCTATCACCTGACCGTTGGCATTGACAAACGGACTGCCAGCCACACCGCTCTTGTCGTTATATGCAAAGATGTAGTAGGCATACTTGTCCATAAACTTCTCGCTTCGCTCTACCGAATACTCGTCGGTCTTCACCTTCTTGTCGGCAAAGTTGACGAGCCACACCTTTGAGTTGGCAGGCACCGTTGCAGTAGCCATTGCAGCCGGCTGAGTCTTTGAAGCATCTACACGAAAACGGCACACGTCATACAATTCGTTTACGCCAACCAGTGTGCGTACATTATATGTCTTGCCATTGAAGTCGACCACCTCGGCACGCGCTGCCGTCGACAGAGCCGACCATGGTGCAACAGCCTCACCGTCGGCCGATGTGAACACACCGTAAGTCTCGGCATTGCGGTTGCCGTTCGCGTCATAGCATACCAGACGGAACGTTGACTTTGCAGCATTCTTGACAGCTGACGGCTGGGCAAACGATGCCATCGCCACAGCAAAGACTGCAAAGACAGTAACAAAAAATCGATTCATAATAAATATTCTATATACTTTTATTTCTTTTCTTTCATTAATAGCGACTTGGCGTTGTCGATAGCCGCCTGTGTCACGTCACTACCGCTGAGCATTTGGGCTATCTCCGTTATGCGCTGGTCGGGCGTGAGCTGTGTCATCGTGCTCACCGTGCCACTCTCAGCCTCGTGCTTAGCCACCTTATAGTGGGTAGAGCCGTAAGCAGCAATCTGCGGCAGGTGGGTGATACAGATAACCTGGCGGTTTACGTCGCCCATGCCACGCATTATGTGAGCCATCTGCTCAGCCACACGTCCGCTCACACCAGTATCTATTTCGTCGAATATGATGGTAGGCAGTCCTATCGCCTTGCTTATCATGGCCTTGAGCGACAACATCACACGTGCAATCTCACCACCCGAAGCCACCTGCGATACGGGCAGCATGTCGGTGCTCTTGTTGGCGCTGAATAGGAACATCACCTTGTCGACACCCTTCTGTGCAAGCTCGCCAGTAGTAATCTGCACCTTAAACCTGACATTGGGTATGCCCAGCGGAGCCAACAGTTTGGCAAGTTCGCCTTCTACCTCTACGGCAGCCTTGCGGCGCACCTCGCTCAGCACAGCAGCCTTCAGCATACACTCAGCCTTCAGCGCCTCAACACGTTGCTTGCACTCCTCCAATCGCTCGTCGCTATTGTCGATGTTGCCGAGCTGGGTGTCAAGTTCATTCTTCTTGGCTATAAGTTCCTCAACAGTAGTCACATGATATTTCTGCTGCAGCGAGTATATGGTATCGAGACGTTGGGTAGTCTCGTTATACTTTACTGGGTCGAACTCCACGTCGTCTATATGCGATGCTATCTCCTGCGAAATGTCCTTCAACTCGACATAGCAGTTGTCCAATCGGTCGGCCATTTCCTGCGCTTCGTGATAAATGTCGGCTATGCTTCGCAACTGCGACGCACGCTGGCGCACCTCGTTCACGATACTCATATCCTCGCCAGCCAGACACTGGTCGGCCTCGTGCAGCACACGCTTTATGTCCTCGGCATGACTCATCATCTCTGCCGTCTGTTCGAGCGTCTCCTGTTCGCCGTCTACAAGATTGGCGTCGGCGAGTTCCTTCTGCTGAAAACGCAGGAAGTCCTCGTTCTCACGATTGCGCTCAATCTCTTCCTTCACACGTGCCAGTTCGTCCTGCGCCTTGCGATACTTGCCGTACGACACCTGGTAGTCGGCCAATTGCTTCTTGTCGTGGGCGATAATGTCCACCACATTCAGCTGGAAGTCCTCACGATTGAGCAGCAGGTTCTGGTGCTGGCTGTGTATGTCGATGAGCTGTTCGCCCAGTTCGCGTATCAGCGCCAGCGTCACCGGTGTGTCGTTGACGAAAGCCCGGCTCTTGCCGTTGGCGTTCACCTCGCGTCTGAGCAGACATTCCTCAGGCTCATAGTCGAGATCGTTGCGCTCGAAGAAGTCCTTCAGCACGTCCGAGTGATACACACTCAGATCGAACGTTGCCTCGACGATACACTTGTCGCGCCCACGCTTCACCATCTTGGTGTCCGCCCTATTGCCCAGCAACAGTCCGATAGCCCCGATGATGATACTCTTGCCGGCTCCCGTCTCGCCCGTGATAACGGAAAATCCGGGATAGAAGAGCATCTCCAGATGGTCTATAAGCGTAAAGTTTCTTATGTCAAGTTTTTTCAGCATAGTCTATTCCTTTATCTTTTCCCAAGCCGTGTTTTGGCTGGCATTGATACCAAACAATATGTCGTAAACACTCTGTTTCTCCTTCTGCGTACCCTTGCCTCGATATATGTTGGCAAGTTCGTCGCGCTTGTAGTCGGTCCATATCTGCGGTAGCAGACTCAATGGGCGGTCGGCATGTGCCTTCTTCAGGTCTTCCTCCAGCGCTGTTGTTATGGCAGCACGTCCGCGGTCCGCGTTGGTCGCCATCACGTCGAGTCCGTTGCGATAGTAGTCGTACTGCAACTGTCGGAAAGGCTTCATCGCTCCGTCCAGATAGTCGTTGATTATGGCGAATCGGTTACGGCTGCTGTCAAAAGCCTTCCATCCCGGATAGTTCAGGTTCTGAGCATTGTTGGTCAGATTCATGCACCGCTGCAGCACATCCTCACCTCCCATCGGAGCAAACGAGTCGAGGTCGAGTCCGATAATCAGATAGGCATAATAAGCCATGAGCGCCGTGAGCTGGTTGTCTACCTGCTCCTCGTTAAACTGTATTTGGTCGAACTGCGCATACTCGAAGTTGAAGTCGTTGTCTGTATTGCTGTACAGCGTCGTGGTGTACGAGGCGTTGTACACGGGTCGGTTGGCTTGCACCACAGCCTTGCATGTGAACACATTCGATGCCTTGTCGTATTTCGTCACCGTTATGTTGAAGCTGCACTGTATGCGCTCGTTCTTGTAGAACTGCATACTGGTCCACTGGCGCTCGTTGACAAACCGCGTCAGATTCTGTTCGAGGTCGTCGAACACGCTTGCGTCAGTACCCTGCACCTGCGAGTGGTTGATGCTGATGCGTGCGTCGAGTTCCTGGGCATGCACGTCGGCACACCCCACCCCACACATCACGGTGGCAACAAACGATGTTAGCAATCGAATTGACATCATAATTATATAAGTAAGTGATCTAAATTATTTATATATATCAGTACTAATATGGTTCATTT
>ERZ859937.242-NODE-242-length-25872-cov-17.194058_pt1 | contig 25872 bp, 22 predicted proteins | sample MGYA00509985_ERZ859937 | MGnify/ENA primary metagenome ERZ859937 (study PRJEB30046, sample SAMN00715169) | human gut metagenome | study: EMG produced TPA metagenomics assembly of the A metagenome-wide association study of gut microbiota in type 2... | reverse complement strand
ATATTTGTGAGACTACCAACTTTTTTATGAACTATTCTTATCCCGAACTGGGGTAAATAATACAAGATGAAAAGATTTTTATTCGTTACCGCAGCATTGCTCGCAATGTCGGTATCATTCTGTTTCGGTCAGTCCAAAGAGGACATTAAGGCAAGTATCGACCGTTGTGCAAAATTGGAGAAACTTTGCTCTAAGCAGCCAAAGCAAACTGGAGTTGCAGATGTTGACACCTATGTACAGGGTGTTTACAACGTAGCCATCAGTTCCGTTGCGTCATCAGCTCTACTCCAAAACCTTTATTATCGTCAGATTGGCGAGACGAAGGATGGTGTTACAGACGTAAGCATCAAGAAACCTACTGTAGAAGAACTTGTTGCCTTGAGCACAACTCTAAATGAAGAAGGTGTTTCTATCGCTGAGGCTGGTAAAGGTGCAGAAGCTGCAACCAAGGCATCTTCTACTAACAAGAATCCAATGAAAATAGCTAAGATAGCATCAGCTCTCGCCTTTACAAAAGATGCTTACCCTGTCTTGCTTGAAGAGTCAAAGGCGAAGGTCGCAGCCATCAAGCAGATGATTGAAACAGCAAAAACTGCAAAGAATCTGTAATGGGAAATTATCGCATTTTATATGCGGTCATACTTGCGTGTATCCTTTGTGGGTATACGCAAGTTTCCTTAGCAGCCGATGACCGCCCTGCCGTAGGCGTAACTCAGTTTACCTGCGATGAAGAGAGTCCATACACAGGACTTGTAACAGAGAAAGTTGTGGAAATGCTGACTAACACTCACCGCTTTGTTGTAGTTGACAGAACAAGTCGCGAAAAAGTAGATGAAGAACTTGAACTACAGAAGAGCGAGGCTTTTCTCGACAGCCATAATCTTGCAGAACAAGGTGCGGCTGTTGCTGCCGAGCAGTTGGTAACAGGACATATTGTTAAGATACCGGTTTATCGCATGAAGAACAGTGACGGAAGCACTCGTGGTTATAAAGCAAGTGTAGCATTTCAGTTGAAAGTTGTTGACGTAGAGACAGGCGTAAGCAATGAGGCACAGAGTTTTGATGGAAAATGCAGTAAGGAAATGCTGTCGCCAGAGAGTGCTGTTACAGCAGCCATGCAAAGCCTGCAATCCGACATATATGAATATTTCCGTATCAATTTCCCCGTCAAGGGAAAAGTCTTGAAGACGATAGATAAAAGCACGATACTGCTCAACGTTGGCAAGGAAGCTGGAATCAAGGTCGGTGATACGTTTACGATAGAATCAGTAGAGATGCTTGATGGCAAACCTTATCCGTCTGAACTTGGAAAGGCCAAGGTGACAAAACTCTCTGGAGAGTCATTCGCCGAATGCAGCGTGTCACGCAAAGTCATTATCGCTATTGAAAATAGTAAAGCTTCTCACAATTTAGTTCGTTGTAACTTAATTATCAAAAAATGAGTATGAAAAGAATAGCAACAATATTATTGGGACTGTGTACTTTCTGCTGCACATGGGCACAAAGCATAGAGTCACAGGTCACTTCATTGCCTACAGCACGCCCCAAAATTATGGTCATACCATATACAATGCAAGGTGAAGACATACGTACCGTTTTGGAGAATGACGTGAATAAGCGTATCGCTTTAACCAAAATAAAGGAAGCATTCGATCAAAGGGGGTATACTACAGTTGATTTTTTTGCCAAGGTAAAAGCCTTGTCAAAAGCAACCGCATTAGGCAATACCCAACAACAGGATGTCAAGACTATGATTATACAACAATCTGGTGCAGATGTTTATGTCGAAGCGGAAATAAATCTGTTGGAATCTCCTTCTGGCAATGCCATGAAAGTAATCCTGTCTGGTTATGAAACCTCTACTGCAAATTCGCTTGCCAATGCAGTTTGCGAAAGCGGTAAGTTTTACACCGATGACTATGGTAAACTTACATCAAGAGCTGTCGAGGCAGGGATGGACAAATTCTTGAACACCATGCAGGAGAAACTGATGGACATAGCTGAAAACGGACAATCCATAGCGGTAACAGTCGGCATTGACGAGGCATCATCTCGCTCTATGTCGCAAGAGGTTGGCGCAGACGGTCTTGCTTTGTCCGATGCCTTGGAAATGTGGGTGGAAGAAAATGCCTATAAAGGCAATTACCATATCCAGGGAACAACCGACAAGCAGATGCTCTTCGACGATATTCGCATACCGCTAAAAGACGAGAACGGAAGAACGTATAATATCAATAAGTTTGGATTGAAGTTGTTGACATTTTTCAGGAATCTTGGAATCAAGATTGAGAGAACTACAAGCAACAATATGCTAATTGTAACCATTAAATAACGGGAGAGTGTATTATGAGAAAAGTCTTGCTTACATTAACAATCTTGTTGACTTCTTATGCAACTATTTTCGCACAAGGAATAGAAATAGCCTTTGCGCTTCCTGTTGGTAATTGCCAATTAAGTGATAATACGGCAAAGATGCTGAGGAGCAAGTTCTTGCCAGCCATGACTGAAAGTGGAGTTGAAACAGCCGAAGTAAGTACCATTGCCATAAAGCCAGAGATTAGTTTCGTTAATAAACAAGTTGTTGAAGGCGGTATGAGGAATATACATACAAGCGACATACAATTCAATTTTATCTGTACCAATCTTGCCACAAATACAACTTTTGCAAGTTGTGTCGTTACAGTACGTGGGGAAGGATTCTCTGATGATGACGCAATAAAAAATGCCATTTCTAAATTGTCTGCCCAAGACAACCGTCTAACAGACTTTGTGAATAAGGCAAAAGATAAAATCATAGATTACTATCAGTATAATCTTAATTCTGTTATATCACGTGCTCGCACTTTTGCCAATATTCAACAATATGGCGAGGGACTGGCTCTGTTGTTTTCTTGTCCTGCGACAATCTCAGGTTACACAAAAGTCAATAACGAGATAACTACAATTTATCGTCAATACCAAACGCAGGAATGTAATAATGTCATTCAGAAAGCTCGGACAGAATTCTCTAATGGTAATTTTGATGCAGCAGTCGAATATCTGCAACAAATAGATATGACAAGCTCTTGTGCTACTGAAGCCAAACAACTATGCATGCAAATCAAGCAAACTAAAGATGCAGAAGCTCGGCGGGCAGTTGAACTCATCGAAAGACAATCACAACGTGAGGCGGATCTTGAAAAAACCAGAATAAAAGCGGCACGTGATGTGGCTGTTGCTTATTGTAAAAGAAGAAGTGATGTGTATTTTATTTGGTAACATCATTGGAACATGGTGCTTTCAGGTTCTTCAATGTGCTGTAGTCCAAGCCTTCAAACGGCTTTGGGAACAATGTCTTGATAAAAGCTATTCGCATTGTCATTGTGTAATCACGCTTACCCAAACTTTCTGCGATATTCCACACGAAGTGCTTTAAAGGGATATTCTCAACATTATCCTTGAAGCGGTTTATTGCTATTGGGGTATAGTTGGTGTCGTTGCTCCATTCATTGACTGCCTCTATCAGCTCCAAATCTGTCCTCCATCGTAACCACTCGTAAACCCTTGTCAACTACGTTCACGATATGACAAAATAAAAGCTCCGCAAATTCTCCATGGTAGAAATACGCTGCAAAAATATGTGGAAAATCGGGAACTGCCAAAAAGCACTCAGAAAGTATTAAAAATCAAAGAGTATTGAAAATCAAGGTTTTATGGTTAGTCATAGTAAGTTATGGTTAGTTATAAGGCTCTAAATACAAATATGGTATTATCATCGTCCTCAAACTTATACCCCAAAGCCAGTAGGTTGTTCAAAGTAAAACTGCGACAGACCGTCGCAGTTTAAAATCTCCATCGAAGGAATCATCCACTTTAAGTCATAATAATAACTCAAATTCTGCACATTTTAGTATTTTTTATGGTTTAGTAAAGTTAAAAGTGTTAAATCTTCGACGTTTTTATCGCTCATAGAATCTACATCTTATCTTTTCTACCGTTTAACATTAAAAGTGTTGATATACAATCGGTTATAGATACCATATTTGTATTGCGCGCGTGAGAATACGTCAAGAGGGGAATCGCGAACTATTACCAATTCAGTCGTGTTGCTGAAGTGAAAGAGAAGGAATGAGCTATCGGATAACTACTTCGGAGCATAAATTGGTGCTAATTTGCTATCTCGGCATCTATTTTATAGTTAAATATACATAAAAACGTATCGTAATTACGAAAATGAATGATAGATGTGGGGTCCATTTCAAAAATTATTTGTATTTTTGTAGTAAAATTACGATAATAGATAAAATATTGCAATATGATACGAGATTTTGGGGTAAAGAACTATCTTTCCATTCGCGACAAGCAGGAATTAAGCTTTGTGGCCAAGGGACCATCTTCGGAACTTGTCACCGAGGTCGCTGATGGCGTGTTCTTGTACAAGTTAGGCATCTTATATGGTTCAAACGCTTCGGGCAAGTCAAATATGCTGATTGCCATGAACGAGGTGTTCCGTCTGTTAGTCATGCCTAAATCGGATGCGACAGTCGAGATTGGCGGTTGCATACCATTTGTGCTCACCAAAGATGAACCAACGGAAATGCACGTGTCATTCTATGCCGATGGTACCCGATATGACTACGATGTCACATTCAACGTTAAGCACATCCTGAGTGAAGCCTTGTACTATTACCCCAATAAATCGAAATCGCTGTTCTATGAGCGTAGTTTTGTGGGCGAGAATGTACAGGCCGACATCAAATTTGGTGCGAGCCTCAAGCTGCAAGTCAAGACGCAGGAGAGCATCCGCGAAAACACACTGAACAATCACAGTGTGCTGTCTGTTTGCCGAAAGGCAGCCTTGAAAGAAGATATAGCTCCATTCAACACGCTTCACGCTTGGATTATGTCCAATTATCACGATGTAGATGGTGATGTAGAAAAGGGACTTGTTGAAATCTTGAAGGATGCTTACAGCAATCCTAAGAAGCGTAAGTTCTATAACACGATGCTCCAGAAGGCCGACTTGAACATTCTGGAATATCGTCCTGTTGTTGAAGACCGCATTGTGCCCAATGATTTCCGCGAACGTATCCAGAAGGAGAATCTCCCAGAGGAGATGAAAGATGTTCTGTTGAAGCCCACAACAGATTCTATCACATTCTTGAACCATTCCGACAATGGCGACTTTGACATTCCACTCAGATGGCAATCAAAGGGCACTCAGAAATACATCCGCATATTGGATGCCTTGTACGACCTGATAACGAGACCTCACGTGTACTATCTTGATGAACTGGGCGAGGATCTGCACAATGACCTGCTGTACTACTATCTCAACGTCTTCATCTTCAACTCCGATAAGTCGCAGCTGGTTATCACGAGTCAGGAGACTACCCTCCTGTCGCAGGATATGATTAACGAGAACAGAGGTGTGGTTTGGTTCGTTGAGAAGAACAAGGAGACAGCTTCGTCCGAATATGCTCGTGGCGACTCCTTTGGCTTGCACAAGAACCTCTCGCTTTACAATTCATACCGCATAGGCCGATTGGGTGCCAAACCAGAACTGGGTAGTATCTTTATAAATCTGGAGGACTGATATGGGAAAGCTACGACAAACAGCACTCATCCTGGGTGAGGGGCCAACGGAGTTCTTCTACTTCAAGTCCCTATGCGACGTGTTCAAGCGTCTGACCATCAAGCCAGACTATCCGAAGCATACCAACATCAAGGAACTGGATGCTAAGATAGCAGAGGGTGTGGCAATGGGTTACAACCATATCTTCTGTATCATCGATATGGACACGAAGGACAAGGAGCCTGAGCGTTCACAATACCAAAAACTAAAGGCAAAGTATGCCAAGCCCATCAACAAGCCCAAGAAAGGCATTTACTGCGAGGTGGAGTTCTTCGAAACTCACCGCTGCACAGAATTGTTCTTCCTCTACTATTTCCGTTACACCTCACGTCCATACGAAACACAAGAGCCATTGCTCAAAGACCTCAACCAATGTGTGGAGTATCGGAAGACGATAGAGTTTTTCATCAAGACCAAAGGACTACACAATTACTTTGAGCACAATGGCGGTAGTCTTGAAAAAGCTATGGCCAATGCCAATCGGTCTATGGATGAGAAGTTGAAGAGTGACAGAGATTATACCTACTCCGAACTGGGAAGACTGATTAAGATTTTGGAGAGCATAAAATAGTCAATTGTTACATCATTTATATGTAATAAATAATAATATTTATGAGGTAGACCAGAGTATGAATATAATTTTATTCTAATATCACAAACTTATGTATCTAAGCAAGATTTATATAAAGAACTTTCGGGGAATTAAAGAACTATTGGTTGAATTCGATAAGAATTTGAATGTGATTATCGGAGCCAATGGGCAGCTGAAAACATCTTTGATGGATGCGATTCGCCTTTTCTATTCATGGGGTGAACCTAATCGAGATATAGAAATAACAAAAGAGGATTTCTTTGTTGAGATTACACAAAATGTAAATGGCACCAAAATGGTGACTCCATCAACGAGAATTGACATATGTTATCTATTTGAAGGATTATCATTAGAACAAGAAGGTGCATTCTATCAATATTTGTATAGAAAAGATGATGGCACTATGGTTGCTAGAGTCCATTTGAGTTTTGAAATAAAAGAGCAAGGTAGAATTTATTCATCCTATATCACAGGAAAAGAAGAGAATGGCCTCCGTGCAGATTGGGACACTTTCCATTATTTTCATCCTTATTATTTGGGGGCATTGCGTGACTGCACTCGTGACTTGATGAGCACTCGAAATAATTTGCTAGGAAGAGTGATTAAAAGAAAGATAGACAGGGCTGGTTCGGAAGAAGACGTAAAAGGAATAGTAAATACTGCAAATGATCAGCTGTTGCAAAGACAAGAGGTTAAAGAAACTCAAACTGGCATAAACGATAACCTGAACCAAATAAACAGGTCAGACCTTAAGGATGTTGAGTTGCATATAGAGCAGAATCGAATAGAGTATATCGTTAATATAATAAAACCTTTCTTGCCCTTTTCTAAAGATGACAAGAATGGATTTGTGCTGAGTCAAAATAGCCTTGGATATAACAACTTGATATATATAGCTTCGGTATTGAGTGACATTAAAGATTGTCATACGGGTGACAATGTAAGTATATATGCATTACTGATTGAAGAACCAGAAGCCCATCTTCACCCACAGTTGCAGGTGAATCTATATAGCTTTCTTAAAAACGCAGATACCAGTGATAACAGTCAGACATTTATCACTACCCATTCGCCAACTTTAACATCAAAGATACCATTGGAGAATCTCATACTGCTAAAGAATAATGCAGCATATCATGTTGGAAAATGCTTTGAAGATAGACATTCTGAGGATATTGTTCGCGACGCAGCTAATAACAGGCTGTTGAAGAATGTTGAGGTTAAAAACTACCGTAATATGATAGCACGGTATTTTGATGTGACTCGCTCGCAATTGCTTTTTTCTAATGGATGCCTGTTTATTGAAGGTATATCAGAATGTCAATTGGTTGAAACATTTTCTAAGTTAATAGGCAAATCACTCATTGAACATCAGATAGAGATTGTTGATACAGACGGAACGGCATTTTACCAGTTCCTGATGCTGTTCAATTCATCAGAAGATAAGAAACGGTTGCCAATTCGGGCAGCTTTTGTGACAGATGAAGACCAGTTTACAGAATCTAAGGATAAAGAGTTTAATCTTGATGCTCTCTTAGTGGATAATTATACACAATTGAATGCTTTAAGGAATGGTATTAACAACGGGCATAAAAATGGCAGGGTCAACAATATGCTAGCAATGGCTAACGGGCAAGCAGGAATAAAGATATGCTCTGGAAAGAAAACGCTGGAATACCAAATATGTAAGGCTAATGTAACAGGAAATAAGGATGTCATCAAAGCTAATTGGCTTTATGAACTTATAAAACGAGAAAATGCAGATGACATTGGTAAGGTTGAAGCTTATATTGATAGTATAGGTGAACGTGATTTGAATGATATGGAACAGCAGAATGTTGCGTTACTCATGTGGAAATGTTTACCGGGAAAGGCGGAGTTTGCCCAAACATTGAATTCTTTCTTGATAGATAAGATAGAGACTGGTGATGATGTGAAGTTCACTGTACCCACATATATTCAAGAAGCAATATCTCATCTGGTACTGTAATTATGGAATACGATTTAACGCCACAACGACAGGCATATCTAGTCGCAAGAGGGCATACCATATTGACGGCTTGCCCTGGAAGCGGAAAAACCACAAGTATTGTTAAGAAACTACGTGTGGTGTCGCAATATTGTGCAGAACGTTATGGAAAACATACCGGTTTTGCTTGTCTTTCGTTTACTAATAAAGCCTGTGCAGAGTTAAAGCAGAAATATAGGGAAATGCATGATGAAAAGTTAACTTTTCCCAATGAAGTGTTGACTATTGATAGTTTTATCATGCAATATGTAGTACTTCCATTTTGGTATCTTTGCGATGCTTGTAAGAAGAAACCAATTGTCGTGAATGAGGAAGATATTCTGGATCATATATATTATAACAATGTCCAAATTGCAGGAAAATGGCAGCGATATCCTGTAATGGAACTTCGACAATACTCAAAAATAATGTATAGCAAGAAGCCATCGATAGTCTCTATTGACAAGGCGGCATTTAAATGGAATCATAAAGTAGTGACCGATGCAAATGAAAAGTCATATTGCCGAGCTGCGATTCTTTATCGCTTGAGTAAAGGATATGTAACGAGTAGCGATGCCTTGTGGATGGCTTGTTATATTTTGAAGCATCATCAAGAAGTATCGAGAGCTCTTATTTCCAGATTCCCATATATAATAGTTGACGAGGCACAGGATAATTCAGAATTACATTTTGAGTTCTTCAATTTACTGAAATCTGCAGGTTTGCAAAACTTAGAATATGTGGGGGATGTTTGCCAATCAATTTATGGATTCAATAATGCGAGGCCTGAGTTGCTTCAAGCTATGATGGCGGAGCAGGGATGGAACGTTCTACCAATGTCAGAGTGTAGAAGGTCAAATCAAAGGATAATAGACCTGTATAGTAAGTTGAAGTCGAGCGATGTCCCTACAATTACGTCTCATGGTGTAATTGACAAAGGCATTCCCATCGTAGTGTATAAGTATGATGAAGGAAATGTTAGGGATATTATTCGGGATTTTTATCAAGTTTGTGATGATAATGAGTTATCAAAAAGGATTATTTTGGCCCGTGGAGTCAATAAATGCAAGACGTTAGCTGGCGTTAAAGATGTGGACTTCAAATATTGGAAATCCGATTTGCCATATTTGCTGATTGATGCCGTATTTGCATTGGAGGCTAGTGATATGGATTATGCCTTCCGAAAAATACGTTTAGTCTTGTCAAGATTAATCGCTAAAGATAGCCCTGATGCAAAGCGACAGTTTATCCATGAAATAGAACATAATAAAGACTGGAATGCAAAGATATTTAGATTTCTGAAACAAATACCATCTTTCTCCTTAAGCTTTAAGGAGTGGTCTGAACAAACATGTGTATTATTGCATGATTTCTGGGAACTTGATGAACAACCTATGTTTGTGCCTTATCAGAGACAGGTGGGCTATAAGATGAAAGAAATGGAAAATGTGCCAGTTGAGCGGTTTCATCAATCAAGGGATGAAGGCAGTGACTATCATAAGAGCATTGATACAATACACGCAGTTAAGGGTGCTACATTAGATGCAGTACTATTGTTCTTATCAGCTAATAGTAAGGGGCAGGGTATTTCATTAAATGATTTTCCACGAAGATCTGTAAGATATATGACTGAGAGCCAGCGCATGATTTATGTAGCTTGTTCAAGAGCTGTAAATTTCCTAGCATTAGCAGTTCCGAAGTCCATAGCTGATGAAAATATTAAGAGGACCTTGGCTGGGGTGGATATAGATATACGTTATATCAACCTACATGGCGAATTGACGTTTACTGATTAACGTGTATATGTTTTTGGGCGGAAATTGCATTATTTCACTAGTTTCCGCCCGAAATGACAGTGATTGAATGTTGTAGCAAAATTACTCTATAACACACACCAAGTTTGTAACCATCATATTATTTCTGATTGTAATTTAAAGGCATCTGCATCTATATACAGAAACAGAAATTACTTGTTATTTTTTTATGCAATGCTCTTATATTCAACGTTTTAAGTTCTGTGTAAAACTGTGACATCTGCGTGACTTTTCTGAGTGTATAGGATTTGACTTATGACTCACCCAATAGTTCTGTGTCATTTTGGTCAAACTCGACTTTTGATGACCTTTCGCAAGAGTGGCGAATAAATAATGTCAACTGCTGTATCATTACCTTATACTTTGCCGACAGCTTTGTCAGCAAAGTATAATTATTTTAAACTTTGCTGACACCTTTGGCATTTGCCTGCGACAGAGCTGGCAACATAAGGACTGCATCGTGAACTGGCACGTATCTTGCACTATCCATCCGTGAAAGCGGAAAGCTACAAGGCGATGACAATCAATGAGTTGGCTGAGTTTTGAGGCTCGAGGCAATCAAACAAAAGTGAATAATAAACAAAAGTATAACAAATAGAAATCCCGACGGAGTCGCAAGACACCGAGAGGACGAGTAAAAGAAAATTGGAGGTTTTAATTATGTTATTAGCTCGTAGAAATAATGATTCTAATTGGTTGAGTAATTGGTTTGATGACACTTTCTTTGATACCGACTTGATGCCACGCGTAAATGTCGCTACAGCTCCTGCCACTAATATCAAGATGAACGATAAAGTCTACACCATGGAGGTTGCTGCTCCTGGCTTGAAGAAAGAATGGGTTCGCATCAATCTCGACAATGACGGCAATCTCTGCATCGCCATAGAGAACAAGATGGAACATAAGGATGAAGATAAGCACGAGCACTATCTGCGTCGTGAGTTCTCTTACAGCAACTACCAGCAGTGTTACACCTTGCCAGAGGATGCCGACCGTGAGCATATTTCAGCAAAGGTAACTGACGGTGTTCTTGAGGTTGAGATTCCAAAGCTTACTCCTAAAGAAGAGGCTAAGACAACCAAGAAGATCGAAGTAAAGTAATGTGAATTTTCATAAGTTGATGATTTTACATAAATGATGAGGGCAGATTCCAAGTGGGTTTGGAGTCTGCCCTTTTTGCATTAGATAAGATGACACATTCTCCTAATTTATTCTAATAAAATATTACATATTGTTAGCATCACGAATTATTTTTGTACTTTTGTAAAGCGAAAAGCTTGTGGGCATTAGTGCTCACACTATAAGTATCTTACGCATTTAAAAAGACAAAAATGAAGAAAACAATTCCAGTAATAGGCATGGCTTGCAGCGTATGCTCTGCCAATGTAGAAAAGAAACTACAGTCGCTAAAAGGCATCAACTCCGCCTCGGTTTCCCTGGCGAGCCGAACTGCCCTGGTAGATTATAACCCCGACATCATCTCCCTGGAAGATATGAAACGGGAAATCAGCAACGCTGGCTACGACCTCGTCATCGAAAACGACAGAAGCGTGGAGGAAATCAACCGCCGTGAGTTCACCCTCCTGCGCCGCAGAACCCTTGCTTCATGGCTCTTCGCCATCCTGACGATGTGTTTCTCCATGGGATGGATTTCACATACCGGTTCCTTCGCCAACCAGATTTGTCTGCTCCTGACACTCGCCAACCTGCTCTATTGTGGCAAACAGTTTTATGTTTCCGCCTGGAAGCAGCTCCTGCATCATACGGCAAACATGGATTCACTCGTGGCGCTCAGCACCCTCATCGCCTTCCTTTTCAGCACCTTCAACACCTTCTTCGGAGAAATGGTCTGGGGAGCGAGAGGCATAGAATGGCACACTTATTTCGATGCTTCCGTGATGATTATCACCTTCGTGCTGACCGGCAGATGCCTGGAAGAAAAGGCGAAGGACAGTACGGCGAGCAGCATCCGACAGCTGATGGGTATGCAGCCGAAGACCGCCCGACTGGTGACTCGCGAGAAGATGGAAGGCACCAATGACTACAAGATGGAGGAAGTGCCGATTTCCACCATTCAGATAGGCGACATGATAGAGGTAAGAGCCGGCGAGAAGATTCCGGTGGATGGCGTGGTGACCCAGGCTGAGAGTTTCATGAATGCCGATGCTGCCTATGTGGATGAGGCGATGATAAGCGGCGAACCGACTCCGGCGATGAAAAAGGCTGGCGACAACGTGCTGGCTGGCACTATTTCGAGCCAGGGAAAGCTCCGCATGAGAGCCAAGCAGATTGGCGAGAACACCGCCCTGGCGCACATCATCCGAATGGTTCAGGAAGCACAGGGCAGTAAGGCACCGGTGCAGCGCATCGTAGACAAGGCTGCCGTGGTGTTTGTGCCTGTAGTGGCAGCGATAGCTTTCTTTACCTTCCTGGTGTGGTTGATTGTGGGTGGCAACGGGGCGCTGCCGCAAGCCATCCTGTCGGCTGTTGCCGTTTTGGTGATTGCCTGTCCATGTGCCATGGGACTGGCCACTCCCACGGCCTTGATGGTAGGTATAGGAAAGGCGGCTCAGAAGCAAATCCTTATCAAGGACGCATCGGCTTTGGAGAATCTCAGAAAGGTGGATGCACTTGTAATCGACAAGACGGGAACGCTTACTATTCCCAATCCCAATATTGATTTCACCCGACAAGACCAACTGTCTCTGCAGGAGCGTGAATCGCTCAAGCCCCATGCCAAGGAAGCGATGACGGCACTTCGGCAGGAAGGCATCGAGGTGTACATGATGAGTGGCGACAAGGAGGAGGCTGCCCGTTACTGGGCGCAGGAAGCAGGCATCGGCAACTATCACAGCAAGGTGCTGCCTGGTGACAAACAGGCTTTGGTGAAGACGTTGCAGCAGCAAGGCAAGCGAGTGGCTATGGTGGGCGACGGCATCAACGACACGCAGGCTCTTGCCCTGGCAGATGTGAGCATCGCGATAGGGCGGGGAACGGATGTGGCGATGGATGTGGCTCAGATAACGCTCATGGGCGATGACCTCATGGCTCTTCCTGATGCTGTCGTGCTGAGCCGCAAGACTGTGGGCATGATTTGGCAGAATCTCTTCTGGGCTTTTGTCTACAACATCGTGTGCATTCCCCTGGCGGCAGGTGCGCTCCACATCTTTGGCATCGATTTCCAGATTACTCCGATGTGGGCAAGTGGACTTATGGCTTGCTCAAGTCTGAGTGTCGTGCTCAATTCACTAAGACTGAGGTGGGCGTGAACCCGATTCCGTCCGTCGTTGGATGTGACAGCAGGCCGTGGATGAAGAAGAAATTGGCGAAATGATTGATAGTTTTTCGAGAAAAGGGGAATAGTTGTTTTATTTTTTGTATCTTTGCACCACGACAACATGCATGGTGCGTGTTTGTGTGAAACAAGATAAAAGAATTATTGATATGAACTATGCTCTTATTATAGCCGGCGGTTCTGGCAACAGAATGGGACAGGACATTCCCAAACAGTTTATGCACGTGGATAATTGTCCGATTATCATCCATACGATGATGGCATTTCAGAAGCATCCCGACATACAGGGAATCGCCGTGGTGTGCCTGGCAGGATGGGAAACGGTGCTGCAGTCGTACGCCAACCAGTTTTGTATTACGAAGCTGAAGTGGATTTTCCCTGGTGGAGCCAATGGGCAGGAGTCGATACACAATGGTATCTATGGTCTGAAAGAGGCTGGATGCAGCGACGATGACCTCGTGTTGGTGCATGATGCCGTGCGGCCTCTGCTCTCGCAGGATATTATCTCTTCCAACATCGCCATTTGCCAGAAGTATGGTTATGCGATTACGGGCATCAAGTGTCGTGAGGCTATCCTGGAGAGTGAGGACGGGTTTACGACAACAACAAGTATTCCGCGCGACAAGCTGATCCGTACGCAAACGCCTCAGACTTTCAGGCTGGGCAACTTGATAGCTGCGCACGAGGAGGCTAAGGCCAAAGGCATCGACAACTCGGTGGCATCGTGTACGCTGATGGCTGAGCTGGGTGGAAGAAAGATGCACATCGTGCCGGGATCGGAGAAGAATATCAAGATTACAACCGTAGAAGACCTTGAGATTCTCAAGGCCCTGATGAAGGTGCAGCCCGAGGGATGGATTAAGTAAGTTACTCAAGTTAACTCCTCAAAAGAGATAACTTCTTTAACTCCTCACTTTGCGAAAAATCATTTGGCAATGTCGGAAAAAACAATATACAGGAAAGATATAGACCGCCTCTTCGATGAGGGGCTCGACTTGAAGCGTCTCAATGGGAAGACGATTCTCGTAGTGGGTGCTACAGGACTGATTGGCAGTTGTGTGCTCGACGTGCTGATGCTGAATCCTTACAGAGGTTACAGGGTCGTGGCGGCAGGACGCAACAGGCTGCGTGCCAGAACGAAGTTTGCTGCTTACTGGGACGAGGCCGACTTTGGCTTTGTCGAGATGGATGTTACGAAGCCTATGGACGAACAGTGTGAGGTTCATGGTCTGTCAGCGCAGGGTATAGACTTTGTCATCGATGCAGCAAGTAATGCGAGTCCCAACTTCTTCCGCGAGAAACCTGTGGAGGTGATGAAGGCGAATTTTGATGGTGTTGCTCATCTGATAGAGTTTGGCCTGCAGCATGGCATGAAGCGCATGGTGTACATCTCTTCGGGCGAGGTTTACGGCGAGGGCGACGGCAGCGAGTTTTCAGAGACAAGCAGCGGTTACGTGGACTGTGCATCGGTGAGGGCTTGTTATCCTTCGTCGAAGCGTGCAGCCGAGACGCTCTGTATGGCTTATGGGGCAGAGTATGGCGCTGATGTCGTTATAGCCAGGTTGAGCCATACTTACGGTCCTGGCTTTACGGAGAGCGACAACAGAGTGTATGCGCAGTTTATCCGCAACGTGTTGCGCGGTGAGGATATTGTGCTGAAGAGTCGTGGTGAGGCTTTCCGGTCGTGGCTTTACGTAGTGGATGCTGCACATGCCATTTTGCGCCTCCTGCTCGACGGCGAGAGGGCAAATGCTTATAATGTGGCGCATTCGGAGTCGAATATATCTATCCGTGAGTTGGCGGAGTTGATAGCAAGGAAGGCTGGCCGCAAGGTGGTATTCGACATTGCCGAAGACGACGTGATGAAGGGGAATACGACCCCAGTCACCAAGGCAACCTTCAATACCGATAAGCTGAAGGCATTGGGATGGAAACCGCTCTGGGATGTGGAGAGTGGTTTCGGGCACACGATAGAAGTTTCGTTTGCTCAGAAGTTATAGAAGTTTCTTTGAAATCTCCTGCCATGTCTCTCTTTTCTCCATGTTGAGATAATAGCGCAGGTGTTTCTCTACCCGTTGTTCTACTGGCGGCAACTGCATGTAGTTGCCGAAGAAGTGGCTGAGATACTTGTCGTATTCTGCAGGCAGAAGTACGGTGGTGTCTTCGAAGGGGAATGGTTTGCCTTTGCCAAGCCATGCCTTAGGGAAGATTTCGCGTTCATGATAGGAGCCTGTGTAAACCTGTACGTTCTGTGCTTTGTCGAAGTCGTAGAGATGACTCAGATGATCCATTTTCGCAATGAAATGTCTGCGCATGAGGTTGCGGAAGAAGAAGGCTGCCGTCTTGACGACAAAACGTCCCCAGGTCTTACGATGGGTGAGCAATGTCAGGTATTCGCCAAAGGTGTTTCGGGTGGAAATGGCGTTGAGGCAGTTGATGTGCTTCACGTATTTGCGCTGCAGAGCCTTGGCCTGTTCCACATCGTCGGCAGTGGCATCAAGTGGGAAGATGTCGACGAAGAGTCCGATGATGCAAGGGCGCTCTTTCTCCTCGATGAGTGTGGTGTTCTTGTTGACCAGCTTGGAGAAATAGAGAGGGTAACGCTCGTTGTTGTAGGGCGTTACCACCTCGTAGTTGCCGAAGTCTTCGTGGCGTGCTATCTCAAGAAAGCGGTCGTAGTCGGGGCGTGGCATGATGACGTCGATGTCATCGTCCCAGGGTATCATACCATGATGGCGCACAGCCCCTATGGCTGTTCCTGCACAGCAGTAGTATCGCAGGTTGTGTGTGTGGCAGATACTGATGAATGTCTTCAGTATGTCGAGTATGGCTGCGTTCCATTCTTTCTTGATATTCTTGATGTCCATTGTCTCTTCGTTTTGTTATAGCGTTGGAAAACTTACTTACCAGCAGTCCTCACCGAAGACGTTGGCGATGGTGATGCGTGCAGCTTCCTTCTTGCTGAGCTGATGTGTCCAGGGTGCACGGGCTTTCGTTGAGGCGCCAGGACCATGGTTGCCGTACTCGAAGTAGCGGGCGGTCTTCTCGTTACTTGCATTGCGCCAGTTGTCCCAGCCTACAGGACGGATATGGCTGCCCATTTCGCAGTCGATGAAGAGTGTGTAGGCGTATGGACGCCATGGACGGCCCAGATAAACCTGTGTGGCCTCGGGCGAGGCGGTGAGGCGGCACTTATGGAATACGTAGCCATACTGCTGACCGGCTGGTGTGGACGCGGCTGTGATATAGCTGTTGGACTTGCTGTGGATTTCGCAGTTCTCGAACCAGGCGATGGAAGGACCGAAGATGAAGTCTGTTGTTCCCTCGATGTAGCAGTCGTAGAAGGCTATGCGTGTGCCGGCAACGCCTGTATATACGGTGTCCTGATTGCCTAAGAGTCGGCAGTTCTGTACCAGGATGTGGTCGCCCTCAGTGTGCAGGGCTACAGCTTGTCCTAATCGTGCGGCATTGTTTTCGATAGTGATGTTCTTCAGGGTGATGTAGCTGCCCTGAACCTTCAGTGTGTAGGTGCGGAATGTGCCGATGGGCTTGCCCTTGACAGCAGCCTCGGAGTCGAGTCCGCCTGTTGGCATCTTGATGTTGGCATGGTCGTCCCAGGTGATGATAGTCTGGTCGCGGTCTTCGCCACAAATGGTGATGTGGGTGAGCCATGATGGGATGATGAGTTTCTCCTTGTAAACGCCTTTCTTGACGTAGATGACCTTGGTGTAGTCCATGAAGGCACGGCACACCTCTATGGCTTCGTCGATGGTGCGGAACTCGCAGGTACCGTCGCGTGAAACGAAGAGTGTGTCGGGGTTGTCGTACTTGTTGGCTGCCAGCACTGGGAGGACTGCCAACGTGGTGAGGATAGACAGGATTAGTTTTTTCATTGTCGTTGTTTTTTGTAGGTTGATATTTGTTTTATAGTTTTCTGTCCTATGGCTTACAGGATGCGCTGTACATCCTGCAGGCCGTCGATAGTCTTCAGATTATCTATGATCACCTTTACATCTTCGCGATCGTGAATTCTGATTTCGATGCAACCGTCGAAGATGCCATTGTCGCTGCTGATGGTGAGCTTGTGTATGTTGACATTGAGCTGGTCGCTGATGACACGGCTCACGTCGAGGAGCAATCCCTTGCGGTCGATGCCCTTTATCTCGATGGTGGCGTCAAAGTACATCAGCTTGTGCATCTGCCACTTGGCGTCGACGATGCGGTTGCCATAGCTCGACTTGAGCTTGGCTGCCACAGAGCAGGAGCGCTTGTGTATCTCGATGCGGTTCTTGTTGTCGATGTAGCCCATGATGTCATCGCCAGGAATGGCATGGCAGCATGAGGGGAAGATGAACTGCGAGATGTTCTCCTCGGTGATGATGAGGGGTTTCTTCTTGTTGAAGTCCTTGCCCACCACCATGAGCTGTTGCGGCTTGTTGTCCTTTTCGTCAGCCTTTTTGTCCTTGCTCTTGCCGAGGAAGGGGATATAGTTGCGCCAACTGCTTGAGCTCTTGTCTTTCTTGTTCTTGCCTTGCAGTTCGTCAAGATCTTTCTCGCCCAACAGAATGCAGTGGTCGCCCAATGCCTGGAAGAAGTTCTCGTGTTTCTGTATGTGGTGATAGTCGCAGAGCTTGTCGAGGATGGAGTTGTTGACCTCCAGACTGTTCTTCTTGAGCCATTCGTTCAGAATGTCCTCGCCCTTCTTCTGTATCTCGCGGTTGTCGCGTCGCAGTATGGCTTGAATCTTGCTCTTGGCCTTGGCTGTGCTCACGAAGTTGATCCATGAAGGCTGTACGTGCTGACTCTTGCTGGTGAGGATTTCCACCTGGTCGCCGCTTTGTAGTTTATGGCTCAGTGGCACCAGCTTATGGTTTACCTTTGCTCCGATGCAGTGGCTTCCTAAGAAGGTGTGTATCTGGAAGGCGAAGTCGAGGGCTGTACAGCCTGCTGGCATGGTCTTGATCTCGCCCTTAGGGGTGAAGACAAAGATCTCTGAGGCAAAGAGGTTGAGCTTGATGGCATCGAGAAAATCCATGGCGTCGGGCTGTGGATCGTCGAGGATTTCCTTGATGGTGCCCAACCAGTCGTTGAGCTCGTTCTCGTCCTCTGTGTATTCTGCGTCTTCGCCTTCTTTGTATTTCCAGTGGGCAGCAAATCCCTGTTCGGCCACCTCGTCCATACGGTCGCTTCTTATCTGTACCTCTATCCAGCGTCCCTGCTTGCTCATGAGGGTGACGTGGAGTGCCTGATAGCCGTTGGCTTTAGGATGGTTGAGCCAGTCGCGCAGACGGTCGGGATGACTCTTGTATATCTGGCTGATGGCCACATAGATATTGAAGCATTCGTTGACCTCGTTGGCTCTTTCCTTGGGTGTGAAGATGATGCGGACGGCAAGGATGTCGTATATTTCGTCGAAGCTCACGTGTTTGTTCTGCATCTTGTTCCAAATGGAATAAGGGCTCTTTACACGTGCCTTGATCTTATACTGTATGCCCATCTTGTCGAGTTCCTCCCTGATGGGCTGTGTGAACTGCGAGAAGAGGGTGTCGCGTTGTGCCTCGGTGTCGGCAAGTTTGTGCTCGATGTTGGCGTATTCCTGTGGATGATCGTAGCGGAAGCTGAGGTCTTCGAGCTCGGTCTTTATTTTGTTAAGGCCCAGACGATTGGCCAATGGAGCGTAGATGTAAAGTGTCTCGCCGGCTATCTTGTACTGCTTGTTGGCAGGCTGCGAGGCGAGTGTGCGCATGTTGTGCAGACGGTCGCAGATCTTGATAAGGATGACGCGGATGTCGTCGCTCATGGTGAGCAGCAGTTTCTTGAAGTTCTCGGCTTGTGCCGATGCCTTGTCACCAAAGATTCCACCGCTGATCTTGGTTAGTCCGTCTACAATCTGGGCTATCTTCTCTCCGAAGATGTTGGAGATGTCTTCTACTGTATAGTCGGTGTCTTCTACCACATCGTGCAGGAGTGCGGCACAGATACTGGTGGATCCCAGTCCCATTTCCTCGCAGGCTATCTGAGCCACGGCGATAGGGTGCATGATGTAGGGTTCGCCCGAGAGGCGACGTACGCCCTTGTGTGCCTGGCGTGCAAAGTTGAATGCTTTGGTGACAATGTCTACCTTCTTGCGGTGACGTGAAGCTACATAGGTGTCGAGCAGATGCTGGAATGCATCGCCAATGAGTTTGTTGTCGGCCTGTTCTCTCTCTAAGTCTTTGAGGTTCTGATCGTCCATAGTTCTTGCCTCCTGCGCTTTGTGTTAGTCAGATTAATAACTATATATATAATAATGTGTATATTACTTCACCTTGAGTTTCTTGCCGGCACGGATATGGTTGCCCGAAATCTTGTTGAGTTTGCGCAGTTTAGCCACGGTAGTGTGGTTGCGTTCTGCTATCTCCGACAGGGTGTCACCACTCTTGATGGTTACGTTTCTTCCTCCGCGCTTACTCTTTCTGCTTCTGCTCTTGCGGCTCCTGCTGCGTGTTGCAGAGGAGCGATGGCGGCTGCTGTGGTAGCTGCGGCGGCTTACCTTAGGCTCTTCTTGGTTTACCTCTACGACAGAGCGCTTGAGCAGCAGTTCGTCGGTTTTGAAGTTGTAGATGGAGTCTTCCTGGTCGATGAAGGGGCCAACGAGAGATGAGGGAAGTCGTACTGTCATAGGTTTGTTGAGACCATTGACAATGTCGTGACGGTATTGTGGATTGAGGCTGCGAAGGTGCTGGATGTTGATGTTGAGCACCTGGGCAATCTGCTCCAGATGAAGGTCTTTGTTGACAACCACGGTGTCGGTCTTAAGAGGCAATTCGGTCACCATAGGACAGATGTTGTGGTCGCAATAGTAGTTCATGATGTAGTTGGCAGCGATGAAGGCTGGCACATATCCGCGTGTCTCCTTGGGGAGGTAGGGATAGATGTTCCAGTAATCGGCAGAACCTTTGGCGCGGTGGATGGCCTTGTTGACCTTGTCGGGGCCACAGTTGTAGGCAGCGATGACAAGGCTCCAGTCGTCGAAAATCTTATAGAGGTCGCTCAGATAGTGGGCGGCAGCATAAGAGGATTTCACTGGATCGCGACGCTCATCGATGAGCGAGTTGACCTCAAGTCCGTAGCGCTTGCCTGTGCCTATCATGAATTGCCAGAGGCCGGTGGCTCCTACGCGTGAAACGGCAGTAGGGTTGAGGGCAGACTCGATGACAGGAAGATATTTGAGCTCGAGGGGAAGGTTGTAAGCCTCTAAAGCCTCCTCGAAGATTGGCATATAGAAATTGCTTGCGCCCAGCATATAGCTCACAGAGCGGCGGAGCTTGCCGCTGTAGCGGTCGATGAACTTCTGCACCACATCGTTGTAAGGCATCTCGATGATGGTGGGCAGACGCTTGAGTCGGTCGATGTAAACCTCCTTGTCGAAGACTGGGTTGACATCACGATAGTTGCAAGATGTGTCTTGCATCATATAGGTCTTAGCATTATAAAGATGCAGCAGGCTGTCGAGGTTGTCCTCCAGTCCTACAGGGACTTCTATCTCTTCCTCGTTGCCCTGTTTGTCGGTGACTGTGATTACATCTTCTTTTTTCTCTTCAGTGTCGTCGGTTTGCGCCAGCATCTGTACTGGCATACCAAGTAACATTGCAGCTGCTAATAATAGTATTTTTTTCATTTATGTTATTCTTTCTTTTCTATAAGTTTCTTTAAGATTTTACACAATTGTGTTCCTCACTTTAAAAAGTGAGTGAGCATTGAAGTCCCAATGTTCCTGATCGGAAGGGGTTGCGGCTTTGCGGGTTGCTGTTCATGAAGGCAGGCTCTACTCTCAGAGTAAGGTCGTCTGAAATGTCGAACTCGGAGAGTGATGCATCCACGTAGGCATCGATGATGGAGAAAGCGTAAACGCCAATCATCACAAACACACCCATGTCGCGCCAGCGGCGGTAACGGTCTTTGCGCTTGCGGAAGATTTCCTTGTATCGGTCCATGTTGCTGGCATCGATGGTGGCTCCTAAGTGCAGGAACTGGTTGTAGCTGTTGGTAGTGGGGTCATCGTCCATGATGTCCATATAGGCCTGTGAATAGTCGTGATACATCTGGTTGTTCCAGGTGATGGCATAGGCACAGCCTACGAAACCACCATATATAATAGGTAGTTTCCAGTATTTGCGGTTGTATATCTGTCCTGCTCCTGGCAGAACGATGGCAAGCCACATGGCACGCTTGGTGTCAGGACGCCATGTGGACCAGTCGCGCTTGGGCTTCTTGGTAGCAACCTGGAGCATATTGTTGAGCTTGAGACTGTCTTTGGCAGAGAATGTTGTATCTGCAGGTGCCACTACGGCAGGCTGATCTTCGCCTGCAGTGGATTGACTGGCTGTGACAGCCTTCTGTGCCTGAGCAGCCCAGGGTAGGCTGGTCAACAAGACTGATATACAAATATGTGATATTTTCGATTTCACCTAATTAGTTTTGTTTTAATTGGTCGAAAACGTTCATGATGTGCTCTAATTCCTCTTCGTTGGCAAAGGGAATGCTGATTTTTCCCTTGCCCTTGGGTGAGCAGGTAAACTGAACCTTGGTGTTGAGGAACTGCGAGAGGCGGTTCTTCAGCAGGGTGAACTCTTCGGGCAGTTCGGCTTTTCCCTTGATTACCTTTCTGGCTGTCTCGTTGTCCTCGCTGTCCTTTATTTGCTGTACCATCTCCTCTACCTTGCGTACAGAGTAGCCGTTCTTCTGAATTTCATGGAACAGCTTGATCTGAAGTGAAGGGCTGTCGAGTGCCAAGAGGGCGCGGCAATGGCCCATGTCGATTTCTTTCTTCTGAAGTGCCATCTGTACCTGAGCTGGCAACTTGAGCAGGCGCAGGTAGTTGGCTACAGCAGCGCGGCTTTTGCCCACGCGCTCGGCTATCTTCTCCTGAGTCATCTCGTTGTTCTCCATCAGGTGCTCGTATGCCAAAGCTATTTCTATGGCGTTGAGGTCCTGGCGCTGTATGTTCTCGACGAGAGCCATCTCCATCACACTCTCATCGCTGATGGTACGGATATAGGCTGGTATGGCTCTCAGGCCAACCAACTGGGAGGCACGCCAGCGACGCTCACCTGCGATAATCTGGAAGCGGTTCTCTGCCACCTGTCGCAAGGTGATGGGCTGAATGATGCCTATGGCCTTGATGCTTTCTGCCAACTCATGGAGTGCTTCGTCGTCGAACTCGCGACGAGGCTGGTTGGGGTTGGCTTCTATCTGGTCGAGAGGAATCTCGTTGATGGTACTGCTGCCCTGTGTGCGCACTCCTTCGGTAGAGATAAGTGCGTCGAGACCTCGTCCCAGGGCATTGCTCTTGGTTCCGTTATTGTATTTCTTGTGTACTGCCATTTTCTATTTCTTAGTAAGGAGTGAGTCTTTCTTCACTCTTTTTTCTTACTTTATGAGTTCTTGTTGATAATTTCTTTTGCCAATGCCAAGTGGTTCTTGGCGCCGTTCGACTCTGTGTCGTAGAGGATGACGGGAAGACCGTGGCTTTGACTCTCGCTCAGCTTCACGTTGCGCTGGATGACGGTCTTGAACACCAACTCCTGGAAGTGGCGCTTCACCTCGTCGTAAATCTGGTTGGCCAGACGCAGACGGCTGTCGTACATGGTAAGCAGGAAGCCTTCTATCTCGAGTTTGGTGTTGAGCTTGCTTTTGATAATCTTTATCGTGTTGAGCAACTTGCTGATGCCTTCCAGGGCAAAGTATTCGCACTGAACAGGAATGATGACGCTGTCGGCTGCTGTCAGCGAGTTGACTGTGATGAGTCCCAGAGATGGCGAGCAGTCGATAAGGATGAAATCATACTCGTCGCGGATAGGGGCGAGCAGATTCTTGATAACCCTTTCGCGGTTCTGCAGATTGAGCATTTCTATCTCTGCACCGACAAGGTCGATGTGGCTGGGGATGATGTCGAGTCCATCAATATCGGTGGTATAGATGGCATCACGAACATCTGCATGGTCGATAATGCACTCGTACAGAGAGCAGTCTACCTCCTTGATGTCTACTCCTAAGCCGCTGGAGGCATTTGCCTGTGGGTCGGCGTCTACTACAAGAACCGACTTCTCCAGTGTGGCCAATGATGCTGCCAAGTTGATGGTGGTTGTCGTTTTGCCGACACCGCCTTTCTGGTTGGCCAATGCGATTATTTTTCCCATATTCTTAATTTTCTATATTAAAAATCATCACAAAATTTCTGCAAAGATACATATTTTATGCGAGAAAGACGTTACTTTAAAGGTTTTTTCGTACTTTTGCACCAAAAAGAGCGATATTTTTATGGAAAATAAGAAACCTTTAATATTAATATCCAACGATGACGGCTATCATGCCAATGGCATCAAGACGCTTGTTGGATTTCTGAAAGACTGGTGTGAGGTGCTTGTGGTGGCTCCTGAGAGTGGACGGTCGGGCTATGGATGCGCCTTCTCGGTAACATCACCACTGCTGTTGAAACGCAGACACAACATGGGCGAGGAGGTGGAAGTGTGGTCGTGCTCAGGAACGCCTGTCGACTGTGTGAAGATAGCTCTCGACCAGTTGCTGGATTCTCGGGTTCCCGACCTGATACTCAGTGGTATCAACCATGGCGACAACTCGAGTGTGAACAATCATTATTCGGGCACAATGGGCGTAGCCAAGGAAGGCTGCATGAAGTATATTCCCTCGGTGGCGTTCAGTAGTTGCAACTATGATGTGAACGCCGATCTGTCACCCTTGCGCGACGGTGTGGTAAGCATCGTGAAGCGAGTGCTTCGTGAAGGACTGCCCAAGGGAACTTGTCTTAATGTCAACTTTCCCGTCAATCCTCCTTTCAAGGGCTTTAAGGTTTGCCGTATGACATGGGGCTCGTGGATCAATGAAGTGGTGAAGGAGCATCATCCTCGGGGATATGACTATTACTGGATGGTGGGCGAATATCGCAATGATGAGCCCGAGGCTGTAGATACTGATCAGTGGGCGCTCTGTCATGGCTACATTGCCATTACGCCTACAAGAATAGATGTGACCGACTATGAGTGGCTTGAGAACAACAGGTCGCTCAACACGGAAGTTTCTGAACTTGACGATTAACTAAGAATATTCGACAATAAGGATGAAATATTATCTGATAGTAGGTGAGGCGAGTGGCGATCTGCATGCCAGCAGATTGATGCGCTCGTTGAAAAAATATGACGAATTGGCTGAATTTCGATTCTTCGGCGGCGACTTGATGGCTGCTGAGGGAGGAACTCGTGTCAAGCATTATAAGGAACTGGCCTATATGGGCTTTGTACCTGTGTTGCTGCATCTGGGCACCATCTTCTCGAACATGAAAAGATGCAAGGAGGATATTGTGGCGTGGAAACCCGATGTTGTGATCTTAGTCGATTATCCAGGCTTTAATCTCAATATAGCCAAGTTCTTGAAAAAGAATACGTTGATACCTGTCTACTATTATATTTCGCCTAAGATTTGGGCCTGGAAGGAGTGGCGTATTAAAAGCATCAAACGTGATGTGAGCGAGATGTTCTCCATACTGCCTTTCGAGGTGCCTTTCTATGAGCAGAAACATAAGTATCCCGTTCACTATGTGGGCAATCCCACTGCTCAGGAAGTGGCAGAGTTCAGAGCAGGATATCATCAGACGCATGAGGAGTTTTGTCAAGAAAATAATCTTGACAGTCGTAAACCGATTGTCGCTCTTTTAGCTGGTAGCCGACTACAGGAAATTAAGGACAATCTTCCTGCCATGATAGAGGTGGCTGAACGTTTTGAAGATTATCAAATGGTGTTGGCTGGAGCTCCGTCGATAGAGGATGAATATTACGATAAATTCCTGGAAGGTACTCCTGTCAGAGTGGTGAAGAATAAGACTTACCAGCTCTTGTCTCACACCACGGCGGCTCTTGTAACCAGTGGAACTGCCACGCTCGAGACAGCCCTGTTTAATGTTCCGCAAGTGGTGTGCTATGAAACTCCCTTGCCAAAACTGATTCGTTTTGCCTTCAATCACGTGCTGAAGGTTGACTATATTTCTCTTGTCAACTTGGTGGCCAATAAGGAGGTGGTTCCAGAGATGTTCGCCGATAAGTTTACGATAGACGGAATAGCCAACGAACTGTATAAGATTATGCCAGGGCAGCCTGCACGCGAGAGAATGCTTGCTGAATATCAGGAAGTGCTGAGAGAGTTGGGAAGTAAGGTGGCGCCCGACGAAGCAGCTTCTATCATGGTAGATTTGTTGAGAAAGCATCGTGCTGAGTTGATACGTCTGGCTAAAGAACGTGCTGAGGCCGTTGCCAAGGCTGCCGCCAAAGCTGCAGAGCTGGCTCGTGTCAAGGCTGAACAGGAAGCTGCCATCGCCCGACAGAAAGCTGAAGAGGCAGAGCGGGTGAGTCAGCAGGAAATAAATGAGCCGTAGTAAATTAAAAAGCCAATTATATGAAAACTTGCTATTGATTATCAATAAGCTATTCAAGTTTCGCAAGTTAGCCCCACACGCCCTGAAAGGGCAGAAGCTCTTAGCCCAGGGCATCGCCCTAA
>ERZ859937.234-NODE-234-length-26334-cov-1.663572_pt1 | contig 26334 bp, 24 predicted proteins | sample MGYA00509985_ERZ859937 | MGnify/ENA primary metagenome ERZ859937 (study PRJEB30046, sample SAMN00715169) | human gut metagenome | study: EMG produced TPA metagenomics assembly of the A metagenome-wide association study of gut microbiota in type 2... | reverse complement strand
GGCGAAAAAAACCTTAAAAAAAGGCATAAAAAAAAGACCTATTTCCAAGCCTGTATACTATATCACAGTTGAGCCGTAACCGTCAATAGCTATTTTAAAATTTATTGTAAATTCTTTTGAACATTGCCGCTGTCTGCACCTTTTTTGTGTCCGGCAGCAATTAATTTTTATAAATCTTACAGATACATAACTAAATATAGTACATTTATCTGTATTTTTCAAGTATTTTGTTGTTGTAAATCCTCAATTATGACGATATAATATATGTGTATAAGTAGGATTTGATAATTAAAAATTTTACATAGCTTATTATAGCTGCAGTTAAGCATTAGTAATCGCAGCTATACAATATAATATTTAAAGAATTACCATTTAACGGATTAAACGATTTTCACGGATGAAAGGAGGGGTCTTTATGGCAAAGATAGACAGTGCCTACGCTTACTATGCCAGCACTTATGCCAATAAAGAGGTATCGCGCTATGATTCGCACAAGAAAAGCGACCTGCGCAAGATATACAACAGAATAATAAAGACAAATAAAGAGTCCCCTCTGTACAAGATTTCCAATATGTCCGAAGCCAAGAAATATGCTATCGATATAAAGGAAAGCTCTAAGGCCATCTTAAATGCCGTGGATTCGCTTTCTGATAAATACGCAGGCTCCTCTGACTCCTTCCAGAAGAAGGTTGCGGAGTCATCTAATGAGGATGCTGTAGGCGTGCGCTACGTGGGTGACGGCTCAGAGAATAAAGGAGCAGACGGCTTTGACATAGAGGTCAGACAGCTCGCCGCACCACAGATCAATACCGGCAGCTACTTAGACAGCAAGTCCCTGTCCTTTATACCGGGCAGCTATTCCTTTGACATAAATACCAATGCATCATCCTATGAGTTCCAGTTCGGAGTGAGCACCGGTGAAACAAACGGCGAGGTGCAGGACAAGCTCAAGAGGCTCATAAACGCATCCGGTCTTGGCATCGAGGCAGACATAGTCCATGATGACTCAGGCAAGGCAGCGCTTCAGCTTACATCAATGCAGACAGGTCTCAGCGAGACTGAGGATTCTCTCTTTAGTGTGGCTCCGTCAGCTAACGCAGAGTCCATAAGCATGATGAAGCAGCTGGGTATTGATAAGGTATCATCCCCTGCCCACAATTCTGACTTTTCGCTGAATGGCACCGCGCACTCATCCTTGTCCAACACCTTTACCATCAATAATACCTTTGAGCTCACGCTCAAAAAACCGACCACAGATACAGGTGCCGCAGCCATCGGTTTTAAGACCAATTCCGATGCAGTTGCCGACAATGTGCAGACTCTGGTTGACGCATACAATAAGATGATAGACGTGGCAGATGATTATTCAGTGAACGACTCTGCAGATGCCACAAGGCTGCTTCGTGATATAAGCTCCATCACAAAGGGCTCACAGTCAAAGCTTTCCTACATCGGTCTCATGACAGACGATGACGGCAAGCTCACTATTGACCGCGATATCCTCGCCGGTGCGCTTAGTCCGGACAGAGCTGATGACACCTTCAACACTCTTACAGCACTAAAGGATGCAATAGGTGACAAAGCAAACTCTGTGACAGTCAACCCTATGAACTATGTGCAGAAGGTTGTTGTGGCATATAAGAATCCCGGGCACAATTTCAACACACCATATATTTCGTCAATTTATTCAGGCATGATGCTTGACAGCTACGCATAAACGGCTGTTGTACCAAATCAGTACAACAGCCGTTATTTTATATTTTTTATAATAGTGGCTGCAAATCTCCCACCATTTTTTCCTCAAGCGTCCTGAGCCTCTCTGCAATTGCCACACTCTTTGAATCAGCATCGCGATATTCATTGAGACTGCCGCTGATTGTCTCTATGCCCATATTACAGCCCTCCGTCAGTAGCTTTGCTGCCTGGGACTGATCATCATTCACTGCCATCTTCATTGCTGTCTGCAGCTTCGCAGCCATCTTTGCAAACACACCCGGTTCCTTAATATCTGCACCTGCTTTGTCAAGCATATCCCTGCAATCCACTGACAGCCCGGTGTGCTCATCATAGTACTTGTCTATCAGCTCACGAAGCTGCTTGTCATCTGTGTGTTCTCTTATATCGTCCATGCTCTCAAGTGCCATCTTACAGCCCGCTATGCAATCCTGAAGCAAGAGCACCGAATCATGATTTTCAATATTTCTGCTCATAAAAACCTCCATACTTCTTTTCTATTTAGTATGGAGGTTTTCATGAAAAAATATTCACTACACAATCGGAAACTCAAGCTTCACCCAAAACTTCCCATGTTCCCTTTTAAAGCTCATACTTCCATTCATGCGCTGCATCATCGCATCCACGCTCTTAAGCCCTATCCCGGCACTTTTAAGAAGCGTTTTATTGTCACATACGCCATTGCCAATTTCAACGCTAAAAATTTTTTTCGTAAAAGCTGTTTTCATAACAACAGGCTTCTTATTGTCCGCATATTTATATATATTATCCGTCAGATTGGAAAATATTCTGGTCAAAAATGCCATATTAACAGCAACCTTTACCTGCTTAAAGCTTATTCCTTCTGCATCAACCTCATAATTACTTTTCATAAGCTGAGCACACACATCTGAGAGGTATCTCCAAATATATACTCAACATCCATTGATGCATCCAATTCAATAGGTCTTTGTGAACCGGCAATTGAGAAATCCAGCAGATTGTCTACCTGAGTCCTGATATCCAATACCTTTTCACTTATAAAATTAAGATTTTTCATATTCTCGGCATATGCTTCGTTCTCCAGTTTCATTACATCAACATATGTCATAACACCAGTCAATGGCGTACGCAGGTCATGAGCCATATTACGCATCAGTTCATCCTTTTCCTGTCGCGCTTTTTTTCCTGTTCCTGTGATGCTTCAAGCTCTGTTTGGTAGCCCGCTATAATTTTTCTGATGCGTAAATACACAAATACGATTCCCAGCATAAGAGATAATCCCACATCAAAAATCATTAAAGCTATATAATATTTTATCGTAAATCCTGTATATATAAATACTTCCGCTTCTATATCGGTGAACTGGACAGGCAGCTGATAGCTTCCTGTAAATCGGTAATCATACATATTTTTAGCCGGAGATATAAGCTTATCTACATTTGACTTGTTGTATATTACCTTTCCCTCTTCCTTAACACTATAAAACGAAACATCATGCTCCGACATCCATTCATCATATTGCTCGACATCTGTAGTACTTATATCATTATCAGTCACATATTGTTGAAACTCATCTATATATGGCTTTTCGTTATAGTAGATCAAAGTTGTACCTTCAATATAATTGTTCAACAAATCAATTCCCAGATCGTATAATATTCCAAAAACGACACATGTCCCTATAATCGCAATTGCAAATGTCAAAAACAGCTTTTTCTTTACCCTCTTTAAATCATCTCTCAAAACGGTATCCTCTTCCCCATTCTGTGTGTATGCATGCATCGCCGCATGCCTTTATAAGCTTATTCCTAAGATTTTTAATGTGTACCATAACAGTATTCTTTGCATTATAGGTAAAAGCCTCATCCCATACCATCTCGTATATCATCTCAATCGTATATATCCGGTTCGGATTTTTCATGAGCAATTTTAATATCTCATATTCCTTTCCGGTTAATTTTATCTCATTATCATTAAACTCAACCTTGTTTCGATTCGTAAACAGTTTAAGTCCATCTGTCTCTATAGATTCATCCTTGTTTGTGCGATTTGCACTTCCGCTGTCATATACCCGATATCGTCTGATAAGAGCTTTAACCTTTGAAATAAGCTCCATGTTTGAAAATGGCTTAGTCATGTAATCGTCACCGCCCACTTCAAGCCCTTCCAGCTTATCCAGCTCTTCCGATTTTGCTGATAAAAACAATATCGGAACGCTGTATCTTTCACGCATCCTCCTGCAAGTTTCAATGCCGTCCAACTGCGGCATCATTATATCCATTATTACAAGGCTGAACGATTCATCTATTTTTTCCAAAGCCTCCATACCGTTTTGTGCAATTACCACACTATAATGCTGCAATTCGAGAAGCTTTTTTATGCCACTGTACACTGTTTTATCATCCTCAACAACAAGAATTTTGTCCATTATATGCTCCTATCATATTATACATGTTTATTACATCAAAAAGATTATACCACATAACCGCTCCTAATTATTCCTTAATGTGCGCAAACCCTTATTAGCATAAATGCAGCTTCCAATCATAGTTATTAAAATAACGCTAATTTCCAAAAGCCCGATTCTATACACAAATTGCCAGATATTCATTTCAAAGTTCCATATATCAAGTGAAAAGCTTTTTTGAAAATTTGAAATCTCACAAAATTCAACAAAGTATTTAAAAATATTGACAGAAAATCTATTAAGCAGTCCCAATGTCAATATTCCTGCACCCACAAGTGCCGGAACAGTTATCATCAAAATCTCATATAACAGAATTTGAATTGTCCTAAATTTCCTCTGTCCAAGTGTATTGTATATTGCAATCATTTTTGAGTGTCCTTTAAGCCATAAAACAGTCAGTAACGACATAACCACAACACATACAATATACATAACGCTCAACGTCACACTTGTCATACTTTTTAACATTGATATTACATCTGTCATTTGCAGTTCCTCATTCAAAACCTGATTGACAACTGCCGAATTCGGAACATTTTGAAACATTTTACTCATATCATCATATAAAAGTGATGTACTTTTATAGTCTGTACTGAAAAAATTTATCCCATAACAGCTTGCTTCATTGTTTAATTCTACATACGAATTATAATCAGTGAATACTATACTGTCAGCCACTTCTTTATAGTAGCCATCGCTTACCTGTGTCTTTGGCGTATTTATTACAGTATAAATCCCAATTACCTTAATACTGATTGTATTATTTTCATACTGTATAGATACATTACTGCCAATTGACAGGTTATTTTCAGAGGCAAGCTTATCTGATATCATTGCCCCTTTATCACCTGACATCGGATATTTTCCTTTGAAATCTTAAAGATACCGCTACTGAAATATTCATTGTAAGAAGTATTTATGTTTCCACTGACATATATTTTATTTTCCTCAAAATCACTTTGTTTTTCTGTATACGGTACATTTTCAAAATCTACTGCTTCACATATAATATCACTTGTAAATGCATTATTATATCCTACAACATTTTTATTATTATCTGCATATTCTAAAATATCTTTCCAATCATCTAAAGTAGAAAAATCGTCTAATTCAACAAGAACACAACATCCTGCCATATCTGCAAAAGATTTGTAAAAGCTCTCATTGCCGAATCTAAAAATGTTGCAATTCCACAAAACAGTGTCAGTACAAATATGCAAATAGCAATTAGTATATTCCGCCCCGGTCTCCCTAATAATTCTTTGCATGCCTGCCACCATTTATTCCTCATCGTCATCTCCCATTTCATAGCAAATATCACATTTTTTCTTTACATAATCCGAGTGGGTTACTACTATAACACATCTGTCCTGTTCATGAGCTATCTGCTGTAACAATTCGACAATTTTTCTTCGATTTTCTTTATCCAGATTTCCTGTAGGCTCATCTGCCAGAATATATTTTGCATCTGTTATCAACGCCCTCGCTATTGCAACTCTTTGCTGCTGTCCACCTGACAATTCCGTAACCTTTCGGGTTATCTGACTATCATCAAGTCCAACCATTACAAGGCTGTCTCTACACATTTTAATCAATTCTTTTTTTGGTACATCAGGTAAACTTATCTGGGCTGCAACCATTACATTTTCAAGGGAAGTCATATAATCAAATAACTGATAATCCTGAAAAACCAATGATATACTATTTTGGCGCAGCTTTCTTCCACCAATGTTTTGTATATTTTCTCCATCCAGCAAAATCTCCCCCTCATCCGGTTTTTCTAAACCGGCAAGTAACGATAAGCACGTTGTCTTTCCTGAACCTGACGGCCAAATATTCCATACATTTCTCCTATTTCAAATCTGTATGTAACTTTATCCAGCACATGCACAATTTCCTTCTTCGATTTATATGCATACGATACATTAATCATTTCCAACATATTTACCACTATCCCTTCGAATTTAACAGTTTCTTTGCATTTTCTTCAACAGTTGTTACAACAGGCAGTACCATAAATGCAATCCAATTAACCAACGAAATTATTAATAGAATTATAATGTTTTTCAGAGTAAAAAAAGCACTCATTTCTATACGTACCTCAAAGCCTTGAAATATTCCGGGTGTATCATATCCACCTATAGCTCTGTCTGTACTATTAATTATGACATTCTTACCTATACCACTTATAATGCTACATATGAAATTGCCAAGCACACAGTATAATAGCACACCCAAAAGCAAACCACTAATTGCATATATCATTCCTATAAATGCAAATCTACCTATACACCATTTTCTTGACCTTCCGAGTACCATAAAAAGTCCTGTATCTTTTTGGTATTGGATTGTATAAAACGAGAAAACGATTAACAAAATAATTTCACCCATTATAATTATCATCCAGCAAATTATTTTTGATGTTTTTCCCATCAATCCTACGACTTTACATTCTGAATCGAGATAATTGGAAGTATTATCATATATCTCCACATTATCTCCATACATTTTCTTTAACTGGGTTTTTACCGCATCTATATGCTCTATCTTATCAATATACACTTCACTTCCCGTTGACGCTGTGTATTCTAACCCTAATAACTCTACAATATAATCATAATCTACATATATAGAATTATATGGACTATGTATGTATACCGAGGTTCCCTCTTCATTTGAGTCATATATTTCGAAATCACTGTCCACTTTATAAATTCCGCATATTTGTAAAGACGTTACCTCCGATTGGTCTCCTATAGTATATTTAACTTCATCCCCTACCTTAAGGTTATTTTTTTTCGCATATCGCTGTTCTACAATAATTCCTTTATTTTTATAGGTTGGAAATTCCCCTTCAATAAGAGATACATTTTTTTCCCATGAAAACAGGCTATATTGCTGCACATCCATATTCGCAACAATCACCATTTTGTCAGCCCGATTGCGCACATCTTTATTCTCCGGATCTATTCCTTTATGTCCTTTACATTCTCTGTATCCACCGGATCTGCAATCAGCTCTCTCCATGCCCCAAGTCCTGTTACATATTTTACTTTTCTGATTTCATCATAATCACTCTTTGTAAAGCCTCCATTATCATCCTCAATTACTAAGGCGGCTCCATTATATAAATATGCATCTCTCTCAGATTTTTCCGAGGCATTGCTTAATAGCAGACCAATAATTTCACCCAGGATTATTGTCGCGATGATCAGTATGATAATCAAAGATTTTATTTTATTTCTTTTTATATATATAATAGCTGTTTCTATCATATCCCATCTCCTCAATACTACCAAACATTAAAAAAGCCATAGACATCTATGGCTTTACAATACTATATACATATAAAGAATAACCTGAAAAATCATTTAAGAATTATAAATAATTCTAAAGAAATCTAAAGATTCACATATCCATTTTTTATACTATAAACCTGATCACACAGAATTTCTATGTCTTCCTTATGGTGACTTGTTATAACCATAATAGCAGGTTTTTTATTCACATATTCCCTAAACATTATTCTCATATCCTGAACAGACTGTTCATCCAGTGCGTTCATCGGCTCATCCAAGAGCAATACCTTAGGCTCTTCCATAAAAGCCTGAGCTATTGCCAGCTTCTGCTTCATACCTAAAGAGAACTTACGATAAACCTTTTTGGAATCCGGCTCAAGGCCCACCTGTTTGAGAATTTCATTGATTCTTTCTTCTCCTGTTTTCTTATTAATTTTTGCCAGTAAAAGTAAATTTTCCTTTGCAGTATACTCCGGCATGAAGCCTATGCAGTCCAGCACTATTCCAACATCCTTTGCATACTGTCCTTTTTTCAGAGGGATGCCTCCGTATTTTATTATTCCATCCGACGGCTCCATTAACCCAGTCATTATCTTCAATAAAACACTTTTTCCACTACCGTTTCTTCCAACAAGACCATATATTTTCCCAGATTCCAATTTTAAATTGACATTTTCCAACACGGTCTGATTTTTAAAATTCTTTGATACATTATCCAGCTCTATATTCATATATTTTCTGCCTTCCACTTACGTAAAATTATATACTCTTGTTTATTTTTTAATATTACAGCAACGCCCGTTCCTATAACAAGACACTCTGCCATTTGAAATACCATACACTCAGGCTGAGATGTCATATGTGAAATATACAGCCCCTGTGTAAGCGGAAGCCACGAAAATAATGTTCCTGCCACAATATGGCATATAGTAATTATTATAAATCCCATATGTTTATCTCCGGCTTCATGCAACCAGCATAGAAATACCAGCAGTAACAAGGCTATTGTCTGTAAAATCATATTACTCATTTCCATTATCAAATTTACATTTATTACCGTTCCCGAAATAAATGCTATTACTATCATTCCCACTCCGTAATACAGATAAGTACATACCAGAAATATTATCGCCAGATGCTTCATCCAGCTAATTGTATTTCCTTTTCTCAAGGCAAACTGAATATAGTAAAACGAAAAGTTCTTTGTCAAAAAATAATACAATAAAATCCAGATTGGCATTTGATAAAACAAATATAGCAGTAAAAAAATATCAAGCTTTTTAAATCCGGCAAAATAGTCTGTAATGCCTGACATATATTGTTTTGAAACAAATCCGTATATGCTCCATATAACAACTGCTGCCATAAACGTAAGACCATAATATGACTTAACACATATTGCAATCAGTCTTTTAAAAAAGTTGAGTATAACGGCTCTATAAAATATAACCATTATAACAAACGCAATACTCACAGACCAATAAACAATATAAAAGCTATATGTTTTTACATCTGTAACCATCAAATGGGCAATCCATGATTTTCTTCCAATAAAAGAATCTTTAAAGCTTATCCTATTGCTGATAACAATATTTATAAGCAGGCATACAATACTGCAGATATTAGCTGCCCATCCTGTATTTATCAATTTGTTAAATAAAATGGTAACACAACCCAGCAGCCAGTAAAATAACAATAAGTTGCCAAATAGCTGATACACTTTTGTCACATGAAGCATCTGCGACTGAACATTATAAAAACTATTTACAACAGCAATCATATTAATTACCACCCACTGGATAACTGCAATGATAACTGCATATTTGAATGCATACACTACTTCAATGACATTTGCCCTATGTTCACTTCCAATCCGCAATTTAAGACAAAATTTCTCCCGTGAACCCGCCAATAATCCGGCAATGCTCCATACAATTAAAATCCCGCTGACAAGCAATATTAAATATCTGTCTCCAACGATATTTATAACTGCATTGGCATATGAATACTCCTGATATCCGGCATCACATTCCATACAATAACGAACATATTCAAATTGCATATAGCTAAAAATAATGAATATAGTTATTAATAAATGCAACCATCTACTTTTCATTATTTTTTACTCCTACCGCAAACAAAATGATACCGGTTAAAATCAATATACCTGACATAATTAATATTATCGGAACAGATGCCCATGCATATCCATTAGGCGCAAATATTAAAAGCAGATCAAATCTGTTATCCGGTATCAATATTGCCATGGCTATGCAAAGGACAAATGGCAGTATCAGTGTCAGAAAAGTGTTTTTAATCCATGCCGATATGCCGATTGCAAATGTAGCAAATGTAACTCCTGCCAATAAAACAAACGCACCAATTAAACAAACATATGCTATAGTATTCGAGGCTGCCAGCTTAGGATGAAACATAATAACTGTCTCTCCCTCTTTTATATTCAAGTAAGCCTTAGTTCCATACTGAAAATATAAATGCAGACAATATACAGCATACGGAATAAGCAACCCCAAGCCGCCAAGTATTGCGTTTTGTATTAATGTTACAACAACATACCTGTTTCTTGACATTTTTTGCAGGCGCAGCTTCAAATATCCGCTTCTATATTCTCTGACATATGATATTCCCATAGGAAGTGCTGCCAGTATCGGAAAGAGGATTCCATTCCAGCCACTGCTTCCGGATCCCATACTAAGTATCAGTCTGTATATCATATGATCAGAATAAGCAGTTGCAGCTCTATATGTATATGCGTAATTTGCTTCTTCATAAAGGAGCAGTCCTATAACAATGGAAATAATAAACCCCGAATACTTTTTTATATATAGCATATTTTCCTCTTCCGTTTTCATTTATTTATTAATTGTTCCTATAGATATCTACAAAAAAATCGTATCACAATATTTTAAAGAAAAAGAAAGGAACTTCTGAAATTTTCTGAAAATTTCTAAAGATTTCTGAAGTTTGTAGTTCAGTTCGTAATCGGAAATCGCAATTTTACATAATAGCAGTATTCTTTTGTTTCGTAAATTGCTCTGCCATGCATACGTCTCATCAACAGCTCAACATTTTTTAGTCCTAATCCTGTACTCTCCAATAAGCTTTTTTCCTTACACACCGTGTTGCTTATGCATATTTCAAATATATTTTTTGAATATACTGTTTCCATGACCACTTGCTCATCAATATCAGCATACTTGCAAATATTATTAGTAAGGTTACTAAATATTCTTGATAGTAAACTTCCATTTACAGCAACTTTAACCTTTTCCCAATAAATGCCATCAATATTAACACAAAAACCATTCTGGCTTATAATGGTATGCATTTCAGAAAGATAATCTCCTATTGCATATTCTACGAAAGAAGGCTCGTCCAAATGTATATTCTCGTCTGAACTTGCAATAGAAAAATCCAGTAACAGATTTGAAAGATCTCTTAATTCATTAACTTTAGATGTCAGAATATCCAAATTTTTGTTAATGCTCTCATTTGATTTGTTTTGCAATTTTAAGATATCAATGTATGTCATCAATCCCGTTAATGGTGTTCTTAAATCGTGAGCCATATTTCTCATCAATTGATCTTTTTCATCCCGTGCTTTCCGTTCCTGCTCATGTGCCTTACCAATATTTACTTTATAATCTTTTATGATATTATTAACACATCTATAGATTACATAAGCTCCGCTTAAGATTGATATTACAATGCCTAAAATTATGACTCCTAAATAATACTTTTCAGTATATCCGGCATATATATATACATTAGCCTCACCGTCAGCAAAATTTACCGGTAGTTGATATTTAGCAATTTTTCTACTATCATACATGTTTTTCGCTGATACAATAAATTTATCTACATTCAATTTACTATATACAGCTTCTCCATCTTTTTCTATAATGCAAAACAAAACACAATGATAATCCATCCATTCATCACATTCCGATATATCTGATGCGGCTATATTTTTCTGAGACACATACTGTTGAAATTCCTGAACATATGGAGATTCATGGTCATAAATATATCTTGAATTATTAAAAAAAAGAGTAAGACCATTTATCCCTATGCCATATATCCCCCCAAATATACAGCACGATAATATTATTGCACCAAATATAATTTGAACTGCCTTTACTGCTTTAAAATCACTTTTCAAATTTGTATCCCTTTCCCCATATAGTTTCTATGACAGCCCGGTTGCATATTTCATAGAATTTATTCCTTATATTTTTTATGTGTACCATAACTGTATTTCCCGAATTATATGTATACAGCTCTTCCCAAATATTTGAATAAATCACCTCAAGTGTATATATTCTATCAGGATGTTTTGCAAGCAATTTGATTATTTCATACTCTTTTCGTGTAAATTTAACACCTATGCCATTCACTTCTACTCTATTCTTATTTTCGTATATCCTTATATCTTTTCTGTCTATATATTCATTTCCTGCATTGTCATCAATTATTTCTCTATCATATACATTTCTACGCCTTAATAATGCCTTGACACGCGATATAAGCTCCATATTGGAAAACGGCTTCACAAGATAATCATCACCGCCCACTTCAAAGCCTTGCATTATATCTATTTCTGATGATTTTGCAGTAAGAAATAAAATTGGGACACTTGATTCTTCCCTCAATTTTTTGCAGGCATCAATACCTGATAACAACGGCATTATTATATCCATAATAACCAGGCTATATGTTTCATCGAATTTCTTTAAACCGTCCACACCATTTACAGCAATATCGACATAATATCCCTGTAATTCTAATAATGTCTTTATTCCATTACGAATTGTTTCATCATCCTCGACTATTAATATCTTGTACATCTTATATCCTCAACTTTGATTAAATTCAGTAAAAAATCCATATATACTTAAAAAGCAGTTATCCCTCTATCATTTAAATATTCATATATCTGATCATATGTCACCAGCGATACATTTCCCATTTTTCCGGCTTCCTCAATACACCCTTGGGTAAATCCTTTTTTTGCGAATAAAAATAAATGGACATTCTCATATCTAAATAATCTGCTTCTCTTTTTCAGCTTTTCGAGTACTTTTACATCCACATTTTCATTTATCCACTTACATTCTCCAAACAATGCAGTGCTTTTATCCTGATCACCCATTATATCAATTTCTGTCTGTATTCTCTCTTGTGGATCTGTTCCCCACCATCGTCCAAGATTGCTAAATTCCACAGGTGATTCCCCATCAAGCAGCAATTTCCACATATACTGCATACATATTTCTTCAAATATCCTGCCCATATAATCTGACAGATTTGGAGCAATTCTTTTATACGCAAGTTCTGTTGCACCTCTGCTAATGATAGAATTATTATCAGGTATAAACCGATACCAGAATCTAAACATATTATCAGCTATTGCATATGTTGATTTTCTGGACTCTTTTTCGCCATATGGAGTTTCTTTCCGTATTAAGCCAAGATTAATCAGATTTTTCATATACTGTGAGCATACACTTGTCGTTTCGCCTATCTTGGTTGCGATTTCCGACATACGGGAGCTGCCTGTTGCTACTGCTGTTATTATTGCATTATATACAGCAGGTTCACGGACTTCCTGCTTTAACAGATTTTCAGGTTCCTCGAAGATTGCTGATGCGGGGTTGAGGAACACATTTTTTATATTATCCTCTACACTCATGCTGTCATTCATCTGTAAAAGATATTGCGGAGTACCACCAACAATACCATATATCAGAGCCATATCCTCTGCTGAAAATCTGTTAAAATATTTGCAGCTATCCTCAAAATCAAACGGAAGAATCTTCATCTGGGCGGTTCTTCTGCCATACAAAGGCGCCTTATATGCCAGCACATTATCTTCCATGTAAGACATAGATGAGCCACATAATATAAGCATCATTTTAGAATTATCTTTATTTTTATCAATAAGCATCTGCAAGGTTGAAGCCATGCTTTTCGAAGCTTTTGCCACATATGGATACTCATCTATGACAAGCACCAGTCTTTCATTTTCACATAATTTAAATACATATTCTATTGCAGCCTGAAATGACACGAATGAAGTCCCCGGCATTATTCCTGAAGCATATTCCATGATTGCCTGACTAAAGTTCTCCAGATTCTGCTTTTCGTTGCTCTCTACTCCCATAAAATATATTGCTTTTTTATCCTGTATAAAATGGCTTATGAGAGCTGTCTTTCCCACTCTTCGTCTGCCGTATATTACTGCGAATTCAAATTTATCCGAATTATATAATCCGTTTAAAGTTGCAAGCTCTTTTTCTCTTCCTATAAACATAGCTCTTCTCCCTCCATTTCTATACACAATATTTTATTACTTATATATAATTTAGTCAATCGTAATTTAGTTAATCATAAATAACTAAATCGTAAATGACTAAATATTCATCTCACATTTCGTGTATGCAAAAAAGACGGCCGTCCCAGTCCCCACCGGTTCAGCCGTCTTTATAATAAATTTCAATGTTATACTTTTATATTTTACTCTTATTTATACTTTTTTACTAACTTTTATACTTGTTTGGATTTAGCACCTACTGCTGTGCAAGCACTGCCTGTACCTCTGCCTCTGTAGCGCATGCCATTACCTTGTCTGCCAATGCCTTGCACTCTGCCATGCTGCAGTCTGCGATGGTCTTTCTGGTCTTAAGCACACTTGTGGCACTCACTGAGAACTCGTCGAGTCCGAATGCGAGTAACAGCGGAATGAGCTTTGGATCTGCTGCTGCCTCTCCACACATGCCTACCATGATTCCCTCTTTCTTACCGCACTCGATGATACGCTTGATTGCGCGAAGCACTGCCGGATTGAAGGCTGAATAAAGGTATGCTACCTTTGAGTTTCCACGGTCTACTGCCATTGTGTAGCCTGTCAGGTCGTTTGTTCCGATACTGAAGAAGGCTGCCTCTTTTGCAAGCACATCTGCCATCATGCAGGCTGCCGGTGTCTCCATCATGATACCGATTTCGAGGTTCTTGTTGTATGCAATACCCTCTGCATCAAGCTCTTTCATGATGTCAGCTACCATTGCCTTTACACTGCGAAGCTCATCTACGCCTGTCACAAGCGGAACCATTATCTTTATCCTGCCGAATGCACTGGCTCTCACAAGTGCACGAAGCTGTGTATTGTAGATGTCTGTTCTCTGGAGACAGAATCTGATAGCTCTGTAACCTAAGAATGGGTTGTCCTCTTTCTCAAGGCCCAGATATGGGATTTCCTTGTCGCCTCCGATATCGAGTGTACGGATGATGACAGGCTTGCCCTTCATTGTCTCTGCTACTGATTTGTATGCCTCAAACTGCTCTTCCTCTGTAGGAATTGTATCTCTGTCCATGAAAAGGAACTCTGTACGGAAAAGTCCTATTCCCTCTCCGTCACACTCTACAGCTTTCTTTGCGTCCTCAGGCTTTCCGATATTGCATACAAGCTCTACCTTTGTGCCGTCTGCTGATACTGTCGGCACACCCGCAAATTTCTTTAAGAGTTCCTTCTCTTTTTTGTATTCCTCAAGCAGCTCAGCGAATTTCTGCTCTGTCTCAGCGTCAGGGTTTACGATTGCCTCTCCGCTTGTTCCGTTGAGTACCACTCTGTCACCATTTTTGACAGATGTGCAGATTCCGTCAATACTGAGAACTGCCGGGATTTCCATAGCTCTTGCAAGTATTGCTGAGTGGGAGGTTCTGCCGCCCACCTCTGTGAGTATTCCTGCGATATTCTCTGCCACGATACCTGCTGTCATGGATGGTGTCAGGTCATGTGCCACAAGCACTGTGCCTGCCGGAGCTGCTGAGATATCGTAGTCCTCGATTCCAAGCAGAATCTTAAGGATTCTGGCTTTGATATCCCTGAAATCTGTCGCTCTCTGCTGCAAAAGCTCATCAGGTATCTGTGCAAATATCTCTGCGGTCTGCTCAAGCACCTGGTCGAGCGCCTTCTCTGCCGTGATTTTCTCACTGACTATGAGCGCTGTAATCTGTTCCTCTATGGTCGGATCCTGAAGCATCTGGATATGTCCGCGAAGGATATCCGCATCCTTTGCTCCGACTGTCTTTTCCATTCTGTCTGCCATGGCGTTTGTATCATTTACAAATTTCTCAATGGCTCCCTGGAGACGTGCGATTTCAGCGTCTATATCTGTAATTTTCTTATTCTCAATCACTATCTCATGCTCTTCGATAATGACCACATTTCCGATTCCGATTCCTTCTGAGCCGGCGATTCCTTTGTACATATCACACCTCCGATTGACTTTGCTGGTTGATTAATCTCCGAAGTTGTTTTCCTCGAGCTCTTCCATCTTTGCAAGTGCTGCTTCCTCGTCAGCTCCCTCACACTCGAATGTAATCTCTGCATCCTTCTTGATGCATGCTGCGATGATGTTTACAAGGCTCTTTGCGTTGATTCTCTTGTCGCCGAATACGATTGTTACATCTGATTCAAACTTGCCTGCCTCTCTTGCGATAACTCCTGCCGGTCTCATGTGAAGTCCCTCTGCTGCTTTTACTACCATTGTCTTGCTTACCATAGTTTTGTCCTCCTGAATTTAAAATTATTGGTTTGTTTATTTCGCTCACACATATGATTAACTGTATCGCCCTCTGCTATTCATCAGCCTGCCATATGTCCGTTGCTTTCTATGGTTTTATTGTACTGTGCGGTATGAGTTTTTTCAATATTCCCCAAAATGCAAAATTGCACCATCTCTGGTGCAATTTTGTATTAATGTGATATTCAGTTCCACCCCAGTTCTTTCCGGATAGCTGCACAAAGCTCATGAGATGAAGCAGCCTCCCTGAGCCTGTCCGTCGCTCCATTTTCATTCAGAAGCTTTGTGAAGTCATGGAAAAATGCCTTTGTCGTGTTGACACTGTCAAAGTTTATCGCAAGCAGAAATATCATGTCTGCCATTCTCTCGCCCCACTCTATCGGCTTGTCGAGACGTATCACAAGTATCTGGCAGCGGTTTACATGCTCAGGCTTTCCGTGCGGTATGGCTATATTGCAGCCCACAGCGGTTGCCTCCACCTTCTCACGCTCCAGTACATCTCTCGCAAACTCGCTCTGCACTATTCCTTTGTTTATGAGAAGCTGGCACGCACGCTTTAAAACATCCTTGCGGTTTTTCGCCTTTTTCTCAAATATGATAAATTCCTCCGACAACATCTGTGAAAACTCGCTGACCTCCGCGCTCTGTCCGGTCATGAGCTCAAAGCACTTGTTTCTGATATTTTTCTCATCCTGCGCACTGATTAGTGGAGAAACATACAGAAATCTCATATCATTGTGGATATCTGCCTGTGTGTCTATGGTCGAGAGTATGAGGTCGCAGTCATACTCGTCCATATGCTCTATGCGGTCTGACGACAAAATGCTTACTATCCTTACATCCGGCACTCTGTTTTCTATTTTGCCCGCTATTATGCTGCCGGTCGCATAGCCTGCTGCACCGATTAACACTGCGCGCACTGTCATAGGATTTCTGTGCAGGGCTCCGCCCACCTGCAAGGCAATAAAAGCTATCTCATTCTCGCTCGGCATGGCGCCTGTGTACTTTTCGTAGTATCTCGATACTGTAAAACATACCGTAAAGAGACTGGCATACGATTGTGTGATATCGGAAAGAAACGGATTGTCTATCTCTATGCCAAAATGAGTCCTCGCAATGGAGCCCGGTAAAAAGCTACGCATGCTCTCACGTAGAAGCTCATTTTCAATCAGATTGGCAGCGAGAAGATTTGACAGATACACTATCATCTCATCCTCTATGCTAAGCGCCTCCTCACAGGACATGACAACGCGGTTTTGTCCCTCGGCACAGGAAAAAAGCATTGCCAGATACATGATTTCAGGCTGTGAGAGGCTGATGCCGTGATGTCTTTCCAGAAAGCCTGCTGCCTCCTTTGCCTGTTCTCATGCTCTATCATTACGAATCCATTTTTCTGTACCTGCTGCTCTGTTTCGGTGCCCGCATCCCCATCACTTGCAGCATCACATATTCGGCTCGACAAATCTAACTCATCCGTTTTCAGTTCCTTCTCCACATCCACCCTGAAAAGTGCAATGGCTATATACTCTGCCAGCATCTGAAATGTGTAATCCGTAAAGATGATATCAAAGCGTCTCTCCACATGATGTATCATGTCAACTGCCATCGACAGATTTACGCTTCTGAAATTATTGGCTATCACCTCGGCCGCGCGTCTTGAAAGCCTGTGGTCATCGGTCTTGATAACCTGCTTATCACTGATTGGATACCTGCAGAAATGCCTCATGGCTTTTCTGATATCAAGCTCACTGCCTGTCGCATATATTCCGTAGCCCGCCGTTCTGTGCACCTTAATGCCATAAAGCAGAAGCTCTGCGTCAAGCTCATTTATATCATCCATGATGACATTTTTGCTGACATTTAACTCCTCCGAAAAAAGCGCATACGTGTATGTATCCCAGCCGCTTAGCAGAATATACGATATGTAGTTCTGTCTCTTCTTCTGCGATACTGCTGCCGATCTCCGCCCTGCCACATCCAGAATCTTTCCTATCTGTGCATCACTAAAGCACGGCTTCATGCCCTTGCCCGGCTTTCTGTCGAGCGTCATAGAGTTTTGCTCACAAAAATCAGCCACCTCCTTCAGATATGTCTTCACACTTCGCTCCGACATACCTGTGGACGCGGCGAGAGCCTTTGATGTGACAAGCTCATTGTTGTGCTCTGCCAGCTTTTCAATTATCAATAATCCCTTTTCTGAAAGCATAAATCAAAGTTCTCCTGATTATACGTAATTTAACAATTCGACCGGTTCATCTATCAGATTTGTTGCACCATGCTCCTTCAAAAACTCTACATCCCTGAAGCCCCATGTGACAGATACGCACTCCAGACCTGAGTTTTTCGCTGTGGCGATATCCACATCAGAATCCCCCACATAGATTGCCTCATCCTGTGTCACTCCAAGCTCCTTTAGTGCCTTCTGCACCATATCAGGTGCCGGCTTTTTGCGGATGCCTTCCTCCTCCATCTCGCCGACTGCCGATGTCATATACTCCTTGAAATAGAGCTGATTGAGCTCCTTTACCGCCGGGTCAAGCTTGTTTGAAACAATGGCAAGCTTTATGTCGTTTAATTTAAGCTCCTTTAAAAGCTCCATGATTCCATCATAAGGTGCTGTATTGTCATTGCAATGAGCCTCATAATATTCCTTAAAATCCGAAAATGTCTTTTCAAACTTTGGATTGTCTGCTCCCTGTGGCACTGCGCGCTCCATCAGAAGCTTTACACCGTTTCCCACAAATCTGCGCACCTCATCGAGTGTGCGCTCCGGCATGCCATTTTGTTTCAATGCATAGTTTGTTGCATTTTTTAAATCCTCAAGTGTATAGAGAAGTGTTCCATCAAGGTCGAAAACGACCGCTTTTTTACGGTTTTCCTCCTCACCCTTTGCTATATGTGTCTTTTCAAATTCTGTCTTGCTTATCATATATGCCTCATTCCTATCATCATTTGGCAGAACCATAATATCTCCGGGTCTGCCTGATATATAACTGCTGTCATCCTTATTCCTAAATAGCTTTACCTTGTGCTTTAGCACAAATGCCCTTGAAAAATCCGCCTCAACAGGTATGCACACTCTGGCATGTGCCATTCCATCCACTATAGTCTCCGTATCCTTATTCTTGAACTTCGGGACATAATCTGTCTGTTTCACAGTAAACTGCCAGTCCTTGTATATCCTGAAGCTTTTGTTCAGCCTGTCCAGATTTAAAATCCGTACACTGCCGTCTTCTCCTATTATGACTACCGTATCTTCACCAACAGGTGTGGAGATATCCCCCTTAGCTGTCCGCACTCCCATGCAGCAGCCCACAGGCAGTATATCCTTTGCAATGATATATCCCATCGGTATCGGGCGTTTTTTATAATCCACTTTTTTGAAGCCACTCGTATCAAAATCTTCTCCGTAAATTATCTTTGTATCGTTTAAATAATCAAAAATCCTCTCTTCCAATAATGATTTGATTGCCGAATCCGAAGGACGTTTGTGTGTACCATCGCTGCTGTACTGAAATCTTGGTGTCAAGTCTTTTTCTCTGCAGTAGACATTATAGCTGTCTATCAGCAGATCCATCGGAATAAATCCACCGGCCTTGTAATAATGTCCTCCGCCGGAGCCTATGTCCCTGCACACTTCCTGCGCCATTTCGCTTGCGCTCACCTCTTTTATGCAGCTTCTAAACGAAAGCTTCACTCCATTCTTAATCACTGAAAATACCATACATATGTCAATAGCATCCACCTCCAGCACAAAATCGCTTATGATGCCGAGTACATTTGGGTCACATGCCCCTGCCTTTACGATTGCCAGACGATATTCCTCTATATAATCGCGCCCCAGCAATGCTGTTGCGGCTATGTCCAGCTCCTCAAGTGACATGTTGGCATTTCGGAATTTGGCCACTATAGTGTTGTCAAAATCCGCCTCATCGCGCAGGTCCCTATCAAGCGAATGTGTTATCTCGGTAAATTCTCCGGTGTCGGTGTAAAGTCCATAATACAGTGCTGTTGCCAGGTTTCGATTTATCTCTACGCCCTCCTCACGCAGCATATCCCACACAATTGTCGCACATGAGCCCATATAGCTCATGACACGGTTCATAGCAGGAAGCTCTCCCGATACTCTGTGGTGATCTATGACAGCCACATTTTCTGCCTTGAAAAATGTGACATTTCCACCACCGTACTGACAATCGACAGTCACAAGCAGCTGCGGATTGTCTAAAAAATCCACATGCTCTATCGGTATGCCAAGACTGTCTACCATAAGCACCAGATTGCTCTTGTGTATGATATTCCTGCCTCCGTATACAAGTCTGGGACTTTTTCCATTCAGCCTCAGGTATTCATAGACTCCAAAGCCGCTTGCCAGTGCATCTGCGTCCGGATTATCATGACATTGCACAATTATGTTATCAAATTGTAATAAATCACTTAGCTTCATTATTAGCTCCCTGAATAGTTATATTAATTCATTTTCTCATATGTGTATTTATGGCTGCTTCAATTCATCACATTATTTCAGGTACGGAAACAGCAGCGTGCTTCTGTCCTTCTCGTCAAACATCGAATTGTACTGCAGGATATTGTATGCCTTTATCCATTTTGCCTCGTCTCCTGTTGCGTCGTCCACATGCATAAAGCACTCATTCTTTTTCGAATAATAGCCCCTTGAATTTATGGCCGGAATCTTCTCCATCAGCTCTGCGAGGAACCGGTTGTATGCCGGCAGATCTATGTTGGCTCTCTCAAGCGTCAGTGTGGACAGGTAGTTGAGGCTCGTCACATCAACTGTCTGTGCATCCGTCTCGTAATTGGTCCATATGAAAAACGGCACCTTGTACAGATTCTCAAGCTCCTGCTCCGTAAGTCCGGAATTGCCCTTGCCATTTAAAAGCTTGATAAAATCATTGCATAATCCCGGCTGATGGTCTCCAAAAAACACAATCTCTACCGGATCATCCACACCCTTAAAGTATGTGATGAGATTTTCGAGCGCCTTGTCACTCTCATTCAAAAGTGACAGATACTGGTTCGCATCGGTGTATGACGCTCCAACCTTGTAAACCTCCTGGTTGAAGTTGTCATATCTCTCTCCGTAGCCACCATGGTTTTGCATCGTGACTCCCATGATGTAAAGCTTCTCGTCATCGCTCTTTTTCTCGTAGCGGTCAATAATCTTATCATAGAGCTCCTGGTCAGTGATATATTCCCTTAGTATCTTTGTCTGGTCAAAATCATCTATAAAGTAAGTCTCATCATAGCCCAGATGTGGATAAACCTTGTTTCTGCTCCAGCCTGTCGCATAGTACGGATGCATCGCAACCGTCGTATAGCCGATATTCTTCAGGTTTGAGACTATGGAGGTCGGGTCATCATTTATATACTGCTGATAAACCACCGAGCCGTCCGGCAGAAATGCCATCGAGTTTCCTGTCTCAAATTCCCACTCAGAGTTCGGCGTCTTCGCACCGTACACGGACGAAAGAGCATAGCCTTTAAGCGTATTTTCACTCAGAGAATCCATAAACGGTGTGACCTGCGTATTGGTCTCAAAATCTCCCACCACCGACAAATCCGCAAACGACTCATTCATGATAACAATGATTGTCGGATTTTTCGCATCAGACTGCGAATATGAGCTGTCCGTTTCCTTGAAATTGCCCGCTATCTTGTCAACTGCTGCCTTGCTGTAACCATCAGGTGCCTTCACAAAGCTGTCCCTTATGCCGAGCACAAAGTTCAGCAGATAGCCGTTTCTGTACGTGCCCTTTTTCTCCCAGGTCTCGGTGTTCAGTGACATGGAATTCATGATGACATACAGCACGCATATTATTGTGAGAAGAATCGAAATAATCCTCATATGGATAGCCGACTCGAACTGCACTTCTATACGCCTTACCAGCATGATATACAAAACAGCCGCCAGAATCACATACAAAAACTTGTAGTCTATGACGAATTTGTATTTTGTCACGACAGAAAGTCCTGTTCCCGCTGACTTCAAATCCGCATACGTAAACTCATTGCCACGGAATTCATAGACAAAATAATCTATAAATCCAAACGCGAGTATGGCAATTGATGCTATGGTACATGTCAGCCTCGTGTTGTTTGTGATAAAAAGTATCACCAGATATATAGCGAGCGCCAGAACCACATTCACCACGCATACCATATCGGTGGTTTTCACAAAGTCCTCATCCGTCAGCAGCACATACTGCACCGAAAAAACAGATAGTATCGCTCCGATGACAAGCAATATCGCAGCCCAAAGCCACGACAGCTTCACCGGAAGCTCAAGCTTCACATTTACAAGTCCAAAATATACTGCCGCAAACAAAAGAATCACCCACCAGCTTGCCGATGTAAAGTAACCTACCAGCGCGGCCGCTGCTGCTATAATTCCAAAATGTATGTTGTTTTGTTTTGTTATCTCAAATTTGATGCTCATTTCTGCCTCTTAATATTGCCTCTTAATGCTTCCTCTTAATGATGCTTCTTAATGTTGCTTCTTAATGCTGCCTCTTAATGTTGCGATTTGATTTTAAAAATATTTCCTAATTAGCAAAGAAGTCCTCAATTTGACTGTATATAATGTGCATCAGATTTGTTCTTGCCTCAACGCTTGCCCACGCAATATGCGGTGTGATAATCAGCTTGTTTGAATCCTTTATCGCACGGAGCGGATTGTCCTCACTCATAGGCTCCTGCGCCAGCACATCAAGACCTGCCGCCGCCAGTTCTCCATCCATAAGCGCCTGTGCCAGATCCGCTTCATTCACTATAGGACCTCTGCCAAGATTTAAAAATATCGCAGATTTTTTCATCTTTTCAAACGCAGCCTTGTCCATCAGACCAAGTGTATCATCTGTGAGCGGTGCATGCACCGACACGATATCAGACGTGGCAAGCAGAGTATCAAAATCCACCCTCTCATAGCCCGGCTGCGAGTTTCTTCCTGAGGTAGAATAATAAACCACATGGCAGCCAAAAGCCTTTGCGATATCAGCCACGCGTCTTCCGATATTTCCAAGCCCCACGATGCCCCAGGTCATACCGCTAATCTGGTGAAACACATTGGAAAAATGCGTAAACGACGTATCACCCACATATTTCTCGCTCTTCACATAATCATCATAATATCTCAGCTTCTCAAGCAGATAAAATAGCAGTGCAAACGTATGCTGCGCCACGGTCTCTGTAGAATACCCTGCGACATTTCTCCATTCAATGCCTCTTTTTGCTAGATATTCTTTATCCAGATTGTTTGTGCCTGTTGCAGTTACACATACGAGCTTTAAATTTTTTGCCTGTCCTATAGACTTCTCATTTACCTCGACCTTATTTAAAACAATCACATCAGCATCCCTTGTGCGCTCCGCTGCTTCCTCTGTTGTCGAAAAATCATATTTGACAACCTCTCCGAGCTTGTCATATTCGGAAAGGTCGATGTCGTCACCAATTGTTTTGGAATCTAAAAATACTATTTTCATGGTTTGTTTCCTCTGTGCTATATATTTATTCGCTTTTAATTTTTTTGGTGGGGACTTCGCACCTGCAGGCTGTGAGAGTGCGCCGGACATATGGTATATTCCTCAGAAATATATGAAGTCAGCCACAAAAAATGCATCCGGATAGTCTGTTTTATCAGTCTGCTTTTTATCGTCACCGAAGGTTAATGGAACTTTGTGGCAGTTCATATATTTCTTCGGAACACACCATATGCCAGCGGTAATGCAGGTTTGCGTGTGCGAAGTCATCTCAATAATTATCTATATTTATCAATGTTTATCACTATTTATTGTTATTTGACAATTTTAATCTTTATTTGCCAATGTTTATGATTACTAAAAATACAGCTTGCTTTAAATACTAACAAATTACCTAGCATAATAGCATTAACATAATAGTATTAGCGCAATTTATAAATGTAATCATATGTTCATTTCATACATATAAATATATTTATACCACATTTCCGGAAATAAAACCACTGTATCAGTATTTGATTAAACAAAGCTTAAGAAAGCCCACCATATTAATGATAAATTTCATCAATATGGTGAGCTTTTAATATTCTGCATCATGCTTGCATGCAAAGCAGCATTTTATCTCACAGAAAATTTGTAATCTGTCTCTGTGTGGTATGTATCACCTGCCTTTGTAACAGGTGTACTGAAGTTGGTCTCATTTATTGAGTTTGGATAGAACTGTGTCTCGAGGCAGAATGCATCGCGGTTATTGTATTTGACTCCGCCCTTGCCTTCCTGTCCCACGATAAAGTTGGCAGTATAAAGCTGGATTCCGACACAGTCGGTGTATACCTCCATCTGTATGCCACTCTCAGGTGAGTATGCTGTTGCGACCTTTTCTACTCCCGGAGCTGTCTTGTCTATTGCAAAATTGTGATCATATCCACTTCCATAGTGAAGCTGTGTATCATTTGCCTCAATATCTCTTCCGATTGGCTTAGCCTCTGTAAAATCAAATGGTGTACCCTCAACCGGTGCAATCTCACCTGTAGGAATAGCCTTGGAATCCTTTACAGGTGTGTAATGCTCAGCATTTATCTGCAATGTGTGAGTGTATACACTTCCTGATGCATGACCATTCAGATTGAAATAGCTATGGTTTGTCATATTGAAGGTAGTTGTCTTATCTGCCTTTGCATTATATATAATAGCAAGTGCATTTTCTTCTGTTACCTTAAATGTCACATCAACGACTGCATTTCCCGGGAAGCCCTGCTCCAAATCTGCATCCTCTATCTCAAAGGTAATCTCATCTGCCTTCTGATCCTTAACAGTCCAGAAGCGCTTAGAAAAACCATTTGATCCACTGTGAAGACTGTTCTCATTGTCATTAGCCTCAAGCTTATATTCCACTCCATCAATATTAATCTTTGCATCGGATATCCTGTTTGCATATCTGCCGACAGTAGCACCAAAATAGCTGTACTCCTTCTCGTATGACTTCACATTGTCATATCCTAAAATGACATCTCTCTCATTGCCATCCTTGTCCTTTACAAAAATAGATACAACTGAAGCGCCATAGTCTGTCAAAAGTACTCTCAATCCACCGCCATTGCTGATTTCGTAAAGCGATGCCTCCACTCCTTTTGATGTTGTACCGAAAGTTTTTTTACTCATGCCCCATATCCTCCTTTGGTTACATTATGTCTGTTGCATTTTTTGTAACTTTATGTTTGTTACATTTTGTTTTAGTACATTATGTTTTTTACATTATGTTCTGTTACTCTTTGCCTGGTAGCATTTCGATTGCATAATCGCGTTTTTCTTATTCTACGCATTCCTTTGTATTTTACTTCTTTTGATCGCATAAGTAAACTTTTTCGTGCAAATATCCGATAAAATATTTATAACAAATATTTAAGTGCAATTATACGTTCAAAATAAAATCTAAAATAATAGTAACTGCATAGTTATAATTAAAAATAATAAGAGGATTAACATGAGTACACGAGTAAGTTCAGCAACAAATCTTTCAGCAACATATTTTATGAGAAATTTTTATTCAAACAACCGCGATGCCATGAAATCATCCAAACGCAAAGAATATAGTATTACAGAGCTCGCTTACGATGATTCAACCGCCCTGCACCGCGCAGCTAAAAAATTAAAGAACTACAAGTATTCGGACAACGAAAATACCGATAACATCCGCGGAACAGTCATGGCTCTTGTTGACACATACAATAATTCCATTGATTCCGCCTCAAACAGCAGTTCAACCTCCATGAAGCGTTATGCCAAGCAGCTCAAAAAGCTGGCAAGCAAATACACCGACAAGCTTGAGGACATTGGCATCACAATAAACAAGGACGGTACTCTGAAAGCAAATGAGGAGCTCGTCAAAAAAGCCGACGCAGACACTCTTAATTCTCTGTTCGGAAATGACAATGACTTCACAAGCAGTCTGTATCGTGTCTCACGCCAGATGAGCAGCTCGTCATATGATGATTACTACACATCACTGCGGACAGGAAGCAATATAAATCTGACGGTGTAAATCTGACGGTGTAATTTTTATAATGTAATTTTATCATTTCAACTGTAGAATTTCGACTTTGCAAAAGAATAATAGATAATAAATATTTGGCTGTCTTTTTCTTAAAATATAGTAAAAAAAAGACAGCCATCGTTCTGCTGTCTTTTAGGAGAAGGTATTTTACTATGGGGATAGTAAAAAATATATAATGTATTGGGGGGTTTTTAGG
>ERZ859937.232-NODE-232-length-26367-cov-15.576467_pt1 | contig 26367 bp, 18 predicted proteins | sample MGYA00509985_ERZ859937 | MGnify/ENA primary metagenome ERZ859937 (study PRJEB30046, sample SAMN00715169) | human gut metagenome | study: EMG produced TPA metagenomics assembly of the A metagenome-wide association study of gut microbiota in type 2... | reverse complement strand
TTTTATAATAAAATCGCACAAAACTGCTCACGATAGTGATTTTTCACACAATGACGGGGGGTGTCTACAGACTGCTGAACCTCTCTATGAGTTTGCGCCGATAGAACCGCCCCACCTTTACATGAGTGAGCGTTTCGAAGGGTGGATAGAAATGGCACACGTTGTCGACCACCTCGATGAGATAGTTCATATTGATGATGCATCGCTGGCTCACCTGCACAAACTGGCTGTCGAAATCGAGCAGTTCCTCGCTCTTCAGTGTGCGCTTCAGCCTCACCGGAGTCTTGCATCCTGCCACCACAGCCTCCCAGCACCGCACCTCATGGTTGTACTGAAAGAGACACACGTCGCGCTTGTCCACGAGCCGAAAGTCTACGGTGTTGGTATAGAGCAGAAACTTGTCGTCGCTCTTCTTGCCGTCCTGCAATTCCTTCTTGCCGTCGCTTGCGGCTGTCACTTTCTGCAGTCTGCCCATTACCGTTGCCAACTCTTTCCCGTCTATGGGCTTGAGCAGTACATCGAAGGCTTTCTTGCGGAAGGCAGGCAGCACAAACTCATCATAGGCGGTGTACATCACTACACGGCAACGTCCATGCGTGAAGATGTCGACACGGTCGAGGAAGTCGAGCCCCGAGATGTCGGGCAGCTGTACGTCGAGGAATATCAGGTCGGGCTGATGCTCGCTCACCATAGTGAGTCCGTCGAATCCGTTGTAGGCGATGCCTGCCACGCTGACCTCGTCGTAATCTGCGAGATGCTCTGCCAGGCTTCGGGCTGCATCCTTGTTGTCGTCGATAATGATTGTTTTCATGAGCTGTATGTGATGTTGGTTTTTGTTTTCTTTTACTTTCGGGGTTTAGAAATCCAGTCGGAAGTCGTCTGGCACCATGATGACAGCCTCACATCCACAGGCGTTACCCGCCTCGTCTTTCCTGTTGGTCATGGCGAAGGACATCTTGCTTCTGTTGCGCTCATTCACGATGGCTACGGTCTGCGTGATGATGCTGAGCCCCGTGCGCTTGCTGCGTCCCACGCTTCGTATATCGAAACCGGGTCCGTTGTCGCATACGGCTATCCGTATCATCTTCTGTCTGCGCTCCACGCTGATGTCGAGTTGCTTGTGTCCTTCCCATCCTCTGAGTCCGTGCACAAAGGCATTCTCTACCAGTATCTGCACAAACATGGAGGGTATCTTCACCTTATTTATATATACATCGGGAGCGATATGAATATGAAAGTCGAACTCATCGCTCAGCAACTGCTGTTCTACCTTCACATACTGGTTCACGAAGTCGAGTTCATCGCCCAGGGTTACAGCCAGCTGGCACGAGATGTCGAGGTTGGCTCTGATGAGTCGGGTAAGCTCCTGCAGTTCGTGTGCTTCCTGCTGTTCGGAGTGCACAATCTTATTGTTGAGCACATTGAACACAAAGTGGGGCGAGATGCGGTTGCGTGCGCTTCCCAGCCTCAGTTTCATGATGTTCATCTTCGTCTGCAGGTCGCGCTTTCGCGTACGCAATATCCACAGTGCGAATATCAGTGCCAGCACCAATGCAGCCGACACGACGGCAAAGGTTGTGGCATGCGCCTGCTGTATGTCTGCATTCTTTCGTTCGAGTTCCAGGGAATGATGCAGCTTCAGTGTGTCCTGCGTGAATCGCTCCATGATTTCCGAGGCCCGCATATTGATGCGGTTGTGCTCCAAGGAGTCGTTCTTCCTCATGTCCTCTCTCAGGTTGTCGTAAGCCATGCGGTAGTTGCCCGTCGACTCATAGTAGCGCCGCAGGTAATTGTTGCGCACCTGTCTCATCGTAAAGGCGATGTTGGCTGTGTCAATTTTCTTCTCCGTGTCGAGGACCGACTTCACTTCTGCCATATTGCCACGCTTCACCGCCAGGCCTATACGTATGGTGTTGCAGTAGTAGGTGATCAGCGCATCGTTGGTGCGGCTGGCAAAGGGCTCCACTTCGTCAAGATAATGAGCTGTGGAGTCGAGGCGATTGAGGTTCAGATACACATCCGCCAGGTTTACCTTGCAGATGAACATATCGAAATTGTCCTGCATGTGATGTTTCTCCAACAGGCTTTTCAGGGCGACGAATTTCCGGAGCGATGCCTCGTAGTCCTTGGCGTAATAATAGTAGTTGCCATAGTTGTTCAGAAAATAAGCCTGCATTCCCACCGACATGGATTTCATGCAAGCCTCCGTCTGCTGATAGTAGCGCAGCGATGTTTTCCAGTCGTTGAGTTGCTGATAGATGGTGGCAAGACCCATGTAGAGCGTCACGTTGTCTTGCTTGGGCAGCTCGAGCGAATCCACCAGGAAGAGTGCTCTTCTGTACCACGCGGCAGCCTCTACGAGGCGGTTCTTGAAGAGATAGGCGTCAGCCAGATTGGCACACACCAGTGGGCGCTGACTCTGCAGATTACTCTCCCCCAACAGCGAGTCGGCACGATGATAGAGCCTGATCACCTCGTCGGGGTCTTTGTGGAAGTTGTGCAGGTTGACAGCCTGGCAATTATAAGCATAAGCCAACAAAGCGTTGCGCCTCGACGATGAGGGTTGTCTCTTGGCAAAGTCGATTGTCGCCTTCAGATAAGGTGCCATGGAGTCGGGAGTGGCAGAAAGACAGTACATCTTGCCCATCCTGACATAGCATTCATAGTAAGCGATGCTGTCGGGCGCCTCAGCCATAGCCTTGAGAATCATCTGTCGGGCTTGCGGCGACTTGGCACCTATTGAGTCCTCAAGCTGCTGCAACAGGAGCTGCCCGGCATCGGGCACAGCCTTTCCTTCCTGCCGACTACAAGCCGCCACAAACAGCAAGCACAGGCTCACTGTCGCCAAGATCATGTACTTCAGATATGTTTTCACTACTTTTTTATTCCAAATAATCTGCTGCGAAATTAATCATTTTTTTTGAAACGACAAAGCCTTGACTACAAACTTTCTTTGCTTTTATCTTCTAACTTACGATTATTTTTTACCACATAGGCACGTTTTCCGACAGCATAAGCACTCCATGCACCCATTTAGACACGATGTGAGTTTTTCTGTGTTTGCACTTTCATAAGAAATGCTTAACTTTGCCAAACAAGATATTTTGCCTAATGACACGACGGTGTCATAACATCATCAGGAAAATTATGTCTGTTAAACCCCTTTTCTGACAAAGGTTGGCGCTCCTCTCGCATTCTTATGTCGAGGGAGCGTTTTTTGTATGTTTGACAGAAGTTTCCTCATTTGCGAAACTTCAATAAAAATAAACGAATTTATTTTGTATTGTCTTCGTTTTGCACTACCTTTGCAAGCAAAAAGACAAGATATGGACAAACAGCAAAACAGAAATCAGGCACACTTGCCCTACCGCATCATCGCACTCGACTTAGACGGAACTCTCACCAACCACGACAAGGTGATAACTCCCAAAACACGGGAGGTGCTGCTCAAGGCACAGCACGAGGGCGCCATCGTGGTGCTGGCTTCGGGAAGACCGACCTATGGCATCGTGCCGCTTGCCAACGAGCTGAAGCTCGACACACATGGCGGTTTCATCCTGGCTTACAATGGTGGAAAAATCGTGGACTGGGGCACACAGCAGGAATGCTTCGCACAGCACCTGCCGCCATCTGCCATCCCCGTCATCTACGAATACGCCAAGCGGAAGGGACATGCTCTGTTGGGCTACGCCGGAAACGAGATCGTGACGGAAATGCCCGACGACCCTTACGTGAAGGAGGAGTCGCGCATCAACAAGATGAACATCAGACGTGTGGACAACCTGCTGATGCACTTGGAGCCTAACCCCACCAAACTGCTCATGACGGGAGAACCGACAACGATGATCGTTGCCGAGGAGGAACTGGCTGAACAGCTGGGCGACAAGATGGATGTGTTCAGATCGGCGCCTTTCTTCCTGGAACTGGTGCCGAAGGGCATCGACAAGGCGCAGTCGCTGTTGAGACTGTTGGCTAAAGTGAACCTCACGCCTGCAGATATGATTGCCTTCGGCGACGGATACAACGACCTGAGTATGCTGCGATTGGCGGGAATGGGTGTGGCCATGGCGAATGCTGCGCCAGAGGTGAGAGCCGACGCCGACTACGTGACGCTGTCGAACGAGGAGGACGGTGTGGCTGTGGCGATAGAGAGTTTTTTGAATATTTAATGAAATAATATAATATGTTACAGCTGGACAATTTCTACAAGGCTCGCTTCGTGCTGAGCAAAGTGATTAGAAAGACTGAGCTGGTTCACACTCCGCGAATCAACCCAGAGAGTGATGTGTTTCTGAAGCCGGAATGTCTGCAGAAGACGGGATCGTTTAAGATTCGTGGTGCTTACTACAAGATTTCGCAACTCTCTCCAGAAGAGAAGGCAAAGGGTGTGATAGCCTGTTCGGCGGGCAACCATGCCCAGGGTGTGGCGCTCGGTGCTACTGCCATGGGTGTGAAGAGCCTGATATGTCTGCCCGAGGGCGCTCCTATATCGAAGGTGGAGGCTACCAAGCGATTGGGCGCTGAGGTGTGTCTGGTGCCGGGAGTCTACGATGATGCTTATCAGAGGGCACTGGAGCTGCGCGACGAGCACGGCTACACCTTTGTGCATCCCTTCGACGACGAGAACGTGATTGCTGGTCAGGGGACGATTGGCCTGGAGATTCTGGACCAGCTGCCCGAGGTGGAGGCTGTCGTGGTGCCTGTGGGCGGCGGCGGACTGATTTCGGGTGTGGCGTTTGCCATCAAGTCGCTCAACCCGAATGTCAAGATCTATGGTGTGCAGGCTGAGGGTGCTGCCAGCATGGTGCAGAGTCTGCACGACCACAAGCAGGAGAAACTGCCCTCGGTGGCAACTGTGGCCGATGGCATCGCTGTGAAGGAGCCTGGCAAGCTGACTTTTGAGACTTGCTCGAAATACGTAGACGAGATTGTGACGGTGAGCGAGGACGAGATCTGTGCAGCCATCCTGAAACTGATAGAGAGCGAGAAGATGGTGGCTGAGGGCGCCGGTGCTGCCAGTGTGGCTGCCGTGATGTACAACAAGGTGCCGGTGAAGGGCAAGAAGACTATCTGTATCGTGAGCGGCGGTAACATCGATGTGACGATTCTGAACCGTGTGATTACGCGTGGTCTTGCCAAGAGCGGACGCCTATGCACCATCGAGATGGAGCTCGACGACAAACCGGGCGAACTGGTGGAAGTGTGCTCGGTGATAGCAAGCTTGGGTGGAAACATCACGGGTGTGCACCACGACCGTTCTGCCAACCGCCAGAAGGTGAACTCGTGTGTGCTGCGTCTCACCATGGAGACCCGTGATGCTGATCACGTGAAGGAAATCAAGGGGGCGCTCGAAGAAAAGGGCTTCCACCTGTATATTGTTTAAAGGTAAAAAGGTAAAAAAGTAAAAAGGTAAAAAAATAAGAAATTAAAAGGTAAAAATTATGAACGCAATTCACACAGACAACGCGCCTGCTGCTATAGGACCTTATAGCCAGGCTATTGAAGTTAATGGTTTCGTATTTGCATCGGGTCAGATTCCTATCGACCCTGCAACGGGTAATTTCGTAGAGGGTGGCATCAAGGAGCAGACCCGCCAGGCGCTCACCAACGCGCAGAACATCCTGAAGGCTGCCGGAACCGACCTCGCCCACGTGGTGAAGACTACTGTCTATTTGGACAGCATGGACGATTTTGCAGCCATGAACGAGGTTTACGCCGAGTTCTTCAGCCAGCCTTTCCCTGCCCGCTCTGCCGTAGCTGTAGAGAAGCTGCCCAAGGGGGCCTTGGTAGAGGTTGAGGTATTGGCAGCGAAGTAAGCAGACCTTATCATCGTAACGGAAGTTAATTTATCTTCTTCCGTTACGATTTTTTTATTATCACAAAAATCATACCATCTGCACGAGATGGTATGATTCACACTAACACTTAGGGCGTATAAAAAACACCATGCTACTGGGCCTGCTGGCTACTCTTTCCAGAGGCGTAACGCAGCATGTTGAGTAAGAGCTGGCGGTCTACGGCGTCGGCTTTGTTCATGCCTTGTGTGTTGAAAGTATTCATCGATTCGTTCATACCGTCGAGGTCCACCTTCTTGTTATAGGCGGCTGTGCCACGCAGACAGGCAGGAATGTCGAGCGTGGTGATGAGCACGCGTCCTCTGCCTACGGCTATCTCTGAGAGGGCTGAATACACCTCTTTGCGATGATCGGACACACAGCCTACGAGTACGTCGCCATTCATGTCGCGCAGACCGACGCGGCGGCGGTTATAGGCGGCAAAGCACTGATACTCCCAGTTGAACACACAGTCGGTGGGCAAGCCCTCGAAGATGGGGTGTGACCGGCAGAAGAAGTTGCCTCCGTACCAGGAGCGCCCCAACTGCTTGAATCCCCGGTAATCCATGATCTCCTTATCGCTGAGCAGGTCGGCCCAGCGCAGGGGATTGTCGACGATGACTACCGTGTGACCTGTGCTTGCCCATTCGAGGATGTCGCTGTAGCCACTGCCGAACTGGGTTGGCTCAAAGGCTCCCACAATCATGAAATCGCCCTGCGGACGACCAGCCTTATAGTCTGTAGTCTGTATGCCCTGACTCTTGAGATAGGCGGCGAGCACTCCTGTGGTATCTGCCACCACGCACGTGCCCTCTATGCTCTTGGCGTTCATGGCTACAGCATAGATGCGGTCGCTGCCTGCTGCCACGGTGCGGCCCTGCTGCACCAACTTGGCGTCGACGCTGACATAGCCAGAGCCTGTCACCTTCCACTGCCATCCGGTCATCAGGTTCTCGCCATACACTACACCACCACTCACCTTCACCTTGCGCTTGGTCTGAGCCAAGAGGCGCCCTTTGGCATCACGGGTGGTCAACACCAACTGTGCCGTGCCGTGTACGTTCTTTCGATTGACGATGTACACATCGGTGGTGGTGGTATCGCCTACAGCCAGCACCTTGTTGGTCAGCTTTACTGCCAGGTAGAGAGGGCGGTTGTAACGGGCAATGAGGTCGGCGTCGCCCTTCAGGTTGCGGTAGTTGTCGACGATGCCTGAGTGGTTCTCCAATTTCATTGATTCCCATCCGTTGACGGCGTAGGCATCGACGGTGTTGCTGATGTGTATATTCTCTATCACTCGTCCCTGATAGTAGTAAGCCACGTTGCCCATCTGTCTGGTCAGACTGTCGACACAGGGGAAGGCTTTGCTGAAGCCACGCTGGCGCAGGAACTGATCGTAGGCATCGTACCAGGCGAGGTAGTCTTTGGCTTCCCATCCTGTGGTGCGTCCGGTGCGCAAAATCTCATCGCGTATCAGCTGCAGGCGTGGTGGTGTGCCGATGGCTCCCTCCTCGCCCCAATATACGATCTCGCCCTTGTTGGCGGAGTAGCGCAGGTAGTTGTCCTTACCTTTATATATATAGTCGTGATAGACACCGGGGCCTCCGGCATGATGGTTGTCCCACCACCCTACGTTGTAGAAAGTGGTATCGTTGGGCATCAGGTGCAGTTTGAAGTGATCGTCGGGCTCTCCTTCGGGGTTCTTGCCGTTGCACGAGTTGTAGGTCAGGATGCGCGAAGGATCCAGTCGGTGTCCCATCTGCATCTCGCGTCGGTCTTCAGCCTGCGGAGACGCTCCGCGCTCGTTGTGCAGGTTGTAGATGACGAGCGATGGGTGCGAACGGTCGCGGCGAATCATGCGTGTCAGCTTCTCGTTGCGATAATCGAAGTAGAACTTGGTATAGAGAGTTCCGTCATCAAACTTGCCTGCGGGATACTGGTTTCCACCAGGCTCCTCGAAATAGAGCAGTCCCAGTTCGTCAGCGGCATCGAGTACATCGGGGTTGCCGATGGTGCGGTGAAAGTTGAGCATCGTCATGCCCAGTTGTTTGGCGTCACGCACCTGCTTGTAGGCCAGTTCCCTGGACGGCGTGATACCGTTGTCGGGCCAGAAGCTCCACGATATGGCGGTCACGAGGGTGATGCGCTTGCCGTTGAGGTAGAACTGCTTGTCGCCCCTCACCGTGCGCACCTCGAACCAACGGAAGCCAAAACGCTTCTTCACCTCGTCGTTGCCCAACCTCAAGGTCAGTTCGTACAGGTTGGGGGCGTCGACACTCCACAGTCTGGCCTGTGGCAATGACACCTCGATGGTTTTCTCGGCTGTGGTCATCTGGTCGTTATGACGCCATACCACCTTCTGGCTGCCACGCTCCCTCAACTCCATTACCAACGGAGTGTCGGCAGTAAGTCCTCCTGCCGCAACATGAACCTTCACGACAGAGGGGACAGGGGTGTTCTCGACAAACACGTCGTCGATGTACGTTCTGTCGGTGGCACACAGATGCACACGCCCCGTGATGCCGCCAAAACCATGCGAGGGATTGGTGAGATAGTTGCCCCACGCATAGCACTGCGAGTCTTTCCAGTTGAAGTTGCCGTTAGGGTCGGTGATGCGGATGGCAACATCGTTCTTCTGACCCAGCTTGACGTATGGGGTGATGTCGATAGAGAAAGGGGTACTGTTGACGAGGTCGTAACCTGCGAGCTGGTGGTTGACGAACACCTCGGCGCGAAAGCGTACGGCATCAAACTGCAAGGTGATGCGCTTGCCTGTCCAGTTGGCAGGCACGTCTACCGAGGTGTTGAACCACGATACGCCCACATAGTTTCCTGTCACACCGTAGGTCTGTCCGTTCCATCCCCACAGCTCTCCCTCGACAGTGGCAGGCAGCTGAACGTTGCGCTTCTGGGGAGCGTCGAGCAACTGCCATCCTCCTGTGGGCTGATGAACGGGGAGCGCAGCAACATTGACGGGCGAAACATACAACTCGTCGCTGTTCCATTGAGCCTGGGTGTCGAGCGTAATGTTCCACCCTAACGAAGAAAGGTCGACCGACTCTCGTGCCATCGACTGCAGCGATACCACAGCCAAGGCCAATAATAGTTTGTTCTTGATTAACATAGAGATTAAGTTTTAAAGTTTTAAAATAAAGAAGTGTAAATGCTAAATAAGTTTGTTTTTATTCTGTCTTCCTGTCGGCCGTGTACATACCTATGAGGATGCAGGCAGCACCTGCGAGGAAGTAGGGAGTGATTTTCTCGCCCAGTACCCAGGAGGCAAAGATCATGGTGGAGATGGGGTTGAAATAAACCCAGTTGGTGGCTTTGACGGCTCCCAACTTGGAGATGCACCAGTTCCACGTGAGGAAACACACCATGGAAGCCAGGCAGCCCAGGAAGAGCAGGTTGGCAAGTACCACGGGATGCGTGAGCACCTCCGGGGAGGGAAGACCTGGCACCACGGCATAATAGGGCAGAATGGTGAGTACGCCATAGAAGAACACCTTTCGCGTGATGAATGCGGCACTGTACTTGTCGGACATCGACTTCATGAGCAGCGAATAGACAGCCCAGCACATACAGGCTGTGAAAGCCAACGCATCGCCCACGGGAGAGAGATGGAGCACGAAACGGCCGTTGAGCACCACGATGACCATGCCAACAAATGCCAACAGCGAACCCATCAGCTGAACCACATGAATGTGCGAGGAACGATAGACGAGCCTCACCAACAAGGTGGCGAAAAGAGGACACGAGCAGACGATGAGCGAGGTGTTGGTGGCGGTGGTGAAGTTCATCGCCTCGTTCTCGCTCAGAAAGTAGAGTGAGCCGCCCGTAATGCCCAACAGCATCATCCTGCCCTCATCGCGCCACGACGAGGCGAAGAGCCGACGGTGGTTGAAACACAGCATCAGCACATAAGCCATGAAGAAACGAAGGGTGAATATCTGGGCTGGCGAAAGGCCATGAAGCATCAGCACCTTGGTGGAGACAAAGGTGGTTCCCCATATTGCCACAGTGATGAAGGCGACAAGATGATAGAAAAATGTACTGTTATGTTGTGTCATCGTGATTTAATAAAAACTTATTCAAGTTTCGCAAGCTCAGAAGTTAAAGGAGTTAAAGGAGTTAAGACAACAGTCTTTTTGGCGTAGTTTTTTAAGCAGCAAGACATACGTCTTAACTCCTTAACTTCCTTAACTCCTTTAACTTCCTGATATGCGAAAGTTCAGAAACTTTTGCAAAGATAATGCAAAATTCTGAATGAGCGAAAAGAATATAAAAAAATATCGTATCTTTGCAGCATGAAATTTCATCCAATACATATAGACCCAGCCTCGGGCATCCGGTTGCCCGAGAGAATGAACAATCCGTTCTGTTATGAGCCGCACCCTCTCTGCATCATGGCCTGCAAGGAGCTGCAGGAGAAAATCGCCCAGCGAGACGACTGGCGCGAGGAGATAGACCGTGGCAAGATGTTCGGCGTGCTGATCGTGGAAAAGCCCCGGAAGGACGGCGAAGCGACTGAGCCACAGACAGGCTATATAGCAGCCTACAGCGGACAGATAGGTGGCCGGAGCGACTGGAGTGGCTTTGTGCCTGCCGTATTCGACTATCTGAAGCCCGACGGATATTTCAAAAAGCACGAGAGCGACATCTCGGACATCAACGTCGCCATACACGATCTGCAGAACGATGAGCGGATGAAACAGATAAAGACGGAAATCGACTCCCTGAAAGCCCGCTGGCAGCACGACATCGACGCCTATCAGCTACAGATGAAGGCAGCCAAAGCACAGCGCGACGCCCGACGCAAGGCGGGCAACCTGAGCGAGGAGGAAAAGGCAGAAATGGTGAGGGAGAGCCAGTTTATGAAAGCCCAGCTGAGAAGACTCAAGAAAGAACGGGACAGGAAGACCGACATCGAGGAGGAATACGACAGAAACCAGAAAGACATCAGGTATCTGAAACAACTGCGCAAAGAACTCTCCGACTCACTGCAACGATGGCTGTTTAGCAAGTTCTGTATGCTCAACCCACAGGGCGATCGCAAGAACCTCTTGGAGATTTTCAAGGACACGACAGCCAAGATTCCACCGGCTGGCAGCGGAGAATGCTGCGAGCCCAAGCTGCTGCAGTATGCCTACAGCCACGGTTATCGTCCGCTGCAAATGGCCATGTTCTGGTGGGGAGAAAGTCCGAAGGAGGAAATACGCCATCACCTGAACTTCTATCCTGCCTGCAACGGCAAGTGCAAGCCCATCCTGCAATGGATGCTGCCCGAGGCCACCTGTACGCGGACGGAAGAATACAAGGCGGAGCTGAAGACTATCTACGAAGATGAGCAGATAGCCGTAATATGCAAGCCGGCAGGAATGTTGTCGGTTCCAGGAAAGAACGGAGCCGAGTCGGTGTATTCCATCATGCGGAGCAGAATGCCCGAGGCCACAGGACCGCTCATCGTTCATCGGCTCGACATGTCGACCAGCGGACTGATGGTGATTGCCAAGACCGAGTTTGCCTATCATCGTCTGCAGCAGCAGTTTGCAGCCCGACAGGTGGAGAAGCGGTATGTCGCCGTCGTAGGTTGCCAGGACAAGGCAGCAGCCGACCGCATGGCACAGGAAGGAACCATCAGTCTGCCTCTGATGCCCGACTACATGGACCGTCCACGCCAGATAGTGAGTCATGAGCATGGCAAGGAGGCAGTCACCGAATATCGGGTGCTCGCCCGCATCGACGACACACACCTGCGCCTCGCCCTCTGGCCCAAGACAGGCCGTACACATCAGCTACGCGTACACTGTGCCCACAGCGAGGGGCTCCATGCCCCCATCGTGGGCGATCCGCTTTATGGCAATGAACCGGCACAGCGACTCATGCTGCACGCCGAATCCATCAGTTTTGAGCATCCGCTGACAGGCAAGAAAATTTGTTTGGAAGAAATGATTAGTATTTAATTCAGGAGTTAAGGAGTTAAGGAGTTAAAGGAGTTAAGACAAATGCTTTTGTGGACTTGAAATCCCCATTCCCTCAAGGCTGTTGTCTTAACTCCTTTAACTCCTTAACTCCTTTAACTCCTCGAAAAAGATAACTCCTCGAAAAAACTATACGAAAAACATGATCAGCACTTGGGCGATAATCACCCTGACAAACATGCCGAGGGGATAAACCGTGGCGTAGCTGATGCTTGGCGTGTCGCCGTCGATGGTATCGTTGGCATAGGTCAGCGCCATAGGGTTCGCCATGCTGCCACACAGAATGCCGCAGATGCTGCCAAAGTCGTACTTCTTGGTTTTCAGAATGATAAGTCCCACTATCAGCACAGGCACCACGGTGATGGCAAAGCCTATACCTACCCACATCAGTCCCTCAGGGCGAATCACCGTCTCGAAGAACTGTCCGCCAGCCTCCAGACCCAAGCAACCCAGATAGAGCGCCAGTCCCAACTCACGAAGCATCAGTCCAGCGCTGCGCGTCATATAAGAGATGAAATGCACACGTGGACCCAGGGCACCGATGAGGATTCCCATCACGATAGGACCGCCCGCAATACCGAGACGCACAGGAGCCGTCATACCGGGAATGTTGAAAGGTATCGTTCCGATGGCAAGACCCAGGATGATGCCCAGGAAGATGGCGCCAAGATTAGGCTCGTTGAGCGTCTTGACAGCATTGCCTAAGAACTGCTCCACATGGTCGATGCTGGCAGGATCGCCCACCACGGTGAGGCGGTCGCCATACTGCAGTCGCAGGTCGTCGGTGGCAAGAAGGCGAATATCGCCACGGAGCACACGGCTCACATTCACGCCATAAGTGTTGCGCATGGAGAGATGGCCCAGCAACTTGCCGTTCAGCCCCGGACGGGTCACCACGATGATGCGGCTCTCCACCTTGGCATCGATGGCGTTCCAGTCCACCTTCTCGCGGTTCCAGTCCTTGTCCACCTTCTTGCCGAAGAGAATCGACATGGCAGAAACCTCATCCTTATTGGTTACCACCAGCACACTGTCGTTGGTGTGCAGCACAGTGTCGGCCTGAGGCACGATGACCTGGTCGCCACGCCACACGCGCGAGATGATGAACTTGCGGTGTGTGAGCATCGAAATCTCGGCTATGGTGTTGCCATTCAGGGCAGGATTCACGATGATATACTGTCCGATGGCAGTATGGTCGTCCTCGTCGTTTCGTCTTATCTCCAGGTCGGCAGGCTTCACAAAGAGCTTGCGCATCGTCATCATCGCCAGGATGACGCCCACCACGCCCAAAGGATAAGTCACGGCACAGCCCAGGGCAGCACCGCCGCTGGGAAGTCCCAACTGCTGCAAAGCCTGCTGGGCAGCACCCAGGGCAGGCGTATTGGTAGTAGCACCGCAGAGAATGCCCACCATGTCGGGCAGACTCACGGGCAGCAGCCAGCACAAAACCAGGGAGAAGAGCGTTCCCACCACGATGACAGCCATCGACCACAGGTTGAGCGCAATGCCCTCATGTCGCATGGAGCCGAAGAAGTTGGGGCCAACATAAAGTCCCAGTACATAAACAAACATGGTGAGTCCGAAGCTCTCGGCAAACTCGAGCATATCCTTGTCGATCGAAAGTCCGAAATGACCGGCAATGATGCCTACAAAGAACACGAAGGCAATGCCGAGAGAAATGCCACGCACCCGAATCTTGCCAAGGGCAAGACCCAGTGTGCAGATAAGAGAAAGTATGACGATGCCCTGCACCGCCGAATGTACATTGATCAATCCGTCAAACCACATGACAATCTATTTCAGCCTTTTATTTCTGAGTTTTTTTGTTATTTGCTTTATTCAACTGCAAAGGTACAGCATTTTTTCGACAGAGCAAAAGATTGGGTATTAATTTTCGGAAAATATACATAAATCGTCCGAAAGGTATTGGCTCAACTTTCGCATTTTGCTCAACATGAGTCACTTATTGTCCAAAATCGTTTGCCGTTTCGGAGAATTGTGGTAACTTTGCACACAGTTTCAATGCATCAGAAGCGACAGGGCGCAGCATCGTGAAACCACAACACAGACATAATAGAAAAAAAAAGACAATGACAGATATTTGTTGTATAGGACACATTACTAAAGACAAGATAGTAACTCCCAACCGAACCGTATATATGGCGGGCGGAACCTCATTTTACTTCGCCTACGCCATCAACCAACTGCCCAAAGACGTCACCTTCTCATTGGTGACGGCGATGGACCCCACCGAAACCGAGCCGGTGGACCGAATGCGCAAGGCAGGCATCAACGTGATGCTCAACGCATCGCGCAACACGGTGTTCTTCGAAAACCGCTACTTCGGCGAGAACCAGAACGAGCGCAAACAGCGAGTACTCGCCAAGGCCGACCCCTTCACCATCCCGCAGCTCAAGGACGTAGAAGCCAAGGTGTATCATCTGGGCAGCCTGCTGAGCGATGACTTCTCGCCCGAGGTAGTAGAATATCTCGCCACCAAGGGCAGAGTGTCTATCGACGTGCAGGGCTATCTGCGCGAAGTGAGAGACGAGAAAGTTTATCCCGTCGACTGGCAGGACAAACTGAAAGTTCTCAAGAACACCTATTATCTGAAAGTGAACGAGACAGAGATGGAAACCATCACCGGCAAGAAAGATCCGCGCGAGGCAGCCCTGCTGCTACATTCCTGGGGCGTTACCGAAGTCATCATCACCCTGGGCAGCGAGGGCTCGCTCATCTATGTAGACCAAACCTTCTACGAGGTCCCAGCCTATAAGCCTCACGAGGTCGTCGACGCCACAGGCTGTGGCGACACTTACTCAGCAGGTTATCTGTACAGGAGGCTGCAGGGCGCATCACCCTTAGAAGCAGGCAAGTTTGCCGCAGCCATGTGCACCATCAAGCTGGAGCACAATGGCCCCTTCAACCGCACGCAGAAAGACATCCTGCTGATAATGGGAGAAGCTTAGCCGAGCCTATCTGCTCATCGACCGTGCGGTGAGGTCGAGCAGACTTTGCAGATAGTCGTCGTCAGTATCCTTCTTCATCTTGGAGAGGGCGTTGGCGCAAAACTTCCTCTCCTCAGCGTTGAGAAGAGAGCCGTGACCCTTGCATAGCCTGATGATCTTGTTGGCAATGCCCGTCTGCAAGTTGCGGCGCAACTGCGACTGGAATCCCCATCTATACTGATCCTTTGCATTCTTGAAGGCAGCACGCAGGTTGTTGAGCAGAGTGAGGAACTCAGCACTGTTTTTGGGTTCCGGCTCGTTGGCAGAATACTTCTTGGCAAGGTTTTTCCAGTACTTCACGGTCTGTCCGTTGACCACCACCGAGTCCACGCCGTCGCTGCTGCTTACCACCATACTGCTGAGTCCGTCAGCCAGACTGTTCAGGTCAGCCTCCAGACCCTTCAGGTCGTCTACCTCAGCGACGGTTCCATCAGGATTGATGATGGTGGCACGTCCCGTGACACGATGAGCCCTTTCCCATGCCGGGTCCCTGCCATAGAACAGATAGACAGAACCTTTGATCAGCTCCTCGTCGCCGTCCTTCCTGGCCCGCCAGCTGTTGCTCTCGTCATTGCTGCTGTACCACACCAGAGTGTACACATATCGCATGGTGCTGTCCTTAGGGTCGCGGAAATACTGCAAATTGTAGTTGCGTTCCTTGTGCGCACCGAAGGTGATGCTCTGCGAATTCTTCTCGCCGTATGCTATTCTTTCCTGTGTATCAGAGTCGAAGCCCTTCTTCTTGATCATGGAAGAGTAAGCAATCTTGTTGCTGGCGAGCAAAGCCTGGTTGTAAGTCTCTATCGGCTTAGCTTTCCTGACGGGGACAGCATAATCGTAGGAAACGACATACCCCCTGCTGTATTGTTTCTTCGACGAAGTAGCGACATAGTCGTTGGCGGTGAGCCAGGCAGCAAGGTTCTCGAAAGCCTGCTGAGGCATCAGGATAGTTTTCTGTGCGACGGCAGTACCCGAGAGTATCATCAGGCAAGCCATCATGACGATTCTGAGATTCTTTTTCATCATGTTTTCCTTTCTTTATTTTACGTTCTCTTGTTCTTGTCCATAATCATCCTCATCGTTATACGATGCCAGGTCTTCAGTCTGCAGGGCGCTGACCAGATACAGGCGGAAGAGCATTTCGTTCTGCTGCTCCTCGAGCGCTTGCAGATGCGCCTCAGCCAAGGCTTCAGGCGACTGCTGCATAGAGTCGATGACAGTCTGAGCAATCCATGTCACAGGAGGCGCCGGACTGTGTAGATGCTTGCGGTAGACACCACGTTTGCGAGGTCGCATCTTCGGCCTGACCGCCTGTTTCACCTGATTCTTCACCTCAGTTTCAGCGGCAGGCACAAGGGTCTGAGCAGAGTCTTTGTCAGCCCGTGCCAGCGTCGCAGCAGGCGAGGCCGTACAGTCCCCGTTCCTCGCAGGCCAAATCATAACCACGAGCAGAGCCACGGCGGCAGCGGCAGCAAGGAAGCACCACAGCGGGCGGAGACGTGAACGATCGCGAAGCGGCTCACGGCAAACATCCCCATCAGACATTTCCCCGTCTTCAGGCATCAGCCCATCCGTAGGCATACCCTTGTCGAAGTAAGCGAACATTTGCTGATAAGGCTTCAAGTCATCGCTCACATCAGCGTGTACAGCAAACCATTGGCTTATCCGTTCCTCCTCCTCTATCGAGGTAAGTCCCTGCATGAATTTCCCGATGAGCAGTCTAATATTCTTTTCTCCATTCATTTTTATATTCATATTTAATGTTCTGTGTTTAACTTCCCTCATTTCCTCGAAATCTTCATTCTTCTTCTGATTTCCGTCAGCATCCTTTGTCGGGCTCTCGACAGGATCGTAGCAGCCGAAGCAGGAGTGATACCGATGATACCGGCAATCTCTTCCATGCTTTTCTTCTCCACCTGTCTCAGGTGCAGCACCTGGTATTGCGTGGATGGCAGTTCGAGCAGTTTCTGTTGCAGCCACATATCATTCTCCTGCGTTTCCATCATCATGTCAGGAGGCGGCTCGTGGCTTTCAGCCTGAAGATGCGGATGCAGCAGCAAGGAGACTTCCCGCTTTTTGCGGTGTCTGTCGATACAGAAGTGTTTGGCGACACATCCCGTCAGACCTTTAGCATGTTGCGCAGAGGTGATGTCCTTTCTGATGGCCCACAGCCTGAGCATGGTGTCTTGCGCCACGTCTTCGGCAGTCATGCCGTCGGTGCCACAGCCCCTGCAGACGTGCAGGGCTGTTTGCCGCAGCTCGGGAACCAGTGAGGTGAATTCTTTCTCTGTCATGTGTGCCTTGTTTGCTTGTTCTGATGTATAAACGCAGAAATCGGAATTTTATCAACACCTTTAACTTCTCTTAACCTCTGAGGAGGCAGAAGTAATTACTCAGCACCCATATTGTCATGAGTTGTTACGTTAATGTGAGTCAACTCGTATTATCAATAAAGCGTAAAGTGGTCAACTAAAATCGTTAAACCACACAACTAATATCGTTAAACCACAATGCAATAGGCTTCAACTGCTTACGAAGCCGCTTTCTTTGCTCTACGAAATAGGCTTCATTGACTATCGAAGCCGCTTTCGAGCTTACGGTTGCCTGCATGATATCTGCGGCCATGGTTGAAGCTGGCGGTAAAGACGAGCATGTTGCTCTGGTCTGCAAGGCGTACCTTGTTCTTCTGCTGCACATACTTGTTGAAAAGTTCATCCTTATACACGCAGCCATGAGGATAGAACACGAATAATCCGAGTACGCCCCCTTTCGCTCATACGCGTAGACCTGTTGTCACGTACGACTATGTGACTTGCCTATAGGCTTGGGCAATTTCTAATCATGCTGAACTTTTAAAACTTCCCGATTTGCAAAAGTTGAGTGTATTATATATTAATGTACGTGCGCGCAAGAAAAACTTGCTTCCTACTTTTTGGTAAAAAAGTACTGTTTAAAATTCAAAATTGAGTTAAATATCTATAAAAGTAAAACGCTTGAGTTTGTAACTTACACATAATTAAATAAAAATGTGTACTTTTGCAGTCCGATTATTTGCGGGGATACGCTTAGAGTCCCCTGGGCAGTGTGTGTTAATAGCAATCTCCTGTGGCCGGGAATTGCGGTTAGTGAATCGCCTGTCTAAAAGTGAGTAAAAAGATTTAAAAACGTTTTTTAGTAGTAATTTAAAATTTAAAATGGACACATTAAGTTTCAAGACTATCTCCGTAAACAAGGAGACAGCTAAGAAAGAGTGGGTTGTAATCGACGCAACAGACCAAGTAGTTGGTCGTCTTTGCTCAAAGGTAGCAAAGTTGCTCCGCGGTAAGTACAAGCCAACTTTCACTCCACATGTAGATTGTGGTGACAACGTAATCATTATCAACGCCGCTAAGGTGGTATTCTCTGGCAAGAAGGAGACAGATAAGGTTTACACACGTTACACTGGTTATCCTGGTGGTCAGCGCTTCAACACTCCAGCTGAGTTGCGTACACGTCCTGACGGCATGGACAAGATTTTGCGTCATGCAGTAAAGGGTATGTTGCCAAAGGGCCGTTTGGGTCGTTCTCTGATGGACAACCTCTTCATTTACGATGGCACAGAGCACAAGCATGAGGCTCAGAAGCCAAAGGCAATTGATATTAACCAGTATAAATAATTAAGGTAGAATGGAAGTAATTAATGCAATTGGTCGCCGCAAGAGCGCTGTAGCTCGTGTATACCTTTCAGAAGGTACAGGTAAGATCACAATCAACAAGAAAGATATTGAGACATATTTCCCATCAGCAATCCTTCGCTATGTAGTGAAGCAGCCATTGCAGTTGCTCGAGGCTGAGGGTAAGTATGATATTAAGGCAAACCTCGACGGCGGTGGTTTCACCGGTCAGAGCCAGGCTCTTCGCCTCGCTATTGCCCGCGCGCTCGTTAAGATCGACGCTGAGGACAAGAAGGCATTGAAGGATGCAGGCTTCATGACACGTGACTCACGTGCTGTAGAGCGTAAGAAGCCAGGTCAGCCAAAGGCTCGTCGTCGCTTCCAGTTCAGCAAGCGTTAATCTTATACATATTATATATATACAGATTATATATAGCTGAGCTAAAAAGTTTAGTATCTAAATCGGTGAGATTCCATTAATCGGGGACTACTCATCGACTGATCTAACAATTAGATTCAAAAAGAAAGTAAACAACAATTAAACAAGAAAAGACAATGTCAAGAACAAATTTTGACCAGTTACTTCAGGCAGGTTGCCACTTCGGACACCTCCGTCGCAAGTGGAATCCAGCAATGGCTCCTTACATCTTCATGGAGCGTAACGGTATTCATATTATCGACCTTAACAAGACCGTAGCCAAGGTAGACGAGGCTGCTGAGGTACTTAAGGGAATCGCCAAGTCAGGTAAGAAAATCCTGTTTGTCGCTACTAAAAAACAAGCTAAGGACATCGTAGCCGAGAAGGCTGCCTCTGTCAACATGCCTTACGTTATTGAGCGCTGGCCAGGTGGTATGCTCACTAACTTCCCTACAATCCGTAAGGCTGTCAAGAAAATGGCAAACATCGATAAGCTGATGAATGATGGTACATTCTCTAACCTTTCTAAGCGCGAGTTGCTTCAGGTAAGCCGTCAGCGTGCCAAGTTGGAGAAGAACCTTGGTTCTATCGCCGACCTGACTCGTCTTCCAAGCGCACTCTTCGTTATCGACGTAATGAAGGAGCACATCGCTGTTAAGGAGGCTAACCGTCTGGGTATTCCAGTGTTCGGTATCGTTGATACCAACTCTGATCCTAAGAATATCGATTACATCATCCCAGCCAACGACGATGCTAAGGATTCAGTAGAGGTAATCCTCTCTGCTGTTTGCGGTGCTATCGCTGAGGGTCTTGAGGAGCGCAAGGCAGAGAAGGCTGATGAGAAGGCTGCTGCCGAGCAGAAGGATCAGCCTAAGAAGAAGGCTGCCCGCAAGGAAGAGGCTGCTGAGGCTGCTGAGTAATCAGGCAAAGGCTTAATAAGCTCTGAGCCATCATCCAGGAAAGGGGTGGCTCAGTGCTATAGCAACAAATAGAACATTAACTATTTTAATTAAAGAAAAATATTATGGCTGTTTCAATTGAAGATATCAAGAAACTTCGCGCTATGACAGGTGCTGGTCTTGCTGACGTAAAGAAGGCTCTGACAGAGGCTGAAGGTGATTTCGATAAGGCAAAGGAGTTGCTCCGTGAGCGTGGACTCGCTATCGCTGCAAAGCGTTCTGACCGCGAGACATCTAATGGTTGCGTTCTCGTTAAGAAGGTTAACGATTTCGCTGCTATCATCGCTCTCAAGTGCGAGACTGACTTCGTTGCCAATGGTGCTGACTTCATCAAGTTGACATCTGACATCCTCGATGCTGCTATCGCTGCCAAGGCTCACACTCTCGACGAGGTGAAGACTTTGAAGGTTGGCGAGTCTGATGCTCAGGCTGCTGTAACACAGCGCTCTGGTATCACAGGCGAGAAGATGGAGCTCGACGGCTACTGTGTTCTCGAGGGTGAGAACATCGAGGTTTACGACCATATGAACAAGCACACTCTGTGTACTATGGTTCAGCTCAACGAGAACAACGAGGAGGCTGGTCACAAGGTTGCTATGCAGGTAGCTGCTATGCGTCCTGTAGCTCTCGACGAGTCTTTAGTTTCTGAGGAGACTAAGAAGACAGAGCTCGAAGTAGCTGTGGCTAAGACCAAGGAAGAGCTCGTAGAGAAGGCTGTTAACGCAGCATTGAAGAAGGCTGGCATCAACCCAGCTCACGTTGACTCTGAGGATCACATCGAGAGCAACACCAAGAAGGGTTGGTTGACACCTGAGCAGGCTGAGGAGGCTCGCAACATCAAGAAGACTGTAAGTGAGGAGAAGGCTGCTTCTTTGAACCCAACTATGATCCAGAACATTGCTAATGGTCGTCTGGCTAAGTTCTTCAAGGAGAACTGCCTCGTTGATCAGGAGTTCCAGTTCGGTGATGGCGACAAGCAGACTGTTGCTCAGTACCTCGCTTCTCAGAGCAAGGATCTCAAGATCGTTGCTTACAAGCGCTTCACTCTTGCTGCTGAGTAATCTGCCTGTTGCGGACGAAATGCTTGGCATGGCAAGATTAATTTGACTTATAGTTAAATTAGAATATCAGGGAGTTATGGAGTCAAGGCTTACGCTTTGCTTCTAACTCCCATTTCTTTTTATATATATTTTTGGGATTATGAAGATATTTGCCATAGGCATGAACTATGCCGAACACAATAAATCGCTACATGACACGTTATCTAAACCAGAGAGACCTGTCATTTTCACCAAAGCCGACTCGGCGTTGCTGAAGGATGGAAAACCATTCTTCATCCCTGATCATCTGGGACGTATAGAGTACGAGACAGAGTTGGTGGTTCGCATCTGCAGGTTGGGAAAGACCATCCCGCAGCGCTTCGCCCACAGATATTATGATGCGGTGACGGTAGGAATCGACTTCACAGCCCGTGAGATGCAGAAGAGGCTGCGTGAGGCTGGCCAGCCATGGGAACTTGCCAAGGGCTTCGATGGTTCGGCAGCGATAGGTACATGGATGGATGTGCAGAAGTTTCGCGACATACAGGCCATTCATTTCCATCTCGACATCAATGGCAAGACAGTACAGGAAGGTTGCTCCAGCGATATGTTCTACAAGGTGGACGAGATTATCTCTTATATCAGTCAGTACTTCACGCTGAAGACGGGCGACTTGCTTTATACAGGCTGTTCTACCGGTTGCGGACCTGTCAGCATTGACGACCATCTCGAAGGTTATCTTGAAGACTGGAAGGTGCTCGACTTCAATTGCAAGTAGTTACATTTGCAAACAACCCGATGAAAGCTGTTCGTAAGGTTTTCTGAGTAAGTGCTTTTAACAAGCCACTCGAAAGGACAGTACGGGTTTACAGAACAGGGCGGTGGAATTTATCTTCCGCCTCATAAGAAACAAGTTTGTTATTCCAAGATATGACGAATAAAAGAGTTAGGATATTTTTCGTGTGGATAGCCTTGCTGGTTCTTGCTCTGCCGGCAAAGGCACAGCAGCGGTTCTTTAACTTGACAGCCGACGAGGTCAAGGTCGACTCTGTGTTGCCACATTTTCTCTATTCCATTCCTTTGCCCGAAAACTATCAGGACTCCGTCTACACCGTCTCGGTGAAATATCCAGAATATATGGATATGACCGTGAGCGATGTGGCCAACTACAATCGCATATCCGGTGCAGCCCTGCCTTCGCAGGTGCCTCTTAGTCAGAATATCTCCGTGAGCAGAAGGAAAGGATATCTTGTGGCTTCCTTCTGCCCATTGGTTTTCCGCAACAATAAATATCAGATGCTGGTGAGTTTCATGCTCGATGTCAAGGCAAAGGCCGTGAAGAACAGCGTGCTGCGCCAGCGCAAGAACGACAAGGCTTATGCCTCGGCAGCCGACATCTATGCCGAACATTCTTTACTTGCCTCGGGCAAGTGGGCAAAGATAAGAGTCAGCTCTTCAGGTGTTTACCAGCTTACCGATGCCACGGTTCGTCAGGCAGGCTTCTCCAATATCAATAAGGTGAAGATTTATGGCTATGGCGGCAATCTGCAGAACGAGGCTCTTTATGCCAACGACCTGGCCCGCACCGATGATTTGAAGGAAGTGCCCCAGTGTGTCGTAGGTGGAAAACATCTGTTTTATGCCAAGGGTCCTGTCAGCTGGACGTCCAACTCATCGACTGTCCGCCGACGCAATCCTTATTCCGATTACGGTTATTATTTTATTACTCAGAGCGACGAGGAGCCTGCCACGGTCGACTCGGCAACCTTTGTATCCTCTTTCTATCCGTCGCCCGATGACTATCATTCGCTTTACGAGGTCGATGGCTACAGCTGGTTTAATGGCGGACGAAATCTCTTCGACCCAACGCCCATCAGCGTGGGCGGCAGTCAGCAGGTAGTGATCACCAACACCACTGGCAGTCAGAAAGGACGCCTTACCGTCAATGTCTCGGCAGGAGGGAATAACCAAATACGCATTCTGCTAAACGGCAAGGACATAGGTACCTTGAATGTTCGTATTCTGGATTATTGCAAGGCAGGGCAGGACTCAGGCACTTATCTGCTCGACAATCTGAAAGTCGATGGTGGCAAAGATACGATCACCATCGTGAATGTGAGCGGTGAGACAGCCCGTCTTGACTATGTGTCGATGGCTTGGGAGAAGGCGATTCCGCTGTCGCCTCTGTCGGGAAAGCATCCTACAGCCACTTATGTGAAGAACATTACCAATCAGGATCTTCATGCTGACGGTCAGGCCGACCTGGTCATCATCGTTCCCTCTTCAGGCGCACTGTTGAAGCAGGCACAGCGCCTTAAGGAGTTTCATGAGAGTCATGACGGTATGCGGGTGAATATAGTTGCCGCCGACCAACTGTACAATGAGTTCTCGAGTGGCACACCCGATGCCAATGCCTATCGTCGCTATCTCAGAATGTTGCAGGACAGAGCTGCGACAGAGGCCGACATGCCTAAGTATCTGTTGCTCTTTGGCGACTGCGTTTGGGACAACCGCATGCTCACAGCCGACTGCAAGCGGTTTGATCCAGACGATTACCTTCTCGTCTATGAGAGCGAGAACTCGTTTAGCGAGACAACCTGCTATGCAGGTGACAGCTGGATGGGCATCCTGGCCGAAGGTGCAGGTTCCGACGCACGACGTGAGCTGCAGGACGTTGGCGTGGGCCGATTCCCGGTAACCACAGTAGCCGAGGCGAAGATCATGGTCGACAAGACCATCAATTACAGCAAGAATCAGAATGGCGGAGCCTGGCAGAACACCATCATGTTCATGGGTGACGATGGAAATGACAATATTCACATGATGGATGTCGACTCTGTGGCCAATAGCGTGGGCAGGGATTATCCCAATTTCCTGATCAAGAAAGTGATGTGGGACGCCTATACCCGTGAGAGTTCAGCCACTGGCAATACATATCCAGAGGTGAGCAAGATCATCCGCCAGCAACAGGCCAACGGAGCCTTGGTCATGGACTATGGAGGGCATGGCAACGCCACCCTCATCTCGCACGAGTCAGTACTTGGACTGAGCGATTTTAGCGAGTCGCGCACCTCCAATCTGCCATTGTGGGTGACAGCAGCCTGCGACATTATGGCTTTCGACGGCGTAACGGAAACAATAGGCGAGGCAGCCGTGCTCAACGAGAAGGGCGGAGCCGTTGCTTTCTATGGAACGGCCCGTACCGTTTTCACATCCGCCAACAAATACATCAACCATGCTTTCATGAAGCGTGTGCTCTCCCTGCAGGACGGCAAGCCCATTGCTTTAGGCGAGGCTCACCGACTGGCGCAGAACGATGTGATGTTGGGAACCAACCGTTATCCGACCCCTACTCGGGAAGACCCCAACAAGACGAGTCCCGAACAGGACAATACCGAGAATCACCTGCAGTATTCGCTGTTGGGCGATCCAGCCCTGTCGCTCAATCTTCCTACAGCCCAGGTTGTGGTCGACGAGATCGACGGCGTGGCTGTCGGTTCAGGAACGATGCCTACGGTCAAGGCAGGATCTGTGATCAAGATGAAAGGACATGTGGCAGGAGTAGAAGGATTCAATGGTGTGGTGACGGCAACGGTGCGCGACACTCAGGAAGAGATAACCTGTAAGCTGAACAACACCAGCAATGACGGCGCAGAGGTGGCGTTCAAGTATTTAGACCGCACCAAGACGCTCTATCATGGTTCCGACAGCATTCGCAACAGCAGTTTCGAGCTGACGTTTGCCGTGCCCAAGGACATCAACTATGCCGATGGTCAGGGAATGATCAATCTCTATGCCCTGAATACCGATAAGACCATCAGAGCCAATGGTTCCTGCGACCAGTTTATTGTGGGAGGAAGTGCCGAGGCAAAGAACGATTCGGTAGGCCCTTCCATCTATTGCTATCTCAATTCGCCTTCGTTTGTCGATGGTGGAAATGTGAACAGCACGCCTTATTTTGTGGCAGAGATCAAGGATAAGGACGGCATCAATGCAGCCGGCAGCGGAATAGGTCACGACCTTCAGCTCGTCATCGATGGCGACATGGCGAAGACCTATACGCTCAACAACAACTTCAGCTACGATTTCGGAACCTATACCAGTGGCTCCACCTTTTATAGTATTCCTGAGTTGGAGGAAGGACCTCACCGACTGCAGTTCCGCGCATGGGACATTCAGAACAACAGCTCTACGGCCGTGCTTCACTTCAACGTGGTGAAAGGTTTGCGTCCGCAGCTCTTCAACATCGGCGTGACCAACAATCCAGCCCGTACTTCCACCACGTTCATCATCAGTCATGACCGTATGGAGAGCAATATGGATGTGGTCATCGAACTCTTCGATGCGGCAGGCAGACAGATGTGGCGTCATGCCGAGAGCGGAGTGTCGGCTACGGGCAATTATACGGTCGACTGGGATTTGTCGGTAGATGGTGGCCGCCCCCTGCAGACGGGCGTCTATCTCTATCGTGTCAAAGTGTCGTCGGAAGGCAGCAGCTATGTGTCGAAGACGAAGAAGCTCATTGTCATCAGCAACAGATAAGACAGGCGATAAAACAATAACAGAACTTCTATAACTTCAGAACCCAGCGAAAGTTGAGAAAATAAGAGGATATTAACAACAAATAAGGCGCACGGCAAAATAAAAAGGCTGCTTCTGCGTTTTATTTTAGGCAACAGAATAATAAACCACAAAGAAGATATGAACAAAGCATTCAGAATATTACTGGCGGTGCTCATGGTGCAGCTCTCTCTGCAGGCGAGTGCTCAGGAAAAGAAGGATCTTTTCAATCCAGTCAACTATGCGGTCGTTTCGCAGACCATAGCTCCTGATGCCCGTGGCGGCGGTCTGGGAGACGTAGGTGCGGCAACCGACCCTGATGTCAACTCTCAGTACTGGAACCCCGCCAAATATCCTTTCTGTATCTCGCGTGCAGGAGTGGCGCTCAACTTCACACCTTGGCTTCGCTCGTTGGTCAACGATATGAACCTTGCCTATTTGGCAGGCTATTACCGCATTGGCGACCACAGCGCCGTGTCGAGTTCGTTGCGCTATTTCAATCTGGGTAAAGTCTACACCTCTTACGAGGGAGCTGAGTCGGGAGAAGGAACCACTATCAATCCTTACGAGATGTCGCTCGATGTAGCTTACTCGCTGATGCTGAGCGAGACATTCTCACTCTCTGCCGCTTTGCGCTGGATTTATTCCGACATGCGTTTTGATGAGCGCGAGGACAATTCTCCCGCTTCCGCCTTCGCTGCCGATATTGCAGCCTATTATCAGAACTATATCAACATCGGCCAGCGTGAGTGCCAGTTGGGTATCGGTCTCAACATCTCCAACATCGGTAGTAAGATCAAGTTTAGCGGCAAAGAGTACAGCGAGTTCTTGCCAGCCAACCTCCGATTGGGTGCCTCGCTGATGATACCTATCGACGAGTACAACCGCCTCACCATTGCAGCCGATGCCAACAA
>ERZ859937.229-NODE-229-length-26540-cov-1.820162_pt1 | contig 26540 bp, 20 predicted proteins | sample MGYA00509985_ERZ859937 | MGnify/ENA primary metagenome ERZ859937 (study PRJEB30046, sample SAMN00715169) | human gut metagenome | study: EMG produced TPA metagenomics assembly of the A metagenome-wide association study of gut microbiota in type 2... | reverse complement strand
AGTTTCATTTGTTGGTAGGAAAGTTCCAGATCGTCCTGTTGAAGAAATTAAATTAATAAATGAATGGGGGAAATAATTAAACAATGGAATTAATTATAATATTAATAATTTTTGTAACTGCATTTGTAATAGCAGTTAACACTAGAAAAAAACATGTAAGTATGGAAAACAACGTATCACCTAACAACATCCCATCAGAAGATGGACAGTTTAAACACGAAACAGATTATCAATAATATCTGGGGTTGTATTATTCATTAATGTTTTAGGGTCTATAATACTCCTTATTATGGGAATTGTAGAATCAAGCTCATATAGGTCTAACGGATATGGATGGATTTATATATCTTTATCTATCGCAGTGTTATTGTCTGCATTTTTATTTCACTCGTTTTTTATCGTTATTAAGGAAATATCCATCAATATTAAAAAGAACAACATTTCCCTTACACCCAAAATAAACAATGAAAAGACACACCCTACTCAATCTAATGTGAAAAGCGATCATCCAGATTGCTTAAGCCAGTGGAAATAAAAAGAACGATATAGGCACTGAAATTTCAGTGCCTTTTTTATTTTACCTAAAAACTTCGGGTTATATTCTATATTACTACCACTAAAACAACCTATCGTGCTATATGATCAGGTCATTTTAGTTTTGCCCCCCTGATTAAATTACAGCTATTATTTACTTATTTCTCTAACCGACTAAAGAAATTCTCAATGGCTTCCTTATTGACAAAAACTCCTTTTACTCCGGTCACTTCCACCGTATCCATCAACAAAGCCAAGCCCTGATAACCGTTTTCATCCTTTGCCAATACTTCCTGCTGATAAATTTCAGCTGATTGGCAGGCTTTACCATCTTCAGGTAATTTCTCGAACCGACCAAGGTAATAATTGCCTTCAAAGAAATTATGTGTAGATTCTGTCAATTGGAATCTGCTGGATTCTGGAGCATAAAAAATATTTCCACTAATAAATGTACTATCCGGATATCCGCCCCATGAATCCAAAGTAATCATAGTACGATCGATATCAGCCGCAGGTTTACGGTTCACATGAATAATGTTACGGGTAATGCGACTGTCCTTTACAGGACCTGCCAGATGAACAGCTGGTGAGAACATCCCGGCACGAGTCGGTTCAGGCCGCACTCCGTCACCTATACTCACATTGTAACGGACAATAGTGCCCAAGTTACCTACATTAAAAGATGCGTCGGCCGTGCCGTCATTGCAAACCAATACTAAGCCACCATAGTTATCATGACTATAATTATACTGAATGACCGTTCCCCGGCAATTCCAGTCCGAATCAAACCCCTGTGCATCCCACGGAGCCTTATGACCACTTACCTCATTGAATTGCACCAAAGTATTATCACAACTCCACGGCCAAATACCTGCCGCCGCCTCTGTGTCAGGAAGCATATCAGGACAATCACGCATTACGTTGTATTCTATCAAGGTACTGTCACAACCGATAGGTACAATACCATCACCTGGTACTTCCTCTATCAAATTTCCCCGTATCACGGTATGCTTGCTGGGATGCCAGTTCTGCCGATCGCTATAAGCGGCCCAAATCATAGCATTACGGGTGCATCTCAAAATATGGCAGTTCTCTATGGTTAACCTATTGAATGTTGAAATTTTCTTTTCACCGCCATTCACTATATAAATACCGCACCCTCCGCCTTTTTCTTTTACCAACGAACCATTGACATCCCGTACAGTCACATTATTGACAACAATGTTCTGCGATACGCCATAATCCATACACTCTATCTTCAAGCCCGAACGATAAGGCAGAGGCTGTCTACCTGTATTCACGATTTCCAAATTCTGCATCGTTATATAGTCCGAATTACAGATACGAGCTGCATACAAGGAAGTATCATATCCCACAATGCAAGGTTTCCGTTCACCATCACCATAAGCATCTATATAAATACGATCTTCGGGTATACCGTGTCCGGTGATTTCAAGTTCGCCATTAAAAACCTCACCGCGCTTCAACAAAACTTTATTGCCCGGCAGTAATTTCACTCCACGTAGTTTTTCCAGACTTTTCCATGCTTCATCCGGGGCTAACCCACTATTATTATCATCACCGCCGGTAGCATCCAGATAATAGCACACTGGACTATCAGAACATGCTGCCAACAGGAAGGAAAATAAAAGAAGGATCATTGTTTTTCTCATTTCTCTTCCGTTTTTAAAAAGTTATCTATTTATTCCAGAAGTTGTCAGAACAACCAGGATTCACCACAGATTACGCAAATTCACACAGTTTTTTGATTTAAAGGTTGTTTGCCTCCTACTTCTTTGTGACAATCCATGTACCCTGTGATGAAAACCTACACTCTACATTACTTCCACAAGTCGTGCTGAACCAGTTTCTTGTTAGTATCCAGTTCGGCAGTTGGCAAAGGCCATACATAATCCCTCTCACCGTTGAACTTACGTGCTTCATAAGCCAAGCCATACATAGTGCGTTCATTCTCTATATTAGCTACCGCCTTATCCAATTCCTTCCAACGATAAAGGTCAAACAAACGCAAACCTTCAAAGGCCAGTTCCACAGACGCTCATGCTTAATGACTTCCAACAATTCATCTTTAGAAAGAGAAGTGCCTTCCACTTCCTCTACTGTGGGCATGTTCACATCTGCACGTTGCCGCACTTCATTCACTAAAGCAGTTACATCACTATAAGCATAGCCTCCTTTCTGTACCATTGCCTCCGCCAAAGATAATAAAACTTCAGCATAACGCACCACATAAAAGTCTTGTCCATTATCCCAAGAGTTAGAAGTATCCGTAGGATCAAAATACTTATAAACATATATGGTAGACAGGGAAGCGGCAGCTCCACCATATACATTGGCATACGGATTTGAAGCCGAAGTATCTATACCTCCTTTACCGTTCCAAAGCATACCGGGAACAAACAAAGTACTATACAAACGTGGATCACGATTCTCAAAATGAGCAGGATTAGGCTTGCTAACATCCAAGCCACCCTCATTGTTTAATTCGGCTATCTTCGTATCGGTAGTCGGCTTACCGTCTTTGCAATAATAAGCATCCGCCAAATCTATAGTACCATTCATTGCTTCCAGCGGAGTATTCCAATGCGCATTAAAAGCAGCACCTTCACTCATACCCGGTCCTTCATAACGGACTGCAAAAATGATTTCAGGAGAAGTTTCTCCACTTTGAGTAAACAGTTTGGCATAACTCGGATCAAGCGAGTATCCCAAACCTTGCACCTGCTTATAAGCAGCAATCGCGTCATCCCATTTTTCATTATACAAGCCACACGCCCCAGTAAGGAAAGAGCAGCTCCTTTGGTGATGTGTCCCCGTGAAGACGCGTTTTGCGGAAGTACTTCAGCCGCGTCCTGCAAATCAGTCATAATATGAGCCACAATAGCTGCACGGTCCGTCTTTTCACATTCAGCCTCGTCAATGGTCAAAGGGGCGGTCAGGAAAGGAACATCCTGATACGTCATAGTCAAGTTTATATACATCAATGCACGTATGGTCTTTGCCTCAGCCTGATAAATCGCCTTTTGGGAAGCATCCATATCCACTCTATCAATATTAGCAATCAGCACATTACAACGACTGATCACTTCATAGCAATCTTTCCAATAACTGCCAATAATAGAAGAACTTGGGGTATGAATCCCCATAGCCATATCATAACCTTCCATCCAGCCACTCCAATTAAAATGACCGCCATTATCTGATATACAATCCATATATAAAGGGCCCAATGAATATTGGTCGGAATTATAAAGCTGATTGCTCTGCAAAGCATCATAACAAGATGCCAACGCCATCAAAGCATCATCCGGTGTCTGCCAAAATGTATTGGATGAAGATTCTGTCAATGAGTCCCTCTGCAAAAAACTGTCAGAGCAAGAAGTCAGCAAAGCTCCTGACAACAGAGCTAGCCCTATAAATTTATTAATTGATTTCATAGTTGTTGCTTTTAAAATTTAACGTTAACACCAAATGAATAAGTTCTTGTATTGGGATGCACATCATTACGGGAATCTGTGCTCAGTTTCTCAGGATCATAATCATCCAAGGAAGTGAAAGTAAGCAAATTAGTTCCTGCCAAATAGAGTCTGAGACTCTGAACGCCCAACTTGGTCAAAAACTCTCTTTGCCTGAAAGTATATCCAATTTCCAAGTTCTTCAGGCGCAAATAATCTCCTTTTGTCAGCCAAAATGAAGAGTAGTTATTATTAATAGTTCCTCCCAAACGAGGCATGCTTCCATCCGGATTACTTTCAGACCATCTGTCCAACCAACGGCTAGTCTTGTTTCCGCCATTGGAAATAGTAGTTTCATCCCAATTATAACGATATACACCTGCAATGCCTTGCCAAAATGTATTAACATCAAAATCTTTATAAGAGAATCCCAAGTTAAAAGAATACTGCATTTTAGGGAACGGATTTCCGATAACAGTACGGTCAGCATCATTTATGTTGCCATTATTATCTATATCTTCATACATGATATCACCTAATTGCGGTTCCTGGTTGTTTTGCAGAATCTTCTGTCCGTTCGCATTTACACGATCCAAATCTGCCTGGGTACGATAGATACCGATAGCTTTCAGCCCATAATAAGAACCGATGGCTTCACCTTCACGATTGATGGTATTATTACTTATATCTTCCACCCCTTTCATATCAGTAATCTCATTTTTCACGCCTGAAAGTGAGAAACCTGCCTGCCATGCCCAATCACCTTTTTGGTCGAAATAGTTAGCTGCCAATTCCCAACCACGGCTACGGACCTTTCCCGCATTCTGATAAGGAGCATCCAAAGATCCCAGGAAAATACCCGGCATAGCGAGTTTCATCAAAATATCCGAGGTATTTTTCTCATACCAGTCAAAAGTGACATTGATCTTTCCACCCCAAAAAGCAGCATCAAAACCAAAGTCTGTAATAGTAGTTGTTTCCCATTTAATGTTCTCATTAGGTATCTTGGCAGTCTTCATACCAATCTGTTTGCTATCACCAAAATAGTAACTACCACTAGCCGCCAATGTAGCCGCATAAGCATAGTTACCAATTTCCTGATTACCCAATTTACCCCAGCTACCACGCAATTTCAATGAGTGGAGGAACTTCACATTCTCCATAAATTTCTCATTTGTCATGATCCATGCACCCGAAAATGAAGGGAAGGTAGCATAACGATGTGCCTTGGGCATACGTGACGAACCATCGTGACGGACATTCATCTCTAACAGATAACGGCCTCCGTAATTATAGTTCAAGCGTCCGAAGAATGACTGCAAGGAACTTTCTTCCGCCGATCCGGTCACATGATCATTCATAGTACCTCCATCCATTTCATAAATATTATCGGTAGCAAATCCCTGCTTGGACGCCTCATTCTTGTCCCAACGGGTAGCCTGGATAGAATGGCCTGCCAACAGATTGAACGAATGTTTTCCTACAGAAAAATCATAAGTCAGGATATTTTCATTAATATAAGTCGTTTCCAGATAATGATAATCTGTCAGTTTATTGGTACCGACCGTGGTCAGCGCATTTCCTTCAGCATCGTATCTTACATTATTCTTCGGATTGAAAGTAGTCACATCATTCATATAATATTTATAAGCCAGGCTTGAACGGAATTTCAATCCTTTCATGATGTCAATCTCACCAAAGAATTTACCATCAAAACGATAATGCTTGTTATCCTTATATCCCATATTCAAAGCTTCAATCGGATTTTTGAATACGGATTGGGAAATATTGGGATTTCCATCCAGGAATCCATAATGTCCGTTAGAATAGCGTACAGGAACAGTAGGACGGGTAAACCAAGTAAGGTAGCGCATCAAACCTTCGCCGGTAACACTGGTCGTAGGCTCATCAATGTTCTGGCGGCTTCCCGAAAGATTCAATCCTAATTTTACAATACCCAACTGCGCATCCAGATTAGAACGGAAATTGAAACGTTGGTTAGCTGTCTCACGCAAGATACCATCTTGCTGGAAATATTGAGTGGAAATCATGTAATGTACTGCCTTACTACCTCCATTCACTGACAAATGGTGTTGGTGCATAGCTGCCGTACGGAACATTTCCTTAGCCCAATTGGTATTGGCAAAATGATCGGGATCTGATCCATTTTGCAATTTCTGTAACATATCATCCGTATATGCCTTGGAAGGCCAACATTCATTATACATCTTCGCCCACTCATAAGAATTCACATAATCGGGCAACACGGTAGCCTCCTGCAAAGCGATGCTACCAGAATAAGTAATAGTAGGTTTCTGCTCACCGCCTCGTTTGGTAGTCACCAAAATAACACCGTTTGCAGCACGCACACCATAGATAGAAGCCGAAGCCGCATCTTTCAATACAGAAACACTTTCAATATCATCAGCAGGAATTTCCGCAATCTGGCTCACCGAGCTTTCCACTCCGTCGATCAGGACCATCGGATCATTGTGTTCAAAAGTTCCCACACCACGGATACGGATTTCGGGACTGTCATGACCGGCCTGGGCACCATTGTTGGTCAACATAACACCCGGCAAACGGCCCTGAAGCATATTGGCAGTATTAGCTACCGGCATAGAAGCTACATCCTTGAAATTTACAGCAGCAACAGAACCCGTCAGATTTTCCTTCTTCTGCACACCATAACCGACTACTACCACTTCGTCAATCATTTCCGTATCTTCCTTCAGATTTACATTCAGTGCCATATTGTCTTTCGAAATATGAAATTCCTGATCGGAATATCCTATAAAAGAAATGACAATAGTAGAATTAGAAGCCACCGAGAGATTAAAATTACCATCCAAGTCAGTTACCGTTCCATTGGTTGTTCCTTTTTCAACCACACTAGCACCGATGACCGGTTCGCCTGTGGCATCTTTTACAATACCGGAAACTTTAAACTTGTCTGCTTGCAGACTGGAAGCGCTCACATTCATCGCAGGGATGAAGAAGCAGAAACACAGCAATAGGCTCAGTACCCGGAATGTACTGGTTTCTGTCAGAGTTTTCATGTTCATAATACTTTTTTTAAAGGTCTAACAAATAAAGATAATTCGTTTTATTTGCCAGCAAAAGTAAGAGGAACAGAAAAGAAACAGGGAGAATTATTACCGGAAAAAGGCTGTTTATTCCCTATAGAGCCTATTTCCGGTAATAATCAGCCATCATACTTCATCATATACTCTGTAGGAGAAAGTCCGAATTTCTTCTTAAAGCAGGAACTGAAATATTTAGGGTCGTTGAAACCTACAGCATACGCCAAATCGGCTATACGGATTTTCTTTTTCTCGTCTATCAGCCGACAAGCCGCTTGCAAACGGACATTGCTGATAAATGCAGAGGGAGTAAGTCCGGTCAACAGTTTCAATTTATCTGCTAGTGTAGTCCGGGCCATACCCATCTCCGCCATAAACTGTGCATGTTCAAAATCACAATCACTCAAATGGGCATTCACACAATCCACCGCTTTCCGAATGAAAGCTTCGTCCATCGAGGTGTAATTTAATTCTTTGGCTTCAAAAACCAACTGCTTACGGAAATCCACCCCCATACGTTTGCGCCGTTTCAACAAGTTATCTATCTTGGCAAACAAGACAGAGAGGCGGAGCGGTTTACAGATATAACCATCGGCCCCAGACTCATACCCTTCCACACGGTCTTCATCACTAGTCTTGGCCGTTAACAAAATCAATGGAATATGGCAGGTCTCAAATTGAGTCTTCACCCGGCGGCACAATTCCATACCGTCCATTTCGGGCATCATAACATCAGAAACAATTAAATCCACTTCCTGTTTGGCAAGTATCTCCAAAGCTTCCGTTCCATTGGCGGCCTTCAGAATATGGTATTTGCCATGCAACAGACGAACCATCAAAGCCAATAATTCCTCATTATCCTCCACCAACAAAATAGTCGATGCTGCCGGTTTCTCTTCCAACATATCAATCTCCGAGACATTCTCCATTTCATCTGCCGATAAAATAGCATAGTCCACATTTTCGGTATTCTCGTCTACCTCATCCTCATCAAAAGCCTCACGTCTTATAGGAATTTCAACCACAAAAGTATTCCCTTCCTCCTTATCGCTAAATACTTGTATCGTTCCATGATGCAACAATACCAAGTCTTTAGTCAGTGACAAACCGATACCCGTCCCTATGGTATGGAATTTGCGATACTCCCCTTCATAAAATCTCTCGAACATATGATCCAACTTCTCTTTTGGAATCAACTCGCCGGGATTGTTCACACTCAATTTAAAAGTTCCCCTTTCCTCATCATGAGCCTGTGACACCACAATAGTTCCTCCTTCAGGAGTATATTTAGCGGCATTGGAAAGCAGATTGTACACCACTTTATCCAATTTATCCACATCAAAATATCCCGAATATTCTTCAGACAAATCAAATTGTATGGACAATTTCTGCTTTTTAACCAAAGGTGCGAAAGCCGACACTGATTTTTTCAAGAACATACTGACATTTCCATGCGAGACTTTCAGCCGCAACTTGCCATTCTCCACTTTTCTGAACTCTAAGATCTGCTGAATCAACCGGATTAACCGCACAGTATTATCAGCTATCACAGGACAAACCGACGAACTTGCCGGTACTTCTTGTTTCAGTTCATCCACCGAAGCCGATATAATAGAAAGCGGAGTCAGCAACTCATGAGTGATATTGGTAAAGAACTGTAATTTAGCATGATTGATTTCCTCCATTTTCTGCCGTTCTATCTTCCCCATCTCTATGGCCTGTTTCATCCGGATACGGTTTCTGACAATCCGATAAGTATACCATGCCAATGAAACGAACAACAAGACATAAAGGCAATAAGCCCACCACGATAACCAAGGCGGCGGAAGAATAGTTATACGCAGACATTTCATATCCGGAGACCAGATTCCATTCTGATTGGCTCCCTTTACACAAAAAGTATAAGTACCTGCCGGAAGATTGTTATAATAGGCAAACCGACGTCCAGCCTCAACGGACAACCATTCCTTGTCATATCCCTCCAACCGATATAAATAACGGTTCAACTCAGGATTGATATAGTTCAATATTGAAAAATCAAGACTGAAATTATTCTCCCGGTATCCTAATACAATTTTATCAATAAAATCAATAGCCCTGTTTGCAACAATCCCCTTTCTGATGGAAAGAGGGTAGGTACGTACCGATACATTATGTACCTTTATATCTGTAATCACTACCGGAGAATAAGCAGTATCCTGAACAATTTTATCAGGATAAAAGCTGTTCAATCCACGGAATCCTCCGAAGATAAGTTTCCCATCCGCCCCCTTGAAGCAAGAATTCCGGTTAAACATGTGGTCTTGCAAACCATCATCTACCGTGTAAGTATGTATTTTCGGTGCAGCACCATCCAAAGGTATATCAATATGATACATTTCTGCATTGGTGGTAAGCCATAAGGTATGCTTGTCATCCTCCAGCATGCTGAAAACAACATCTCCATTCCGGAAATAATCATTCAAGACTGAAACAAAACGATCATTCTTCCGGTCATACAAATCGAGTCCGTTACCATTCGACCCCACCCATACTCTGTTGTATCCATCCACACAAACACTCATCGCCCCGACAGTGGATAATGTACCATCCGAAGGCGTATAAAACTTAACCTTATATGTTTCTCCGGATGTATCTATCCGCCATACCCCTTCATTGCTAGTCGCTATCCAGATAAAACCATCTTGATCTTCCGCCATTTTGAAAATAGAAATTTGGGGCAATGCCTGATTTGTCAAAGTCACCAGTTCATTCAAAGAATGAAGCCTTTGTTCCGTATCCAAAATAAACACTCCCGAACGTGTCCCCAACCACAGATTCCCTTTCGAATCCTCCAACAAAGAATAAATACAAATATCACTCAGTTCCGGGTTGGTTACGGTATTTACCACGTGTGCTTTCCCGGCTTTGACGTTATAGAACCACACACCGTCATCCCAAGTGGCAAAACACAATTCATTTGTCCTTTTACGATAAATAATATCATTGACCGTCGATGTATATCCCATATTCTTCAATACAGGATGAGAGCGGTAAGGAACAATGGTATGCTGTTCCATATCATAAAAAACCAGACCGAATCCCATGATTCCCATCCACAGATTCCCATTATCCTCCTGATAGACACTGCGGACAGAGCTGGTAGGGCAATGCTCACGCAAAGCCTCCAAAGAATCATAATTAAACCGGAACTTATTTGTATTTACAGTACAAACACCTCCCCCCAACATACCCAGCCACATCAGCCCGTCTTTACTGCACAACAGAGAATTCACTTCATTAAAAGGTAAATCTCCTTGAAGGTTGCCCGGAACAATATTGGTAAAATTCCCGTCCCCCGATTCATCTTCCAAAATACTGACTCCACTGCGTGAACCGATCCAGAGCTTTCCGGAATTTTTATCCTGAGCAATGGCGTAGATAATATTATCCAACAGAGAATGAGAATTTCCCTTGATGTTCCGGAATGTTTTAAATGAGAAATGTTCCGGATCATACGGATTAATGAGTTTCACCAATCCATACCGCCAGGTACCGATCCAAATATTCCCGGCTTCATCCTGAAATATGACATGCGCCGAATTACCAGGGTTAATCCCCTCGTAAGTATAATACAATTCCTCTTGAGGATTATAACGCAGCAACCCCTGTTCCCAAGTACCAATCCATATTTGTCCTTCCCTGTCTTCGATAACGGACTTTATGTCCATGTTCTTTTCACAATCGAAAGTACGTCCTCCGGCTTTCCTGCGAAACAACCCTTTGTTGCTTCCCACCCATAAGTCCCCGTTGCTTGCATAAAGAATACTCTCCACATTGCTTACCTGTAACAAAGGACTGATTATTTTTTCTATCTCATCCGTTTCCTTATGCAATACATATAATCCATTGTGCGTACCTATCCACAAATTATTCTCCTTGTCTTCGGCCACCATATTCACAAAACTATCAATGGAACGTCCATGATTCACTCCATCGGGTTTATACACCACAATAGAATACCCATCATAGCGCAAAAGGCCATTGTAAGTCGATATCCATATATACCCCTGGCTATCCTGAAATAATTTCCGGACTTCATTGGTCGGAAAATTCACCGAAGTGGAAATAGATTTAAAATGATAGGTATTGACCTTGTTATCAGCCCAAAGCCAAACGGGAAAACACAAAAGATATATTACTCCAAGAATATATTCACAGTTACGGTGTGCAAAGTGCATAGATTCAACTTTAAGATTTGATGCAATATTCGCAAAAAAAAGCATTTTAAGCAAATATTCCATAAGATTTGTTCTAAATTTCCCTCATCCGCATACATAAGAAACTAAAATTATACCTCCAGAAACACTTAGGACAAAAAGGTTAGAGGCAGTTAAGATAAAAAATTGTATATTTGCCGATAAGTGTGACCTAATTTTAAAACAGAGAAACATGCATTACAACGACCAAGGCGCTGATTTTAAATACCTAATTGTCAATGAACGTGACAAGCGTTTCGGCTTGTCGGTGACTACCGTCGGATTCCAGGCCATCAGGGCCGGGAGCGTTTATCCACCACGCAACCACCCGGACGCTTATTATTTCACGGCCCAGAAAGGACGTGTGCTGCATGAATATCAGTTGGTATACATTACTAAAGGACGGGGAACTTTCGCCAGCGATACTACTCCGTCTGTCGACATATCTAAAGGACAGATACTTTTCCTGTTTCCCGGACAGTGGCATACCTACGCGCCGCTGCAAAAAACAGGATGGAACGAATATTACATCGGTTTTGAAGGTCCGATTATAGACAATCTGGTAAAAAACAGCTTTATTTCAAAAGAAAACCAGATTTTGGATATCGGTATCAATGAAGAACTGGCCAGTCTTTTTGCCCGTGCACTGGAAGTAGCGGAAGCAGACAAGACCGCAGCGCAACAATATTTGTCCGGCATTGTTTTACACATTATGGGAGCTGTACTTGCTATCTCGCAGAACAAACGCTATGAGGTGGACAATGCGGCACAAAAAATAGAAAGTGCCAAAATCATCATGCACGAAAATGTGTACAAGGATATAGATCCGGAAGAACTGGCACTGAAATTAGGTATCAGTTATTCCTGGTTCCGCAAAGTATTCAAAGAATACACCGGCTATGCGCCCGCCAAATATTTCCAAGAGCTGAAATTGCGCAAAGCGAAACAATTATTGATTGAAAGTTCCATGTCAGTGAAAGAGATATGCTATGAATTGAATTATACCTCTACTGAACACTTTTTCTCGGTATTTAAAAAACGTACCAACTTCACCCCTACCGAATATCGTAACTTCGGACGGGGCGGAAAAGAAAAAGAGAATGAAAACGAATAAAGGAAAAATGAGAAAAATAACCATCAATCTGGCTGCTGTGGCAGCCTTTTGCATTGTAGTCGCCTCACCCGCCTTCGTGAGCAGGAGGTGTGTTACTCCAAAAACGGAGCAGGAAGATACCACTATCATACGAGAAGATTTAGGTATTACGGCATTGAAATACAGTAGTCCCGAAGTTCCCTCCAGCATTGAATTTTGTGGTAAAGTGATTGACTTGAGCCGCTTTGACCGCCACGAGCGTATGGACCGTGAATTATTGGCATTCACCTATATGCACAGTACTTCCCTGCAAATGCTGAAAAAAGCCAACCGTTATTTCCCCATTGTAGAACCCATACTGAAAGAGAACGGAATCCCCGATGATTTTAAATACCTGATGGTCATAGAGAGTAATATGAATCCCACCGCCCGTTCCTCTGCCGGAGCCGCCGGACTATGGCAATTCATGCAAGGTACGGGAAGGGATTACGGACTGGAGGTTAACAACAATGTGGATGAACGTTACCATATTGAGAAAGCGACTCGTGCCGCCTGCCGTTATCTGAAAGACGCGTATGCTAAATATAAGGATTGGGTGGCTGTTGCCGCCTCATACAACGCTGGTCAGGCACGTATTGCCAGCCAACTGGCTAAACAGGATGTGGACGATTCGCTGGATTTGCAACTGGTAGAAGAAACAGCCCGGTATGTGTACCGCATTCTTGCAGCCAAACAATTGTTCAGTGCCCCTACTACTTTCGGTTTCCGTCTGCGCGCATCGGATTTGTATCCGCCCATTCCCTATACGGAAGTCACTGTGACGAAAGGAATTGCAGACTTGGCACGTTTCGCACGTAGCAAAGGAATCAATCTGGCCATATTAAAGAATATGAATCCCTGGTTGCGGGAAACATCCTTGTCCAACCACAGCGGGCGGACTTACGTGATAAAAATCCCTACCAAAGAAGGAATGACTTATGATCCGAAAAAGACGGTGGCGCATGATAAGCGATGGGTGATAGAATAACTTTCTATCATACAGCATTCCATAATCAATTTACCAGTTTTCCTCCACAGTATTTACAATAAGCAGCCTCGTCCTCATGTCCGTCCTTACCACAGTGCGGACATTTCAGGGCCACCCTGCGCCTGTGTTCCTGAATCATAGATGCAGACACAATTCCTGTGGGAACTGCAATGATGGTATAGCCCAGTAACATTACAATGGCCGAAAGGAAGCGCCCTAACGGAGTTTCCGGAGTAATATCCCCATAACCTACTGTTGTCATCGTCACTATCGCCCAATAAATACTATTCGGAATATTATTGAAAGAAGTGCCCGGCCGCTGTCCCTCAATCATATACATCAATGTACCGATCGAAGTCACCAATATCAGTACAAACAAGAAAAAAACAATAATCTTCCGACTGCTGAACACCAAAGAACGCAACAAGAAATTACCTTCATTCAGATAATTGAAAAGTTTAAAGATACGGAACACACGAATCAACCGGAAAGTGCGGATCACCAGCAGATAACGTGCCGTGCCGAAAAGCCAGCCTATATATAAAGGTAAGGTAGCCAACAAATCCACTATACCGAAAAAACTAAAAGCATACTTGCGCGGTTTAGGAGAACAATAAAGCCTCAACACATACTCCAACGTAAAGAAGAAAGTAAAAACATACTCCGACACTCGCAGATAAGGCCCGATAACAGCATCCCAACTCTTGATACTCTCGGCAACAACCACCAGAATACTCAAGACAATAAACCCTATCAACGCCACATCGAATAACTTTCCCATCGGTGTGTCACTCTCAAAAATAATCACATATATTTTATGCTTTAATTTCTCATCATGCAGTAAATTCTGCCACCTGTTCCAAATATGCTTCAAGAATGCCATAATTTTTTATAATAGAACGCAAATCATTCATAATTATAACAAATATTGCCCGATTTATGTCCTATTGGTCACTATTATTTTCACTATATTTGCACAAAACCAATAAAATAATGGCATGAAGAAACAACTTATGACAGGTCTGTTCACAGTCCTCGCCCTTACAGCAGGTGCGCAGACCTTCCAAGAATGGCGCAATCCGGAAATAAATGCGGTAAACCGTGCGCCGATGCACACGAACTACTTTGCTTTTGAAAATGCAGATGCAGCTAAGAAAGCGAACAAAAAACAATCAACCAACTACATGACTTTGAACGGAACCTGGAAGTTCAACTGGGTGAAGGATGCGGATTCCCGCCCCACTGATTTCTGGAAAACCGGTTTCAACGACAAAGGCTGGGATGACCTGCAAGTGCCCGCCGTATGGGAACTGAACGGATACGGTGATCCTATTTATGTGAACGTAGGCTATGCCTGGCGCAACCAGTTCCAGAACAACCCTCCCGAAGTGCCGACAGAAAACAACCACGTTGGTTCTTACCGACGTGAAATTGTAGTTCCTGCCTCATGGAATGGAAAAGATATTATCGCTCATTTCGGCTCGGTTACCTCTAACATGTATTTGTGGGTAAACGGACGTTATGTAGGCTACAGCGAGGACAGCAAACTGGAAGCCGAATTTGACCTGACTCCGTATTTAAAACCGGGTCAGAAGAATCTGATCGCTTTCCAAGTATTCCGCTGGTGCGACGGTAGTTACCTGGAAGACCAGGATTTCTTCCGCTACAGTGGTGTGGGACGTGACTGCTATCTATATGCCCGCAACAAAAAACGCATTCAAGATATCCGTGTAACTCCCGATTTGGACGCAGCTTATCAAAACGGTAGCCTGGCTATCAATCTGGATTTGAAAGGCAGTGGCAAAGTCGATTTGGAACTGGTGGATGCACAGGGCAAGCAAGTGGCAACCGCTACCGCCAACAAATCCGGTCTGGTAACGATGAACGTAGAAAACCCCAAAAAGTGGAGTGCCGAAACACCTTATTTATATACGTTGCGTGCCAGTATGCAGGGCAGCAATGAAGTAATTCCCGTCAAAGTAGGTTTCCGCAAGATTGAATTGAAAGGTGACCAGATCTTGGTTAACGGTAAGGCAGTCCTGTTCAAGGGGGCCGACCGCCACGAAATGGATCCGGACGGAGGATATGTAGTATCTCCCGAACGTATGCTACAGGATATCCAGATAATGAAGCAATTCAACCTGAACGCTGTACGTACCTGCCACTACCCGGATGACAACTTATGGTACGACTTATGTGACCAATACGGTATCTATGTCGTAGCCGAAGCCAATATAGAATCTCACGGCATGGGCTACGGCGAAAAGACTCTGGCCAAGAACCCCTCTTATAAGAAAGCCCATCTGGAACGTAACCAGCGCAATGTACAGCGCGGATTCAACCACCCAAGCATCATCTTCTGGTCATTGGGTAATGAAGCCGGCGACGGCCCCAACTTCGAACAATGCTATCAATGGATTAAAGCAGAAGACCCAGCCGTGCCTGCCAATATGAACAAGCACGCCAGAAAGACCATACCGACATCTTCTGTCCGATGTATTATGGCTACGAAGGAATGGAAAAATACGGTCAACGTACCGATGCTACCAAACCATTGATTCAGTGTGAATATGCCCATGCAATGGGTAACTCGCAAGGTGGTTTCAAAGAATACTGGGATTTGATTCGCAAATATCCGAACCTGCAAGGTGGATTTATCTGGGACTTCGTTGACCAGTCCTGCCGTTGGAAAGGAAAAGACGGTGTGATGATTTACGCTTACGGTGGAGACTTCAACCGCTTTGACGCTTCTGACAACAACTTCTGTGACAATGGTTTGATCAGCCCCGACCGCGTTCCTAATCCGCACATGTATGAAGTAGGCTATTTCTATCAGAACATTTGGACTACTCCCGCCGATTTAAGCAAAGGGGAAGTAAATGTGTTCAATGAGAACTTCTTCCGTGACCTATCCGCCTACTATATGGAATGGCAAGTACTGAAAGATGGAAAAATAATCCGCACCGGACGCGTGGATGATTTAAAAATCGCTCCTCAGGAAACAGCCAAAATTACGTTGAATATCGGCAAGACCTGTACCTGCAAGGAATGGTTGCTGAACGTTTCCTACAAACTGAAAAACCGCGAAGGTTTGCTGCCTGCAGGTTTCACCGTCGCCAAGAATCAGTTGACACTGAATGATTACAAAGCACCGTCTATGGATTTGAAGAACGTGGAAACAACCAATGTAGCCACCGTTGTTCCGCAAATCATCGACAACCAATATCATTATCTGATCGTAAAAGGCAATAACTTCGTAGCCGAGTTCAACAAACAGAACGGTTACTTAAGCAAATATGCAGTGGACGGAACGGAAATGCTGAAAGAAGGCGCAGCCCTGACCCCTAACTTCTGGCGTGCCCCGACAGACAATGATATGGGAGCCGGCCTGCAAAACAAATATGCAGCATGGAAGAACCCGGGATTGAAACTGATTTCCTTGAATTCCAAAACAGAAAATGACCAGATAATAGTGAATGCGGAATATGACATGAAGAATGTTTCCGCCAAATTATATCTGACTTATGTCATCAACAACGAAGGAGCCATCAAAGTGACCCAAAAGATGACAGCCGACAAGAATGCCACAGTATCTCCGATGTTCCGCTTCGGTATGCAAATGCAGATGCCTAAGTGTTTTGAAACCGTAGAATATTATGGTCGTGGTCCGGTAGAAAACTACAGTGACCGCAACCACAGCACAGACTTGGGTATTTATCGCCAGAGTGTGAATGAACAATTCTATTCCTATATCCGTCCGCAGGAAACAGGAACCAAGACCGATATCCGTTGGTGGAAGCAACTGAATGCCGGTGGTAACGGCCTGAAGGTGGTAGGTGATGCTCCATTCTCCGCATCTGCCTTGCATTATACCATCTGTTCACTGGATGATGGCGAACAAAAAGACCAGCGTCACTCGCCCGAAGTACAGAAAGCAGACCTGACCAACCTGATTATCGACAAGGCTCAGATGGGATTAGGTTGTGTAAACAGCTGGGGAGCTCTGCCGTTGCCTCAATATATGTTGCCTTACGGTGATTATGAATTTACTTTCATCCTGACTCCGGTAAAACATCAGATTGAAATAGAATAAGACAAGAATTTAAACGATAGAAACAGGGTGGCTGGATTTGGTTCTCAGCCACCCTATTCTATTCTCTCTGTTCTTCATAGCTACCGCCATCTACAATTTCCTATGCAACAAGTGTAACACAAGTAGCTGGCCTAATCATCTCCTTTCAAGATACATTTTCCACCTTTTTTCCCTTCAAATCCTTCATACACAACCAATACACTGAATATCAAACTATTACAATGAATCATTCTTATTCCAATCCTTCATAAATTCTTCATAAAGTTATATCCGTTCCCTTTGCATGAACCAACCACGGGAATCCATTCCGACAACCCATCGAATCTTTTTCCTTATTTTACCGTACCCGATTACAAACCTCGGTTGTATTACTCATAAAGAACAATTAAACACTAGTAAAATGAGACCAGACGGCTATTTGAAAACAGCGTGGATCATGACCATATTATTCAGCATCATCCTTCCGCTTCATTCACAAACACCCCGGCAATTCTCTATAGAATTAAAGGACAAACCACTTCCCGCTGCCCTTAAACTAATCGAAAAGGAAGGTGGAAAGAATATTATCTTCTCCTATAACGAAACTGAAAGTTACCGGGTTACAGCCTCCATCCGGCAAAAAACTGAACTTGAAGCCATCGGCACTGTCCTGAACGGCACTCCTTTCATTTGCAAAGAACGGGAAGAATACTTCGTCATACAGAAAAAGGGAAAGAATGTACCCACCACCGAAATACGAGGACAAGTAACCAATGAAAAGAATGAACCGCTGCCCTACTCCAATGTACTCTTATTGACCCCCGGCGATTCCACCTTTGTAAACGGATGTGTCACCCGTGAAGACGGAAGTTTCCTGATGATAGCGGAAGAAGGGAGACCTTACTTGATACGGGTTTCTTACATAGGCTATAAGACAGAAGTGCAACCTTACCACCCTACTCCTACGTTTCACCTGCTTCCCGACACCCAACTGATGCAGGAAGTCACCATCAGCGCCCGACGCCCCATGATAGAAGTGGGTCCCAACGGACTAAAAGCCAACGTGGCAGGAACTTCCCTGGCCCGAATGGGGTCTGCCGCAGAAATGTTGCCCCATCTTCCTTTCGTCACCGGCCGTAACGGCGAATACAATGTAATGGGATGTGGTTCTCCTGTAATCTATATAAATAATAAGAAGGTACGCGACATTACAGAACTGGAGCGTATCCGAGCCAACGAAATCTTATCCGCGGAAGTCATACCACTCCCGGAGCCGAATATGCCTCGGACGTAGCAGCCGTCATCCGCCTCCACACCATCCGCCGGCGCGGACAAGGGTTGAGCGGCCATTTCAATACGACTTATTCACAAGGACATTCTGCCAACGCCAACGAATATATGGCATTAAATTATCGCACCGGCGGTCTGGATCTCTTTGTAAAAGGCTATCTGGCACAACAAAACTCGTATGGAAAAACCACAAATATGAACCGCATCAAGGGTTCCGCCATTTGGCAAACCAACAAAAATGATGTGCAAACCCATAAGAGCCAACGTTTTTCCGGTGAGCTGGGATTCAATTATGAACCGGATGAACACCATTCTTTCGGTCTGCGCTATATGCCCGAAACCGGAATAGGGAATGCAGACAGAAATTCATCCGGTAGAACCGTCACCAGACGTAACGATGAAGAAACCGACCGGATAAACTTTACTACAGCAGAACAAACACATACAGGTTGGGATCACGCGGCAAACGCCTACTACGCAGGAGAACTGGGCAAATGGAATATTGACTTCAACGCCGATTATCTATTCAAACGCTCGCATTCCGACCAAAACGCCATTAATAATGACGATGCAACCGTGCAAGCAGACAGTCGTATGCGCAGCTCCCTCTATGCCGCCAAGCTGGTAGTCAGTGCCCCTTTATGGAACGGACGTTTTTCATTCGGTACGGAAGAAACTTTTACCAACCGCCATGATATCTTTACCCAAAACGGTTTCTCTGCCGATGCCGACGACCACATCAAACAATCCGTATATGCCGCATTTGCTGACTATTCAAAATCCATCCGCCATTGGAAACTGAATATGGGAATACGTTATGAACATCAACAAACAGATTATTATGAAAAAGGAATAAGGATAGATGCACAAAGCCCTACCTATAATGATATTATTCCTGTATTGGCCGCCAGTTGGTCACACAATGGCAAAAGTTTCAGCCTCTCTTACCGGTTAAGGAAAAATAATCCCGACTATAGTTTATTGACCAATTCCATCCGCTATCGCAGCAAATATGAGTATTCTCAAGGAAACCCTTTGCTGAAAACACAAAAGACGCACCGTTTTTCGGCCAGTACCTCTTGGAATTGGCTCTATTTCTCAGCCTATTTCAGCCATATTCTCAATATGTATACCAATATAATTATGCCATACAAGGAAGATACACATCCGGGCGTCCTCTTATTTGCCACACAGACCATTCCTACAACCCATAATTACGGCATTAGTCTCAACGCCTCTCCCAAGCTAGGGTATTGGGAACCGCAACTCAATGTGAATATGGCTTTTTTGGATATGAATGCGAATAAAATAGGAATCACCGAACGCCGGAACCAACCCCGTTTCTATATCAGTCTGGACAACAACTTCAACCTTCCCAAAGGCTGGTTCTTCAATATAGAAGGATATCTCTCCACCGCTTCCCGGCAAGGATTTTTTGTAACGCGCACGGAAGGACAAATCAGTGCACGCTTATCCAAATCATTTTTAAATGAAACATTAAACATAGCACTTACCGCCAATGACATACTTCATACCGGTTACTATCATTTCAATTTATACGGCATAAACGCTTATATGGAAAATCGGATTTACCGCGACTTCCAACGCTTCGGCCTCCAAGTATCCTATAAATTCAATGCCACCAAGAGCAAATATAAAGGAACCGGAGCCGGACAAAGCGAAAAGAATCGTCTGTAACCCCGGCGGAGAAAAGGAAATTTCCGTACCTTTGTTCACGGAAGACAAAGAAACATGCAGATTTTATTCAGGAGAAGAAACCATAAAGAAGAGCACTTCGAACGACTGTTCTCAGAGATGTACCCACGCCTCGTCCGTTTTGCCACCACCTTGATGGACAATACGGAAGAAGCCAAGGACATAGTAAGCGAAACCATGGAACAAGCCTGGAAGGAGTTCGACCAACTGAAGGAAAACACCCGTAGCGCTTGGCTCTATGCCGCCGTGCGTAACGGGTGTCTCAACCGTTTGAAGCATTTGAATGTGGAACAGCAACACATCGACCGCCTCACCGAAGCCACCCGTGCGGAAATGAATCAAGGTTATCGTGCACACGAGGCACTGTTGCAGCAAGCGGAAAACATAGCCCGCAGTTTGCCCGAACCAACTTGTACTATCTTACGAAGCTGCTATTGGGAGAAAAAAACATATCAACAGGTAGCCGAAGAACTGGGAATCAGCCCCGACACCGTGAAAAAACATATATCAAAAGCATTGCGGACTCTGCGCGAAGCGATGCTGGGAAAGGAGGAGAAACAATGAAAAAGGAGTTTTCAACAAATGACCACATCCATCCGGACAGCGGAAAGGATACCCATAACCAAAGCTCCCAAGAAAACGGGACTTGGAATGACCATCAATTGGAACAGCTCTTCGGTGAAGCATTGGGGGATACTCCCACCGCGGACGAAACCCGGAAAGCCTGGCAGACATTCATCCGTCGTCACCGTATCAGACACCAATCTATCCGCCGGATAATGATACTAGGTATAGCCGCCGCTGTCATCGCCTTGGCACTTGTATTCCAGCCTTTACTGCAACCTGAGCAGCAGGAAGTGGAAGTCTTCACTTCACTGGAAGTTCCTGAGGAAATTACTTTTCGGAAAGAAGGGAAAAGGATAATTGTAAACACCCCACCCGCTACCATTACCTCCGTTCAATTAAGCGACGGAAGCAAGGTATTGCTCAGCGCAAACAGCCGTCTGGAGTATCAGAAAGAGTTTACAGATACCATTCGCAGTGTCAAACTAAGCGGAGAAGCCCGTTTTGAAGTAGCCAAAGACGCTTCCCGCCCCTTTATAGTCTGCACCGAGCAACTACAAACACGAGTATGGGAACGGTGTTCGATGTGAAAGCCTATCCCCGTTACTCGCCGGATGTCATCCTCTATCAAGGACGAGTGAATGTAAGTCATACCAAGCGCCGTCAAAGCCGGGAAATGCACCCTGGGGAACAAATATCCTTGGATAAACAAGGAAAACTCCAATTGAAAAGAGTCGATACGGAGAAGAGAAAAGGATGGGCGGAGAATAAATTTTCTTTTGACAATACCGACTTGAGGCAAGTCATGCAAGAAATAGGTTCATGGTATAACATCAGCATCGTATTCCGTTCACGTCCGTTGCTGGACGAACGCATCTATTTCCATATCAACCGCCAACTCCCGATGAATACCGTACTGGACGCCCTGAATGATTTGAAAATCGCACAGTTCACCATGAAAGAAGGAAAAATAATAGTGGAAACACCACAAGACAAGAAACGATAACATCAATGGGAGTTCAATAAACAAGCCTATATTTTCATCTGGAGATTAAAATATCAGCGTTCTTTTCATCTTCAGGTGAGAACCATTCGGTTTATCCCCCTGTGCTAAAGAACTGACAGCACTATCTCTTTTTCCAGTCCCCTCGTGTGAAATCGGGAATCTCCACCGGAACACTGCCCTGCCGCACGGAACGCTCGCTCAGTTCCGTAATGCAGGACCATTCGGCGGCATCATACACATCCTGATCCAACGGCAAACCGTTCCTCAAACAATGAATAAGCCGATAGTCCATGATATAATTCATTTCATTCGGCATATTCTTCCGCCGGGCCTCTTCTCCGATAACAGCTGTAAAAGGATGTTTATACTGCTCCATCATTCGCTCAAACTGCTCGCCGGACAAAGGCTCTTTTCCGTATTTATCCAGCATAAGACAGGGAACGGGATATTTCTGCATGAATCCCTTCGTGCCGCACACCGTCTGATGGCGGCTGTACGGGCGAGGAGTGGTCACATCATATTGCAACAAGATAGTTCTTCCTTTTGCGGTATGAATCAGCGTGGTATTCACATCCCCCATCTCATAATTCTGTGCCGCTTCTTCGGAGGATGCGCCAAACACCTGTCCGGCATAAGCAGACAGACCGGCCTGACGCGAGGACATGGAAACCAGATACTCCATACGGTCTCCCCGATGAATATTCATCCATTGGCAGACAGGCCCCAAACCGTGAGTAGGATAAGGATTCCCCGTATGCTGCTGACTGTAAAGCTTTATCCAGTGATTGTGATACCCACCCGCTTTTTCATCTGCAAAATAATGCTTGCGCAAGTCATGGATGTATGCCCCCTCGGCATGAGTGATCTCTCCCAACACCCCCTGCTGCACCATGTTCAATGTAGTCAGGGCAAATGCATCGTAACAACAGTTCTCCAGCATCATGCAGTGACGGCGGGTTTCTTCGGCTGTATCCACCAAACGCCAGCAATCGGCCACACTCATGGCGGCAGGAACCTCCAAAGCGACATGGCGTCCCTGCTGCAAAGCATAAACCGCAATCTCGGTATGAGTCAGCCAGTCTGTACAAATATAAACAAGATCTATCTCTTTACATTCGCACATCCTGCGCCACATCCCCTCTTCTGAATAGTTCTCAGCCTTGGGGCGGCCGGACTCCTGCAAAATCCGCTCTGCACGCTCTATGTTTTCCTTCCGCAAATCACAAAGCGCTTTCACCTCAATGCCTTCCAGGTGCATATATCTCTCGAGTGCAAGAATGCCCCTGTTTCCTAATCCGACAAAACCGATCCGAACTACGGGGATGGCAGGGCAGGTTAAATTAAGTACGTTGGGTCGTTTCATGGACTGCTTTATTTTTCTGACAAAGATAAAGAGAAAATTCGAGAATGGGAGCGGATTGGAGCAAGAAGGTCGTAAACAAGGGATTTAGAGAGAATCGAATTGCGATATCGAAGCCAAACCGAAGCCATCGAAAAGCCAACTGAAACCGGAGTTGCGTTACTATCCCGTTACTCTGTTCCGAATGGCAACGATGGTTTGGGGAGGATTTCAAAGCGCTGAAATACAAGCTCTATTCGTCTTGATCCGCCTGCAAATATAGCCGGATTTTCAAAATTCGGGCAGAGGAAGGCGAAAAAAGTTCTATTTTGGGTGCGATTGCGTTGATATGCTGCGATTTGCGTATCGAAGAACAGCTCTGCAAGAAATAATTTTGTAACCAAAAAAATTGTAGAGTTATGAGATCGACATTCAAAGTTTTGTTTTATCTGAAACGCAATGCACCGAAAAAGAATGGGCTTATTCCGGTTATGTGCCGTATTACCGTAAACGGCAAAATCGCTCAATTCAGTTGTAAATTGGACGTGGAGGAGAAATCGTGGAACGTGGAGTTAGGCCGTGTTTCCGGTCGCAGCATCGTGGCGCAAGAGACCAACCGGATGTTGGATAAGATTCGTGTGGGTATCAATCGAGCCTATCAGCAAATCAGCGACCGCGACAACTACGTTACCGCCGAGAAAGTTCGCAATGCCTATTTAGGATTGGGCATGAACCACGAGACGCTGCTCGCCGTATTCCGTCAGCACAACGAGGATTACGAGAAGCAGGTCGGCAAACTCAAAAGCCTGCGCAGCTATTGGAAATACTGCGTCGTTTACAAACACCTCGCGGAGTTCGTCGAAAAGCGGTATAAGGTCAGCGACATTGCGCTCAAAGAGCTTACTCCGGCATTCATCACGGACTTCGAGTTGTTCCTCAAAGTGGAAAAGAATCACTGCAACAACACGGTTTGGTCGTATATGATGCCGTTTCGGAAGATTATCTATATGGCCGTCAATAACGGCTTGTTGCAACGCGATCCGTTTTTCGCGTACAGCATCACCAAAGAGGAGACCAAACGGGGCTTTCTGACCAAAGACGAAATCACGCTCTTAATCAATGGCACATTCAAGAAGAAAAGCTATGAACTGATTCGTGATTTGTTCATCTTCTGCACCTTTACGGGATTGAGTTGGACGGATATGGCGAACCTTACCCAAGCGAATCTGCAAACCTCGTTCGACGGGCATTTGTGGTTGAACACCAACCGTCAGAAAACGGGTGTCGAAACCAATATCCGATTGTTAGATGTCGCCAAGCATATCATCGAGAAATACGACGGCATGGCCGAGGGAGATAAGTTGCTGCCCGTTCCATGCTACAATAATTGTAAAAACAGCATTAAGGCCATAGCGAAGAGATGCGGCATCGAGAAAAACGTCACGTGGCACATGAGCCGCCATACCTATGCCACGACGGTCTGCTTGTCGAACGACGTACCTATCGAAACGCTCTCGAAGATGTTGGGACACCGCAGCATCCGCACGACGCAAATCTATGCGAAGATTACAGCAGAGAAAGTGAGCCGCGATATGGAGAAACTCGCGCAGCGTATCGAGCAGATGGAGAGCTTTATTTGTCAAGCGATTTAATGAACTTAAAAAACAGAAGACGATGAAAAGAGAAATAATCACGATAGACGAGTACGGCAGATTGGATATACCGACCGATACCGCCGCTATATGGATGACGGAAGCGGAAATAGTCGAACTGTTCGGCACTACCGCCGGAGCGGTACATACGGGTATCAAAACCATCTTCAAAGAAAACGTCCTGCACGATTACGATGTCTGCAAATGTATCCGTCTGGACAGCGGTAACAATGCGGACGTGTATAACATGGAGGTCGTAATCGCCCTCGCGTTCCGTATTCGTTCGCAGGGTGCAACGAAATTACGGGAGTATATACTCCGTACACTTGGTGCAGTGGACAAACAGCCTGCAATAAATATACTGATGGCCTGCACACGTAAAACAAGTGGGCACAGCCGACAGATTTTCAACTGAAAGAATAAATAATCCCATAAAACAGATACATTATGACCAAAAGAGAAAGAACACCGGAGATCGACGCCGAAGAGATTATCGAACTATTCCGTCCCGAAATGAGGAGATTGAAACCGGAAGAGGTCGGTTTAGTGAGTGTACCCGGTACACAGTGTATAACGAGTGAACCGAATGTACAAACTGCAACGACACAACCGACGGGCACTACCGTAGCGGCAGAACAACCTACGCAGAGCGTATCCGACCGTGTCGGAGTGAAACAGCAAAAAGCGGCTTTGGAGAAATACCGACAGACGTTCCTCCGAGTGCCGAGAATCGAGAACCGCAAACCCGTCTTCGTGAGCTGCGAGGTAAGAGACCGACTGGACGAGATCGTCCGCAGGTTGGGAGGCAGGCGGATGAGCGTTTCGGGACTGATCGAAAACCTCGCCCGGCATCATCTGGAAACCTACGGCGACGACATCGAACGGTGGCGGAAATTGTAAATCGGCTATCCCTCTTTTCACGGGATAATACAATGTGCACACTCGGTATAGCGAGTATAGCAGACAGCGTGGAAATCTGCTTTAATGATCGGAGAGTTTCGGCTCTCCGATTTTGTTAGCGTCGGCTAACAGCAAGGTGTGTATCGAGTAACTCGATACCTTTGAGTTACTCGATACACACCTTGCCCTGACGGGGAACAATCGCCCCTCCGAAGTCGGGCGATTAGAACGAAATAGAATGGAATAGATGGCAAACTATTCAAAAAAGCCAAATAGGATAGTTCCGTTTTCATCGAAAATACATACCAACGATTTATCCGTTTCATACTGCATCTCATCCTTCGAAACAATCATTCTATCGGAACGGCATTGGTGTAAAATCGTACACGAGCTACATTTGCAGAAAACTCAAACGATGAAACGATTTCATACAATCCTCATACTAAGTATCTGTATCGGCCTTCCTACCGCTCTTTTCGGGCAAGGCTATGTGAGTAGCGAATACCTCTCGTCCTCTTCTTTGAGGGACGAAGCAGGAGGCAGATTCGGT